>Ga0056107_100080_pt1 | contig 18004 bp, 16 predicted proteins | sample WorMetcrassitun2_FD_77006 | JGI IMG/M metagenome (GOLD analysis project Ga0056107, IMG submission 77006) | Marine gutless worms symbiont microbial communities from Max Planck institute for Marine Microbiology, Germany - Olavius crassitunicatus.2 ...
AAAAAAGGCGTCCTTCGGTATTCGATTTTCCCTGCATCCCTTGTCATTTACTGACTCGGTTCTATCAATACCGCTGTATGCTGTGGAGGCTATGCCCGGCCTCATTGAGCAGCTAAGGCAGTGATAATGAAAGCCTTAGGCGGTGCCCTGCTTGGCTCATGCCGTGATTTGGCACCCATCGTCATCGTCATTGCCTTATTCCAGATTCTGGTCTTGCGCCAACCCTTTCCGGAACTTGTTTCGGTCCTTTCCGGATTGGGTTTGGTTATTGTCGGTTTAGCCCTTTTTGTTGTTGGTTTAGACATCGGCCTGTTTCCGCTCGGCGAAACGTTGGCTGAGGAATTCGCGCGCAAGGGCAGCCTTTTTTGGTTGTTGTTGTTCGCTTTTGCCTTGGGTTTCGGTACAACCGTTGCCGAACCGGCCCTTATCGCCGTGACCCGGGAAGGCGCCAGAGCTGCGGCGGAAGCCGGCCTTATCGATAATATTCCCGCCACTATACAACGATATGCCCTCCATGTCCGCTTGACCGTGGCGTTATCTGTCGGTGTCGCGATCGTTATCGGCGTGTTGAGAATACTTCGGGGATGGTCGTTGCCGATCCTAATTGTGGGCGGCTATGTTCTTGTCATGGTAATGACTTTGTTCGCGCCGAAAGAGATCGTGGGATTGGCTTATGATTTGGGCGGGGTTACCACCTCAACCGTCACCGTACCCCTGGTAACGGCCGTGGGGGTAGGGCTGGCCCGTACGATTCGCGGAAGGGACCCGTTGACGGACGGCTTCGGATTGATCGCCCTGGCATCCCTTGCCCCGATGATTTTTGTCATGGTTTTCGGATTGTTCGTACATTAGGAGATGTATGGAACTATTTATTGACCCTATCAAGTTGTTGCTGGCGACGGCCAAAGATGTGTTGCCGGTTCTTGGGCTGCTTGTATTTTTTCAAATGGTGATATTAAAAAGACCCCTCCCGAGACCGGGCAAAATTATTTTCGGGTTTTGTCTGGTGCTTGTGGGTATGGCCTGTTTTTTGGGAGGTCTGGACCTGGCGCTTTTCCCCGTGGGCAGGACCATGGCGCTGCAACTGGTCCAGGGTGCCCAAAGCGGTGGCAAGGATATCTGGACTGCATACGGATGGATATACCTGTTTGCTTTTATGCTCGGGTTTTCCACCACCATAGCTGAACCGTCGCTTATCGCCGTCGCCTCCAAGGCGGAAGAGGCTTCGCACAAAGCAGTATCATCCTTGGGGTTGCGAATCGCGGTGGCCATAGGTGTTGCTGTCGGCATAACACTCGGCACGTTCCGCATTGTTACCGGCACACCGCTTTATATTTATATACTGGCTGGTTATGTTATCGTGGCCGTCCAAACCTTTTTTGCGCCGCGGATGATCATCCCGCTGGCCTATGATTCGGGCGGGGTGACCACTTCCACGGTTACCGTGCCCCTGGTTGCGGCTCTCGGTTTGGGGTTGGCGTCCAATGTTCCGGGCCGAAGTCCGGTGCTGGATGGATTCGGGCTCATTGCATTTGCCAGCTTGTTCCCGATCATCAGTGTCTTGGGGTACGCCCAACTGGCTCAATGGATCGTGCGGCGACGAAACAGGAAAAAATGACGCGCGCCACCTTGTCGCAAAAATAATAATGATGGCGTCGTAAAAAACCCCAACTTCGGCGGTGTAGCGTTTTTTTTCAGACGCTCGGCATACCCTAAGGGCATTTTCTGTCAACGTTACTTTTTTACGAGTGCATCAATTATATGTTTGCCGCGAATCGGACAAAGGAGGAAAAAATAAAATGGCATATAAATGCATTATTGCAATGGTGAAGCCAAACCTGACCGACCAGGTCGTTAATTCGGCAAAAAAGGCCGGTGCTACCGGGGCGACTATCATACCGGCCTCCGGAACGGGCGCCGGCGAAGCAAAAACTTTTTTCGGACTCAGCCTGGACATACGCACGGAACTGGTTCTTTTCCTGGTAAGCGACACCATTGTTGAGCCGATCCTTTCCGCCATCAAAGAGGCCGGGCGATTCAGCGAGCCCGGCACGGGTATTGCCATGGTAATGCCGGTGGAACAAACGGCCGGCATGGAAAGCCAAATGCCGGGAACTAAACCGTGATGGGTTGAAGCTATAGGAATCAACAACGAATGACCTACCTGCCTGGCAGACAATAGGAGGATCTCATGATTCAGGTAATCCCTGCCGACCAGCGGCACTTTTCAGATATAGGCTGGCTCCAGACGTACTGGCTGTTTTCCTTTTCAAATTATTATGACCCGGCCATCGTTCAACATGGGGCGCTACGGGTCTTTAATGATGATGTCGTTCAAGCGAACACGGGTTTTCCCACCCATCCCCATGAGGAAATGGAGATCGTGAGCATCGTTTTAGAAGGAGAGTTGGCCCATAAAGACAGTATGGGAAATGAGGGCGTTATTAAGGCCGGCGAAGTACAGCGCATGTCGGCCGGAACTGGTCTGACCCATTCGGAATGCAATCCGGCCAATACGCCAGTTTATTTCTACCAGATTTGGATTCAGCCAGATATAAGCGGGTTGGCCCCGTCGTATGATCAAAAAATCGTTGACCCGTCTGCCTGGCAAGGTCAGCTTTGCCCCTTGGCATCGGGTCAATCGATGGAAGGGGTTGTCACGTTTAACACCGACGCCACCATTTACAGAGCGGCTCTCGATTCAGGAAAAACACTTGATTTCGAAATGGTGCCGGACCGTAAAATTTTCATCTACCAAATGGCTGGCACCCTGCTGGTCAACGATAAAGGGTTGAATGTAAGTGATCAGGCACGTATCGAAAAAAAATCACACCTGAAACTTTCGACAACGCGTCATGCGGATTTCATCCTAATTGATGCATGTCTATGATCCGGAGGAAGAAATATGGAAAAGATAAACGAATTTAATGAAATGATGCCAGAAGGGCTAAACACTTTAATGAATAAAGGCAGAGACATTGTCCTCGTCAACGTGCTTCCCTTAGAGGTATATGGGAGAAAACATCTACCTGGATCTATAAACATCTGCGTGTTTGAAGCGACTTTTTCGGATCAAATTGAGGCCATGATTACCGATAAAGATAGGGAAATCGTATTGTATGGATCAAGTGACAGATCCAAAGATGCCGTCGCCGCAGCCGAAAAGCTCATGCGGATGGGATATCAGAAAGTTTCAGTTCTTGTTGGTGGGATCGCAGCATGGCAAACGGCAGGATTTGCATTAGAAGGAACGGATACAAAGAGCCATGATGATACCCAACCACAGTTGCGATTTAAAGATGGCACCTACGTTGTTGATAGGGAAAAAAGCGGTATTGAATGGATCGGCCGAAATCCGAACACGGCCCATTTCGGGACATTGGCTGTTCAAAGCGGCCGGATCACGGTGACAGACGGTTTGATCGGCGGAACATTTGACATCGATATGCAATCGATTAAAAACAACAGCCTTGAGGGAGATGAAATGCAGCCAGTGTTGATCGACCGCCTTGAATCCGACGATTTTTTCTTTGTCAGGATGTTTCCAAAAGCCACTTTCACGATCAAAAAGGCCAGACCGCTTGATGAGCCAACCCTTACTGCACCGAATTTCGAATTCATGGGCTCGTTTGAGTTACGGGGGCTTACCCGAAAAGTGGAATTCCCGGCCACGGTGAACCTGTTAATGGACAATACGATCGGGATCGAGGCCCATTTTGATATTGACCGAACAAGATGGGGTATTATTTATGGATCGAGCCGCTTTTTCGAACATCTCGGCATGCACCTGGTCTTTGATTTGGTTAGTATCCAGCTACGAATTGTAGCCATAATAAACTAAAAAGGGGGCCTGATGGCCCCCTCTTTTTTCGTTATGTATACCAATCAATTTTTAGATACAGATTACTTCCGTTCGATATACTCATTATACGTCATGGCCACCGTCCGGTAGACCATATGACCCAACTTGGAAAAGGGCGTATAGGCAAACAGCGCCCACACAAACAACAGGTGGAAAAAATAGATGAAATACGCCGCACCACCCATATGGGCCAGCCGGAACATCTGGGTGAGCATGCCGGTAATGCCCAGGGCAAAAGCCAGACCCACCAGGTACCAATCCCAGTAAGTGGTCATAAGATCGTTTCTGGAAAGACGATTTTTAATCAACAAAATGGATCCTATGAGCAGTGAAATGCCCGCAATATTTCCCAACCATTTTATCGGGTTAAGTTGCGAATAGGGCCCCTCAATATGAAACACCCATTCGGCGGCAAAAAAACTGGCGGTTACGATAAAAAGCCCGATGAAGCCGAAAAGAACCATCATATGCGCTGTGGCCCGGTATTTGTTATCAGAGCATTCATCAAACTTACGATGTAACAATATGGTAGGAATCACCCCGATAAAGGCTTTGACAAATCCAACCGGGTCGATTTTTTCCAGGTCGGTCTTGCCATCGGCCAGAGCGTTGGCATGAATGTCTGCAAGGAATCGCTTCAGGCCCAGGGCAAATATGATAATCGCGGCATTAAAGGTCGGCACCATGACAATATCGACCAGGTAGTTGTTGATAAAGTGCGATTGCCAGATATGATCGCCCACTGCCGGGACATTGAGCCAATCGACCCCAAAGAGTTTTAGCACCAGCCCGAGGACAATGAAGATGACCGCAGGAATAGCCAGCAAGATGGGGAGTTTTTTTGGATCACTGACAAACTTGGCCAGTTTTTTGGGTGTGGCATATTCCGTAATCGCATATTGGCGAATTGCCGACAAGACATCTCCCGGTTTGGCGCCCCTCGGACAAAGGCTGGTGCAGTCCCCACAGTTATGGCATAGCCAGACATCGCCATTACCCACTAGCTTATCTTTTAACCCCCAAGAAGCGGCAATCATCTCCTTACGGGGAAAGGGGTGGTTGTCGGGTGAAATGGGGCAAGCCACGGCACAGGTAGCGCACTGATAACATTTTTTCAGGTCTCCCCCGCCAAGAGCGGCCACTTCGTTAATGAAACCGACATCGGGTTCAACCAGATATGCATCCGCCATATCTATAACCTCCTGTTTTTCTTTTTATCTGAGAAAAAAATCAATATCTCCCCAAATCGACAATCTTTATTTGACAATCTGTATCGTCTAGAATCCCTTAAACGGATTCGGCCCCATATCTTCAATCATTTCGACAAAATCGTTCACAATTTTCGGGATCTTGTCGTATTCATCAATTGCGATATCAAATTGCGTTACACGCTCATTTTCCAGAGACAAACTGGCCAACGCGTCTCCGATCTTTTTCATCCGGACGTCGGCCAATTCACTTCCCTTGACAAAATGACACTGGTAATCATCGCCGTGTTTACAGCCCATCAGGAAAACACCGTCCATTCCCTGGGATAACGCGTCCTTGATCCAGATCACATTGACCGATCCAAGACAGCGGACCGGGATAAAGCGCACATCAGCAGAATAACTCAACCGGTTCAAGCCTGCCATATCAAAGGCGGGGTAGGCATCGTTTTCACAAATCAGGCCGAGTATCCGCATGGGCGGCTCTTCGTAATCATCTTCAGACGGAACACCGATCGCTTTAACCATCGAGCCGATACTATCGATATTGTAATCGGCAAACCCGATGATCCGTTCGGGACAAGCGCCCATACAGGTACCGCAGCGCCGGCACCGGGCCGGGTTGGGTTTGGGCGTCCCCTTTTCATCATCGTCCAGCGCACCAAAGGGACATTCCTCCGTGCAGCGTTTACACTGGGTACATCGCTGAAAGAAAAAGTCCGGGAAGGTCATATCGCCGGCCCGGGGATGAACAGACACACCGCGATTGACCGATTCAAGACACTGAATGGCCTTTAACGCCGCCCCGGTGGCATCTTCCATGGATTCTTCCACGGTCATCGCCCGCCGAATACCGCCGGCGGCATAAATACCGGTCCGCTGGGTTTCATAGGGAAAACAAATGAAATTGGAGTCCGCATACTGGTCGAACAATTCGTTATCCCGGAATCCCGGCCCCTGGCGATAGGCCAGGTTGATGATCGGATCGTCCGCGGTAACCGGCACCATTCCGGTGCCCAGAACCACCATGTCTGCTTTAACTTTAATTTTTTCTCCCAGCAGGGTGTTGTCCGCTTCCACGATCAAACCGCCGCCATTTTGAGAAACGCTGACCACTTCGCCTTTGGTCAGGAAAATACCGGGATCCTGCTGGATACTTTTATAAAAATTTTCCGACAACCCCGGCGTACGCATATGCTGGTAAAATACAAAAGCCTTGCCGTCATCATAATCCTGACGCACATATTTTGCCTGTTTTAACGCCACCATACTGGTGACCGATCCTGCGTATGCAAAATCTTTATCATCCCCTTGTCCGGGGCTCTGGATAAAAACAACACTTTTGGCCTCCCGGCCGTCTGAAGGTCGATTGATCGGACCCTTTTTGGCAATCTCCTCGAACTGAGAGTTGGTCACGACATCAGGCAGTTGGCCAAACCCGATGTACGAAAATTCGTCCTCGTCAGGTGCATAAGGTCGCCAGCCGGCCGCCAGAATCATGGCACCGAATTTTTCTCCTTCAGGATCAAAGGTAAGAATGTCTTTTTTACCCTCATTGTATTCCATGTACTTCTCGTGCTGGGCTTCAACGTCCAGTTCTTTGCCGTTTTCATCCAACTTCATCTCTTCGGGCAGGGGAAACGGGACATCAAATGCTATTTTGTCTTCGGGATTTTTCAACGTGACAACAAAGTTCCCCGGTTCTCCGGCAATTCGGGCAACCACGGTATTGGTACGGATCGTGATCAGGGGATTGGATTCAACAGCCACGATCTTATCTTCCACAATGGGCGTAATAAGAGATTCATACGGATCGGCAATGGGGAGCTGGTTGCGCCACTGAGCAGCTTTTCCGCCGAGTTGTCCTTCTTTTTCCACAATGACGACTTCGTATCCGGTCTTGGCCGTATCCAGAGCAGCCGATAGCCCCGTGATACCGCCACCGATGACCAGAATTTTCCGGCTCAATGTCTCCAGTAGATACGATTCCGGCAGATCCACCTTTCCCACCCGGACCATTCCCATTTTCAAGTAATCTTCGGCAAGCAATTGAAGCCGATCAAAATGAATACCATCATCCACCTGGTCTTCGGTTAATGCGGGAAATTCATCACGTGGATGGGACCAGACCACTTGTTCACGAAGGTTGACTCGCTCCACGACGCAGCCGTCAAACCGGAACACATCAAAATTTACACGCCGGGAACAAGCCGCAACGACAATGGAATTGGTCCCTTTTCCGGCAACATCTTTCTTGATAATATCAACCCCAGCCTGGCTACATAAAAACGGATGGGTTTGTACGGGCAACGCCTCTTCCTCGGCTACGCCGGCCAGTGCTTCAAGATCGAGCGCATCCCCAATTCCGCAACCGCTGCAGATATACACGCCATATACTTTTTTCATGGACAAACCTCCTACTTACCTGTGAGGGTTTGGATAGCCTTTAGCGCCATACCCGTTGCATTCTGGTTGGACGATACCACGTCAGCCGGCTTATTGGCACAACCGGTAGCCAACATGCCCCCCCCTTTCAAATCGTTGATAACAAATCCGCTCTCATTCATGGTGAGGTCTGCCGGCAATGGATGGTTCACGGCCGTAGGCTGCATGCCGGTAGCCAACACCACCATGTCCACCTTTTGGTAAATTTTCTTACCAGTCACCGCATTTTCTGCCGTGACGGTGACCTGACACGTATCCGCATCTTCTACCACTTCCGCCACTTTACCTTTTATAAAAAAGACATTTTTGTCGGCCTTGATGGTCTCATAAAAGCGTTCATAGCGGTATCCCGGCGCACGCAAATCGATATAAAAGATATATATCTTGGCCTCAGGGTATCGGCTCCGGATATACGTGGCATGCTTGAGGGAAGCCATGCAGCAAATATACGAACAATAGGGAAGATGATTTTCATCCCGTGACCCGGCACACTGAACAAAAGCGATACTTTCGGGGGGCTGCCCATCCGAGGGCCGCTGGATCACTCCGCAGGTCGGACCGTTGGGTGCCGCCATCCGCTCAAGCATCATATTCGTAATAATATTCGGATACACGCCAAAACCGAGATTATCGATACGGCCGGCATCGTAAGGCTCCCAACCGGTGGCCCATACCACGGCACCAACCTTGAGATTCACCGTTTTTGCGGCCATATCCAATTCAACCGCATCATACTGGCATGCGTCCTGGATTCGATCAGCGTCTTCAGTACCGATCGCCTGGGGTGAAATCACATATCGGGCCGGAAATGCCATACCAAAGGGAAGATATGCGGCCTTGGTGTTGCTCATTCCAAAATTGAATTCGTTTGCCACTTCCATTTCAGAGGCATCTTCACAAGCGCCACAACACGTGCAGTTTTCATTGACAAAGCGAGGGCTCAATTTAATCGTGGCATCGTAGTCTCCCGGCCCCCCGTCGATTTTTTCCACCTCGGCCAAGGTTAGAACGTGGATCCGGGGATTGTCCTTAATCCGACGGAAATTAATTTCCAGGCCACAGGTGGGGGGGCAAAGTTTGGGAAAATACTGGTTTAGCTGGGCAACCCGGCCGCCCAGATAGGGATTTTTTTCCACCACAAAGACGTCATACCCGACTTCGGCAGCCTCGAGGGCCGTGGTCAGGCCACTGATACCGCCACCCACAACCAGAATACTTTCGCTTGCAGGAGCCGTTTTTTCCGTGGTCATAGATCTTCCTCCATGCCGTATGAATTTGGTTAACAGGCTTGATTGCTATTTAAAGTGACACCCTATTGAATCGCACGGTGTTTACATGCCTAAACGGGAAACATGCATTGCAATGCTACCCGTTCACGCATGTGAACACTGTTTTGGTGGCGAGCTAAGGGCGGTGAAAAAAATAAATTCCACCACCCTAACAAAAACCTCCAGGTATCTTGCCGATACCTGGAGGCAATGCTTACCTAAGTGACACCGGGCGCCAAATCCGGAAACGATTCGGCGCACGAATGCATCGGATTAGTCTGTGAAGATCTTGACATAATCCTTCTTGAAGACATCCCATTTGGCTTCCTTGGGATCATACTTGGAGTTGACGAAACAGAACCAGTTTTCATCATCCGTACCTGGATGATCCGACTGATAGTAGAAGCCCGGATAGCGGGTTTCTTTCCGGAACTGAATGTGACGCAGATGGGACTCCACCGTCCAGATTCGATGATAGATTTCCCAGGCCCGCATGAGCTCATGCAGATCAGCGGCGGCCAATTTTTCGCAGTCTTCGCGCATGGTCTGAAGAAGATCCATGATAATCTCCAGGCTTTTGTTGGAAGTCTGGTAAAAGGTAGCCGTACCGGCACCATACTCATGGGTGGCTTTCATCATGCGATACATCATACCACTGGGTTTCAAATAATTGGGATTGATATCCACGGCCGTGGTATAATCGCAATGCTCCAGATAGGTCCGCACCGGTTTGTAAACCATGTCGACCAGTTCTTCATTGGATTGGGCCAGGCTTGGTGTAAAGTCAGCATGGTCTTTGGCATAGCGTACCATCTGTTTGGCTACCATCCGTCCTTCGGCATGGGAACCGGAAGAGAATTTGTGACCGGAACAGCCCACGCCATCACCGGCGGTGAAGAGACCGTTGACCGTGGTCATACGGTTATACACTTTGCCGTTGTCAGCCTTAATTTTATAAGCATCCGGCACCCAGTCAAAGTCCGGACCAGAGGTCCACAGACCGCAGCAACCCGAATGAGAGCCGAGTAAATACGGCTCGGTCGGCATGACTTCGGAATTTTTCTTTTCCGGTTCACAATCCTGAGCACACCACAGGTTGGCCTGACCACAAGTCATGTCAAGGAAATCTTCCCAGGCCTCTGATTCCAGATGCTTGAGCTCTTTCTTACTCATGGTTTCGCCGATTTTAGCCAGCGCGGACACCGTGTCCATCATAATGGGTCCGCGACCCTCTTTCATCTCGAACAGCATCAGGTGATTTCTGAGGCAGGTCGGGGTAATGGCCGCCGTGCCATATGGTGCATATTTCTCCAACTCGGCCTTGGCCGCGTCACTGCCGGCAAATGCCTCGCCTAAGCCGTTTAAGGTCTGGGCTTTAAACAGCAGGAACCAAGCCCCTACCGGACCATAACCGTCTTTAAAACGGGCCGGGGTGAAACGGTTTTCCATCATGGACAGCTCGGCGCCGACCTTCATGCACATGGTGTAAGTGGAGCCGGCGTTCCAAACCGGGTACCAGGCTCGACCCTTGCCCTCACCCACCGAACGGGGCTGGTAGATGTTCACCGCACCGCCACAGGCCACCATCATAGTTTTACATTTGATGATGTATACTATGTTTTCACGAAGGGAAAAACCGACCGCACCGGCAATTTTATTCTCGTCGTTGGCGTCTAGAAGTAGTTCAACAATGAAACATCGTTCGAGAATGTTTTCCTCACCGATGGCCAGCTTGGCAGCTTCGGCCACGATCCGCTTATAAGATTCGCCGTTGATCATGATCTGCCATTTACCGGTCCGTACCGGTTTGGCTCCCCCCTTGAGGGTCCCCACCTTTTGTCCTTTTTTACCATCCAGGTTCTTCCCCTCTTCAGACAGCTTCCAGACCGGTAGGCCCCATTCCTCAAACAGATGCACGGAATCATCCACGTGGCAACCCAGATCGAAAATCAGATCTTCGCGGACAATACCCATGAGGTCGTTACGAACCATGCGGACATAATCCTCCGGGGAATTCTCGCCAATATACGTATTGATGGCCGACAGGCCTTGCGCCACGGCACCGGAGCGCTCCATGGCGGCCTTGTCGCACAGCAGGACAGACTGATCGTCGCCCAGCCACTTCTTTACCTCAAACGCCGTACCGCAGGCGGCCATGCCGCCACCCACGATGAGAACATCCACTTCGCGCTCTTCGACTTCCGGATCCCTGACGGCAACTAATTCGCCTATGGGTTTATTCGGTAATGCCATATTGTCTCCCTCCTTGGGAATTCTTTATTATATTAAATAGATACATAATGGTTTTTATAAATGCTAAACCATCTGTGCAGGATCGGGTTGGCGTAACTCCGTACCATCGGCTTCTTCCGTTGACAGCAAGTGCCCCTCAATATCCTGCCCCTTTAAATCCAGGTAAGCGTTGGCCTGACCTTCCGGGGTCGTCCGGATGGGGAACTTAAAGCGCTTAATCAGGCCATTTCTGAATTTACAGGTCCACATCACATCTTCAGTACCCAGCATCGGCATGATGCTGCTTCCCAGGGGTACAAAGTCGGCATAGCCGCGAACCTCAATGGCCTGGGTGGGACAAATCTTGACGCAGGAAAAACATTCCCAACACTGATCCGGCTCCTGATTGTAAGCCTTCATGGCATTGGGTTCCAAGACCATTAAGTCGTTGGGACAAATGTACATACAGGCTGTTTTGTCCCCGCCCTTGCAACCATCACATTTTTCATCTATGACAAAACTTGGCATTAATTACCCTCCTTGGTTGAATCGTGCATTTAGAAAATTTTAGGTTGAACGATTAAAAATCACGCATTGTCTTCCGTTACGCCGTCTCACCTCCCTTCTTATACTTAAAATCGAAAATTTTCAGGGCTCAAAAAAAGCCCCATTCATATTATGATTTTTCAATATCCCTTATTTTGATTAAACAATCGGATTAAACTGGCCGCCTCCGTACGGTAATGGGCCCATATTTTCAAGTTGATTTTATCGTACACTCAAAATACCATGTAATCCCAGTGAGATACGGATAAATAAGAAATATCATTTACCGTAGCCCCTGTCAAGAAGGTTTTTCTATATACGCGCCGATGGTGAAAAATGATCGCCCTTCCCCCATATCTGATCACCCGACAACCGCCGGCCAAAGCCGAGGGGTTTGGATTCAAGGGGCCAAGTGCCTCACCATAATTTATCGGTTGACAAGCATACCGGCATGACGGCAAAATTATTGTGTTTCTATCGGAAAAAATTCAATTGGAAATATCGACGATGATCTCCCTATCAAATAAAAACACCTTTACCTTTGGCTGCCACCCAGGCGTTTCATGCTTCAATGAATGCTGCCGAGACCTGAATCAGTTTCTCTATCCGTATGACATTTTGAGATTGACCAACCATTTAAAGATGCACTCAAGCATATTTTTAAGCCGGTACACGTCCCGCCATACCGGGCCATCGACCGGACTGCTCATGGTAACCCTTCGGCCGCTGAAAGGCACACGCAAGATTTGTCCTTTTGTCTCGGATAAGGGATGCCGGGTTTATTCGAACCGTCCGGCATCGTGCCGGATCTACCCGCTGGCTCGGGCCATCTCCCGGAACCGTCAAAGCGGTCAAACCCAGGAACAATTTGCACTACTTCAAGAACCCCACTGTCGGGGCCATGAAAATAAAAAGGTGTGGGCTGCCAGGCAATGGATGGCCAATCAGCAACTGGACGAATACAACCGGATCAATGATCAGATGATGGCACTGATCAGCCTCAAGAATCAACACCGCTCAGGCTCACTAAGCCAGGATACCGCCCGGATGTTTTTTATGGCCTGCTACGATCTCGATACGTTCCGGGAACAGATTCTGGATCATGGATTAATCGCCGAGCAAAAACTGGATACCAGTACCCGAGAGCGGATTGCCGGCGACGATCTGTTCCTTCTGGAATTTGGCATAAACTGGATAAAACCGGCCCTGACGGCTGGCTGACGACAAACTGACAAGGAAAAGCTAATGGCAGACAAAAAGCAGGTCGCCCTGGTCTTGGGCGCCATCAAAGGAATCGGCAGGGAACTGGCCCTTTCCCTTGCACAAGCAGGTATTCAGGTGGTGGTAACCTATCATGACTGGCAAGAAGAACTTGACCATCTCAAGCGAAATCTTAAAGCCACGGGAACAGCACATTTACTGGTGGAAATCGACTTGCAAGATACGGATAAAATTTCCGGTCTCATCGGGCAGGCCATTGATCGGTTCGGACAGCTGGATATCCTGATCAACAATATCGAGCGGGGCGGATGGCCGGTGGTCCACGGGCCATATATTCAGAATCAATGGGACCTTGAAATGGCCACGACGCTTAGGGCCAAATGGTGGGTTTTTAATGCCGCCCTACCCTATCTTAAAGCTTCCGGGGACGGTGCGGTGATCAACATTTCCTCCATCGCGGGCATCGTCGGACGGTCGGGACCGGCCAGCTATGTGTTCAACGACGGCTACGCCGCCGCCAACCGGGGGATCTCCATGCTCTCCGAGACCTGGGCCCGGTTAGGGGCGCCCGAGGTCCGGGTCAATGAAATCATGCTCGGATTGATCCAAACCCGCCATGCCGAAAAAACCCGGGGGTGGGGCTTGTTAACCGACGCACAAAAACAAGCACTGACGGACCACACCCTTTTGGGCCGCACCGGCAGTATCGAAGATGTGGTCCGGACGGTTTGGTTTTTATTATTCGATGCACCGTTTATGACCGGTAGTCTCTTGCGCCTGGATGGCGGCTATGTGCTGGGAGGTGAAAAGGTGGCGGCCATGCCGCCGGGGGTGGTATAAAAATTCAGGAAAGATTATTTGACAGGATTTGATTAAGTTTGTATTTATTCATCCAGCAAGCCCGCACGGTATCCATATTCTTATTTTGATTAATAAAAGGAGAATCGACAATGATCAGAGCAAAATTGAATCGAAGGTGGGGAAGAATATTTCTAACTTTGGCCGGGATGGCGGCGGTGCTAATTTTGGCCAGCGGCCCCTTTCAACCGGTGATGTCAGCTGAAATGCTTAAGGTGGCAGCGGTTTTTGAAACCCCTATTGAAGAACCTTGGGTCAACCAGATTCATGTGGCCTTGCTCAAAGCTAAAAAAGAGCTGGGCATTGAGTACACCTGGTCGGAAAGCGTAAAATCAGCGGACTTTGCCCGGGTCATGCGGGAGTATGCAGAAAAAGGATACCAACTCATTACCGGCGATTCTTTCGGCGCCGAGCGCATTGCCCGCCGGGTCGCCCGGGATTATCCCAAAACCGCTTTTGTTTTCGGATCGGGCATTGGACCGGCCGAACCCAATTTTGGCGTTTTCGATAACTGGATTCACGAGCCGGCTTACCTGTCCGGAATGATTGCCGGCAAAATGACAAAATCAAATATCATCGGTGTCGTGGCCGCCATGCCGATTCCTGAAATCAACCGCCTGTCCAATGCATTCTATGCCGGTGCCAAGGAAGTCAATCCGGATGTTAAATGTAAATTCTCATTTATCGGCTCCTTTTTTGATCCACCCAAGGCGAAGGAAGCCGCCCTGCCCAGATTGAGGCCGGCGCAGATGTTATTTATGCGGAACGATTCGGCGTTGTCGAAGCGTGCGTCGAAAAAAAGGTGATAGCCATTTCCAACATGTCCGACCAGTCTGATTTGGGAGCGGATACCGTCATTACCGGACCGGTTTGGGATATGTGGCCCACCATCAAATATGCGGTCAGCCTTGTCCAGGCCGGTGTATTTACCGCCCAGGATTTTGGTGGTTTTTCATACATGGCTAAAGGCGGTTCCTACCTGGCCCCCTATCACAAATGGGAAACCAAGCTGCCGGCAGAAGTAAAGGAATTGGTGGAAAAACGGAAAAAAGACATTTTAGACGGCACGTTCCGCGTGGATATCGACGAATCTATTCCTAAATAAGCCCAGACATAACCGTATAGGGGCCGAGTGCTCATCGCCTAGCCCCTATACCCCACAAACTTTAAATAACCCAAAAAGTTCAATCAAGATAGCCCATGCCCCGTCCCACCCCCTTATTGGAAATGCGCGGTATCCGCAAACACTTCGGTGCCGTCAAAGCAAATGATAATGTCGACCTGCGCCTTTATCCCGGCGATATCCTCGGCCTTTTGGGAGAAAACGGCACCGGCAAGACCACCCTGATGAATGTTCTGTTTGGTGTATATCACCCCGATGCCGGGCAAATATTCATTGACGGAAAACCGGTTAATATAGATGACTCAGCCGATGCCCTGGCCCTGGGCGTAGGGATGGTTCACCAGCATTTTCATGTGGTCCCCCGCCATACGGTACTTGAAAACCTGATGGTGGGGCAAAAAGGAAACCGCGGGCGACTGGCCCGGGATTTCATCCGTCAACATATGGCCAAAATCGGTAAGCACTACGACTTGATGCTCGATCCCGATATCCGGGTAGAAAATCTCACCATCGGCCAGCAACAACGATTGGAGATCATCAAGGCACTCATTCGGGGTGCGCGAATCCTGATTCTTGATGAACCAACGGCCACCCTGACACCCCGTGAAGCCGAAGGACTATTTACGGCCCTCCGGTCCATGGCCGATAAACAAATGGGCGTTATCTTTATCACTCACAAACTCAACGAAATTCGCGCCATTACCAACCGGGTCGTGATCATGCGGCACGGCAAAGTGATTGCCAGCCGAAAAAACGATGCCGCTACCAGTCGAAAATTGTTAGCCGAACTAATGTGCGGCCAACCCATCGACCCGCCCGAGAAACAAACGGAAACCGCTTCCGAATCAAGCCCCATTCGGTTGGCCTTGGAAAACATTTGTACAACGGGCAACGCCCGGCCAAACCTCAAAGAGATCAACCTCCACGTTCATGGTGGTGAAATCGTCGGTATTGCCGGTGTCTCCGGAAACGGCCAGAAGGAATTGGCCGATGTGATCGCCGGTGTGTTAAAACCCATATCCGGCCGACTATCTATTAATGGGCGCCCCGTGAAACGAATTTCACCCCGGGAAGTCCAGGGGCTTGGCGTAGGACGAATCCCCGAGGATCGAACCGGCACCGGCCTGATCACAACCTTACCCCTATCCGACAATATGGTTCTTTCCCGCATCAGTGAAAAAAAATTCAACCGCTATGGCTTTCTTAAGCATGGCGCCATACGCCAATTTGTCACCAAACTAATCAAACTTTACGATATTAAAACTGATGGCCCCGGCATCCGGACGGGTACGCTTTCCGGCGGCAACCTTCAAAAAGCCCTGCTGGCAAGGGAGCTGGCCTGGGATCCCCAGGTACTACTGGCGGCTCAACCAACCCGGGGGCTGGATGTTGCGGCCGCCCAATTTGTCCACCAAAAATTTTTGAACCTGCGAAAGCAGGGTCGGGCGCTGGTGATTATCAGTGAAGACTTAGAAGAGCTTTTTCAAATCTCCGATCGCATCGCCATAATGTACGAGGGCCGCATGATGGATATTCTGCCGATTGCCGAGGCCACTGTCAGCCAGGTGGGTTTGCTGATGGCGGGGGTCAAGGAAGCGGCATGATCGGCTTACGACTGGAACCACGCGACCACACGCCGGTGTGGCTCAATTTAACGTTGCCTATTTTGGCAATCCTGGCCACGCTGTTTATTTGCAGCGGGTTAATTGCCCTGGCCGGGGCCAATGTGCTCACCGCTTATTCAACGCTTTTTCTAAGTGCCGTCAGCTCCCGGTTCAATCTGGTTGAAACCATGGTGAAGGCCACGCCCCTGATTTTCACCGGGCTGGCCGTGACGGTTGCCTTTCGGGCCAAGTTCTGGAATATCGGGGCCGAGGGGCAATTGCTGGCCGGCGCCATGGCCGCCGCTTTTATCGGTGCCCGTCAGGGCCTTCCCGCCTGGAGCCTGGTACCGGGGATGATCATTGCCGGTGCGCTGGCCGGGGCATTATGGGCGGCGATACCCGCTTTATTAAAATCCCGTTTCAAAGTCGACGACGTCGTCACCACCCTCTTGTTGAATTTTATTATCTTTTACGGGATGATGGCGTTACTCGACGGGCCATGGAAAGACCCCCTCAGCGGCTACCCTGATTCCCCGGATATTCGTATCGCCGCTGAATTCCCCATTCTGCTTAAGGCGACCCGGCTGCACCTTGGCGTCATCATCGCCGTTATGGCCGCACCGCTCGTGTGGGTGTTGATTCGCCATACCGCATTGGGGTTTTCTATCAACGCCGTCGGTGAAAATGCCCAGGCGGCTCATTACGCCGGGTTTAATATTACGACCGTTATGATTATCACGGCAGCCATCTCAGGTTCGCTGGCTGGCGTGGCGGGCGTTAGCGAAGTGGGGGGGTTGCATTTCCAGGTCATGGCGGGCCTTTCCCCCGGGTATGGATATACGGGCATCGTCATCGCCATGCTGGCCCGATTGAACCCGTTGGGGGTAATCCCGGCGGCGATCTTTTTCGCCATCATTATCACCGGTGCCGAGGCCATGTCCCGGGCAACCGGGGTGCCGGTATTCTTAGCGGATGTGATCCAGGGTACTGCCCTGGTAACCATGCTGGTCGCCCTTCTTTTTAATCAATACCGCCTACGATGGACCCGCTCGTCATGAACGAAATCTTCGTACAAATTTTTCAAATTGGTTTTTTTACGGCCCTTATCCGTATTGCCACGCCCCTGATTTTCGGCACCCTGGGAGAATTGTTCGCCGAACGCGCCGGGGTTTTAAATCTGGGCATCGAAGGAATCATGATGCTGGCCGCCATGACGGGGTTTTCCGCAACGTATTTCACCGGCAGCCTTTGGCTGGGCGTCCTAGCGGCAGTTCTAACCGGTATGCTGGCCGGATTCCTGATGGGTATTTTGACGGTCAGCCTGGGACTTAGCCAGCATGTTTCGGGAATCGGTACGACCCTGCTATGTTCAGGGCTTTCCTTTTTTTTCTACCGGCTTATTTTCGGGCACCCTTCGTCGATCCCAAAAATCAAGGCATTTGAAACGGTACCCTTGCCTGTTTTATCCGGCATACCGATCATTGGGCCGGTCCTCTTTAATCAATATGCGCTGGTGTATATCGCCATGGCCATTGTGCCGATAAGTGCGGTTATCCTTTATCACACCCCGTGGGGGTTGAATCTTCGCACGGTGGGTGAGAACCCGCATGCGGCCGATGCGGCCGGTGTAAATGTCC
>Ga0056107_100081_pt1 | contig 17988 bp, 14 predicted proteins | sample WorMetcrassitun2_FD_77006 | JGI IMG/M metagenome (GOLD analysis project Ga0056107, IMG submission 77006) | Marine gutless worms symbiont microbial communities from Max Planck institute for Marine Microbiology, Germany - Olavius crassitunicatus.2 ...
AACAGTTGAACAAGTTCGCCCTGATAGAAGTTTTAAGCGTAAACACAAGGTAAAATTAAAAAAATATCATTTCGCGTATAAACGGATTTCTTAATTCAACGGCATTGCCCCTACAGTATAATATTACCCGGTTCGCGAGTGTTTTTTTAGCGATTTTTCCGCCAGATCCCGGACCCGGGAAATATCCTCATCGCTAAACACACCATTTACGCCGGAGATGGCCGCCAGTCGCATGCCGTGTTTGAGCCCCATCTTATAGATATCCCGAACTTTTTTCCACTCAATTTCCCGGCCCAGGGTAAAGCATTCAAAACGTCCTTCAAGGGCCAGGACAATGGTTTCAGCAAGGCAGGCGTAAGCCACCTTGTGAGGCAGCCCAATGTCTTTCATTTCCGGGTTTCCAGGGAGTAAGATCTCACCCGATTCGATCACCAATACATCCGGCCTTTTGGCCACATCTTCCGGTGACAGGTCCAGGGGGCGTGCTACATCGGTAATCACGCATCCGGGCTTGACCTTGGTAATATCCAAAACTTTTTTCCCGGCACCTGAAGTGGCCGTCACAATGACGTCCATCTTTTCAATATCCTTGTCTGCCCGGGTAGAAATATGAAGCTTTACATCAGGTGTTTCCTTGAGAATAGACTCTTTTAGCGCGAGGAGCTTGGCCGTGTTTCGGCCTTTCATGTAAACTTCCTGGCAGGCTTTGGCCAATAACCGACAGCAGACGGATCCGATGGCGCCGGTGGCGCCGAGCACCATGGCTTTTCCCTTAATGCGTTTCCCCCGGGTAAGTTTGACCAATCCCATACGCCGGACAGCATCGGCGGCAGCCCAAAGGGCGGCGGATGCACTATAACTATTGCCCGTGGTGATGGGAAGCTCGGCCTGCTTGGCCACCGTCACACCGGCATCGCCGACGACTTTGGTAAATGCCCCCAGCCCCATGATCTGGGCGCCCATCCGTTTGGCCATGCGGGCGGCTTGGAGCAACCGTCGATATGTGAATTCAGGTCGATGGGACAGCATTTGTTTGGGGGTCCCGCCGATGGTGATCAGCCATCCCTCCGCTTCGATACCGGTGGGAGATTTGATCCCGGTCATCCGGGAGTAGACCCAGGGCGGCGCATAGGCGATTACTTTTTCCACGGTATCCATAAAGGCTGGCGGGGTCACCTGGGAAACGAAATCAATGGTTTTTTCGGTTTTGAGAAATTCCTGGGAAAGGGGGTGGATAACAAATGCAAACCGGTTCACCCGCCGGGGTTCGCCGCTGGGATAGACAATCCGCGGGTCCATTTTTTGTTCACTGATCACTTCCAGCAGGTCATCGGCATCCAGGTTTTCCGGGGTTTTCCCCAGAGCCGTCATGATTAAGCCTTCCAGGACACTTAAGCCGACCACATTTTCAAGGATTTTCGGCGTGGCATCGATAATTACATCCACACCGCGTTCTTTTAAAAAATTGACCCGGTCATCATAGGCCGTTGCGGTAATGATTGTTTTACCGCCCAGCTCTTCCACGGTGGTGTCTTTAAGGTAATCAAAAAAACCGTGGTACGGGACAACGATGATGTTGGCCTTTTGCATGGCCTTGCGCAGGATATACTGGTTCCAATTATGCACCGGGGTCAGCGAGGTGGAAAATATTTTAGTGGGAACCCATTTAAGTACTTCATGGACACCGCCGGCATACCGCTCTATATCATTTAGCGAAGATAAAAATTTGGGAATACCATTTTCGATGACCGGATCGGCAAAGGTCTGGTTGTCGGTATACTCGGACATTACTTTGGCGATTTGATAATGGGCGAGTCCGGTCAGGTAGAGCACACGGGCATTATAAAAAAAACGGTCAAATTTGAAATTAATGTGACGAAGTGACCATTCAAAGGCCACATTGCGGAGCATGCTTCCCATGGTAATGGGCGTGTGTACCTGGGATGCCAGCTTGTTAAACCTGTCAGAATGGCTGGACAGCGCCCATTTGGGGACGATGGTATTGGGAAACTGCAACCCGCCCAAGGCAAAAATCGATGCGCGATCATCCCATTCTTTTAATAGATCGGCGGTGGCGTCAAAACTACCATCTGTCCCCAGGCGCCGGATGAAAAATTCTTGTCCGAGAAACTCCGTTTCAAATTCATAGTCATCACTGGCAGGGCCAAGGCTGATAGAGACAATCTGGTTCATGAGTGAGTTCCCGGTGTCATGCCATCGTCACCAATGGCCATTACTGGACAATTTTCCAAGGCTTCATGACACCGACGCGTTTCTTTTTCTGTGCGGGGCTGGTGCCAGACATATGCCGAATCAACCAGTGTATCGCCGGCAAGATTTTCCCTGAAATGGGCGGGTTCAAAAGTCGCACACAAAGCGCATCCGATGCATTGATCGTCTACGTAATATTTGCCCTTTGTATTTTGGGCGAACTTTCGGTTTGGAAAGGCCATGAAATGCTGTATTGATAGATGATCCGGATTTGTAAAAAAATGGCACCTCATCAACAAGTCCGATATTACTTGGCTTCCTCGTTACACCAAAAGGTGTCAAACTCTTCCCTGAGGGAGCCAAACAGTTCCTTGACCGTTACAATTTTATCCACGAGATACGCATTGGCACCGGCAAAAACAAAGCCATACTTGAGCTTACCTTTATAGGCGTTAAGCAAGGCCTGGGCAATGCAATAAGGAGCCTTTTTTTCATCGCAGCTGTGCAGGCACTTAAAAACACATTTTCGAGGGCTGCGCTTGCCATTGGCCACGTCATCCAGGAAACTGTTTTTAAGCGCCCGGCCCGGCAGGCCCACGGGGCTGTTGATAATTGTCACATCTTCTTTGCGGGCGGCAATAAAGGTATTTTTAAAGGCGATATCGGCATCGCATTCATGAGTGGCCACAAAACGGGTTCCCATCTGGACACCCGATGCCCCCATGTTCAGGAATTTTGCGATATCTCCACCAGAGTATACGCCGCCGCCGGCAATCACTGGAATTTGGCGGTGAGCCTTGTCTGCGTATGGCTTTACAGCCTTTATGACATCCGCCACAATTTTTTCCAGGGAAAATTTCGGGTCATCGAGTTGGTCCGGTTTAAAACCGAGGTGTCCACCGGCCCGGGGGCCTTCTACGACAAATCCATCGGGAAGGTAGTCGAATTTGGCCAGCCACTTACGACATAAAATGTTGGCGGCACGACCCGATGAGACAATCGGTACCAGTTTTGTCTTTAGCTTTTTTTTCAGATCTTCGGATGTTTCTTTTAAATATTTGGGTAAATCAAGGGGGAGACCGGCCCCGGAAAAGATGACATCCACCTGTTCGGACAGGGAGGTCACCACCAACTCCTTGAAGTTTGTCAGGGCGCACATAATATTGACACCCAGGAGGCCGTCGGTCATTTTTTCATGAGCTTTACGGATTTCGTCGGCTAAAATTCTGTTATCGGCACCGGCGGGATCCGATTTCCTGTGGGGATCTTTCATCCCGATCATGGCTGTGGCAATGACACCCACACCCCCTTCATTGGCCACAGCTGCGGCCAGTCCGGAAAGGGAAATACCGACACCCATTCCCCCCTGGATGATGGGAATCCGGGCTACGAGATCGCCAAATTTTAAGCTGGGTAGCTGCATTGATTTTTCCTCTTATATATAAAAACCTTATTATCTTACAAATGTTGCTATGTCGCTTTATATGAAGAAAGTGCAACATGCCCTACTATAACTCATGATTGGTAAATAATCAATCATCAGTAATGATCAATTTTTTAAATCCATGATCCCGCAGGTATTGGGGGTACAGGTCGAAGGCGGGTTTTAATATCGGCAGCAACTTCAGTGTCTTGGGGATATTTCCCTTGGCACTTACCTGGCGACGGGTGAGCGCGGAAATCAAATTGGCCCGGCCGTGCCAAAACCGGTGAGCAAAATCCGCATCCATGGTCATGGTGACTTCGGGACGACCTGAAAATGGCCCTTTAACAATGGATAGTGTTTTCCCGCCGGCATCGATGGTAATGACACCATCGGGCTGTTGATAAACAAACTGAATGGTCAGACCGGTCTGATGGATCGATGGTCCGATTTCAGGATGGTTTTTCAGGCTTTCGTAAAATCCCATCAACACATCGTAAAGCATTTGGGAATCGGTAAAAACATTTTTCATTTGTTGCTTACGGTGACCGGCTTTACGGGATTTCAGATCATCTTCGGTGACCGGCAGTGCCGTTATTTCCTGGTGATATAATTTTTTAACGATTCGGATCACGTCCTTGCGTGTTGGTTCCACCGGGTTGTAGAGCATGGCCCCGTCTTCCATGGCCGTATCGGCCACCTGATCGATCCGGGCCAGTTTATCATCAATGCCGGCGGCTTTTAGATTCAATGGCAGTCCTGTCAAATAAGCCAATTGCCGGTTGAGGGTGTGTACTTTTTCAACGGCCGCAGCGGCCGCCTGTTTTCGGACCCAGCTATCAATAAAATCAAAGTTATCAATGGCGTTGGCTGCCAGATTCCTGGCTTTATTGGACTTTGTTTCGACCCAGTCCCGGAGCCTATTTACAGCCGGCGGGAGTTGACGGAAGATTCCCAGCCGGCCATCCTCCAGCAAGCTGCGGCCGCCGTCGATGAGTTGGGGAAAGGCGATTCCCATGGCGCCGGCGATGTCGGCATACCGTTCTCGTTGATGGGGCAGGTTGTGCGCCATGACTTCCGGCAGGACCAGTGCGTTCGCCAGGCCGTGTGGGATATGGTAAACGCCCCCCAGGGCATGTGAGATTCCATGAACCATGCCCACCATGGAATGGGAAAAGGCCACACCGGCCAGGAAGCTTCCCACCAGCATCGCGCCCCTTGCCGAAAGATCTTCCGGGTCCGCACATGCCCCGAGAATATGGCCGCTGATCAGACGGATGGCATGGAGGGCAAACGCGTCTGACGCTGGAGACCACTCTTTATCCACGTATGCTTCGATGGCATGCGTCAGGGCATCCATCCCGGTGGCTGCGGTGAGTTTGCCCGGCAGTGAAATGGTCAGCTCCGGATCCAATACGGCCAGTGATGGCAGAAATTGTTCTTCGGTAAAGGGAAGTTTGACGTCATGATCGGGATCGGCGATGACCGCCACCCGCGTTACTTCCGAGCCGGTACCGGCTGTTGTGGGAAAGAAGATGGAGGGGAGCAACGATTCATTTGCTTCCAGCAAATATGCCCCCATGTGGTCTTCCAGTTTTCCGCCCTTGACCATCAATAGATTGGCGACCTTGGCCGTGTCGATGACACTTCCGCCTCCCACGGCAATCACCAGGTTGCATTTGTGCTTTTTTCCCAAGGCAGCACATCGCTTAACCGTATCAATCGTGGAATTGGGCGGAACATTGTCAAAGGTGCAGGCAATGCGGATACCGGTATCTGAAATCCCTTTTTGAACATTGGCGACCGGGCCGGCTTTGCGCAAAATCTTGTCGGTGATCAAAATGGCTTTGCGGTTGCCGAATGGTCGGGCGGCATCTGCCAATTGGCCTGTGATTCCGATACCATAAATAACCTTGGTGGGAAGCGAGAACTGAAAGTAATCCGGTAACATGCGCATCCTTATTTTGCGATTTTTGGGAGGGATGAATAAAACGTATCAAATTAAGGGGTTTCCAGCAAGGGCTAAAGGTTCGCATCAAATGGCAGGCCGTATTGCCAATAAACGAATATTCAGGTACTATATCATCTCTTTGTGTACCGATACGCGTGTCGGCGACGTTCCCGGCAAATAAAAACAAGGGAGAAAAGCACCCAATGGAAAAAGATTGCCTCTTTTGCAATATTGTTAAGGGAGATATCGATACCGAATTTTTACTTGAAACTGAAGATGTCGTTGTTTTTAAAGACATTAACCCCCATGCCCCCGTGCATCTCTTGATTGTTCCCAAACGTCACATCCGTAGTATCAATGACCTGACCGACGCAGACCGCACAGTTGTGGCGGAAATGCTGATGGTGGGAAAGGAGATGGCCGCACAGCAACAGGTGGCCGAGGCCGGATATAAGTTATTGTTTAACGTTGAACATGGGGGCGGACAGCGGGTGTTTCATCTTCATTTACATCTTTTAGCCGGAAAAGACTGGTAGCAACGAAAATTTTCCCGGATATCTTTTAAGGACAATCCATCCCCATGCCATTGCCGCCCCATGAGATACAGCCCCCAGGGATTCAAACCCCTGGGATTCAAACCATGGACCGTCCAATCTTAATCGTGGCCGCTGTTCCCGCAGAACTATCCGGTCTTCGTGAACGGATGGCACACCCGGTTGTCACGCAAGCGGCTGGGAAACAGGTCATCCAGGGCCGGCTCGCCGGTCAGTCGGTAGCGCTGCTTGCATCAGGCCCCGGCCAGGTCAATACGGCACATGCTTTAACCGCACGGATTGAAGCCCAAAGGCCTGCGCTGGTTATACTGACGGGTTGTGCGGGGGTATTTGACGAAACGGGGCTTTCCGTTGGTGATATTGGTATCGCCCATGAAGAGATCGATGTTCAACTAGGGGTGGAAGCCCCGAATGCGGCTGTCTCGCCACTACCTTTTTTCATTATAGAAAAGGGGTCGACACGGATTCGAAATATCTACCCCATGGATCCTGGTTTGGTTGAGCGCACTCTTTTAGTTTTGAAAAAAGCGTTTGCGGCAGCACACGTGAAGGTAGCCGCAGGCCCTTTTGTCACCGTTTCGACCATTACCGCCTCTGATGGGCGCGCCCAGAGACATCACCGGGAGCGCGGGGCGCTCATGGAAAATATGGAAGGGGCCGCCGCTGCTCACATCTGTATCCAATACGACATTCCATTCCTTGAAATTCGTTCGGCCAGCAATCGCGTGGGTCGGCGTGATAAAAAAAGCTGGGACCTTCCGCTGGCCTTTGGGCAGGCATCCCTAGCTGTTTATGCGGTGATCAAGGGAATCGCTTCGATGGAAATATTGATCTAAATTGTAACGGTGCGGTTAAAACCTGCGAACGCCGGTCGCTTTATCTTTTTTCATGCTTATATTGCCGAAATAGTGGTGACCATTATTCAGGCGTCACCTGATAGCCATTGGCTTGATATGCCGATAAAATGAGATTAATCAAAGGCAACCTCATGGAAAGTATCATTGGCGATTTTCCGTTTCGTACGGCGCTAAGTTTTGATCCGCTTTTTTCCTATCTGAGAAAACGGGTTGAAAACATCGATAAGACCGTAAATTTTAATGAAAAAAGAATACAATCCCTTCTTAAAAAATCCCAGGATCTACGGGGGCTGATATTAGACCCACGCCGGTTGAAAGCCGGCGATGAACGGGTCAACCGATTAATGAGCACTGTTTTTTCGCCGCTTTCCTGGGAAACCGAGGCCGTTGGCGCGGTCATTCCCTTTTCCATTGAGCCGTTTTTTGTTTCGCCACAATTTAAACGGTTGTTTATTGATGCCAATGGGGCGCTCAAGGGACGGATCAATGTCGGCACTGGTCAATTTGACCAAGGGCGGATCATCCAGGCGTATCTTTTCATCTTGGAAAAGTTTTATGGAATCCGGCAGCGGTTTGATTATCCCGTGATCCGGATTGTTAATGATCCCGACACCGGCTTGGAACGCCACTACAAGATGGAACTGGATTTTCGTTTTGCCGAAATCCATGCGGTAAAGGCGCCCAAAGCATTGTCGGAAAAAGAGCGGGACCGGATCCTCGAACATTTGACCGAACTGAAATACTCCGGGAAATCCTGCCACCCGAAGACTTCGAATTGCGTGGCTTTACGGTCATTCGTGCCGTGGATGTGACAGAATCAGAGATGGTATCCGCTTTGGAACGGGGCCTGATCGATCAGGATTCGATTACATCTCGAAAAGGTTTTATTGCCCTTCAGCAAAACCTGCGAACCCTTTTTCGGCGCCCCGATCTGGTGGCCACCCTGGCCGCTCTTAAGGGCGATCAGGTCCTTTTGCTCAATTCCGGATGTGAGATGACCCATAGTTGCATTTTTGCTGATTCTCATCATGTGCCGATTTCCGCCTTTTCCGGAAGCATGTTTGAACGGGCCGTTGAGGATCGGAAAATTGTTCGGATTTCCGACATGATGAAAGGTTCGACGGACAGTGCTCTTGAAAAAGAGATTGTGAAGATGGGGGTTCGGTCCTGTTTGATCGGATCGCTATATTATAAGGATCAATGCATCGGCACCCTGGACCTGGGATCTCCCCAGCCCGGCGATCTTGGCCCCATGGATGCCTTGCTCCTGGAACATATACTACCGATTTTTTCTTTGGCCATTAAAAAAGCCTTGGATGAATTAGAACATCAAGTACAAAATGTGATCCGAGAAAATTGTACGGCGATCCACCCCTCGGTGGAATGGCGGTTTCGCAAGGCAGCAATCCGCTATTTAGAAAATGTTCGAAAAGACGGTACCGCAGAAATCGAACCGATTGTTTTTAAAGATGTATATCCCCTTTACGGTGTTTCCGATATTCGGGGCTCCAGCGATGAACGCAACCGGCCATCCAAAAAGATCTGGTCAATCATTTAAAACTGGGCGTTGATGTGATTCGGTTGGCATCAGACGCTCGCCCATTGCCGTTTCTCGGCGAATTGTGCAGCCGTATCGACGCCGCTATTGATAAAATTCAAAGTGGGCTGGAGACCGGTGATGAGGTGAGCGTTGTTAAGTTCATGCGGGATGAAGTCGAACCGTTTTTTTTCCAGGCAAGTCAATTTGGTAATAAAGTGTCCCGAGCTGTTGAAGCATACCAGGCGGCCATTGATCGCGATATTGGGGAGATTTATCAATTCAGGCGGGATTTTGAAGAGAGCTTTTCTATTCTCAGCCAACAATTAGCGGCCGATCTTGACAGAGAAGAGTCCGAAGCCCAGGCTATTTTTCCCCACTATTTTGAACGACATGAGACCGATGGAGTCGACTATCTGATTTACATGGGTGCCTCGCTTATCGAGGAAGGCCGGTTTCATGAGCTTTACCTGAAAAACATGCGTCTGTGGCAACTGAAGGTGGCCTGCAATATGGCCAAGCGGACGCAACAATTGAAAGCCACGCTTAAATTGCCGCTGGATATCGGCCAATTGATTTTAATTCAAAATGCCCCGCTTTCCATCCGGTTTCGGTACGATGAAAAGCGTTTTGCCGTGGATGGCGCTTACGATATTCGTCATGCCATTGTCAAATCGCGATTGGATAAGGCCGTGGTTCGGGGGACGGGAGAACGTCTGACACAACCCGGGAAAATTGCCATTGTCTATTCGAATGCGATGAGGCCGATGAAATGGCCAAACATATCCGGTTTTTACAATTGGAAGGACACCTGTTGGGCGGGATTGAGCGGCTGGAAGTGGAAGACTTGCCAGGTGTTCAGGGCTTAAAGTCGCTTCGGGTCAGCGTCAACCTTGACGAAAAAATGTCTAAATACAACACCGTAACTCAGGATGCATCGACGGATAAAAAAGTGAATGAAGTCTTGCGAGTCTAATATTAACCCCTTCGCAGTTTTCGGATATCAGCGATTCGGATCGTCACATTTTGAGAATCGAAATACTCGATCAGGGGGATTACATACTTGCGCGTCGCACGTGTCATCTCTTTAAACTGGGGGGTCGTGATTTCCCCATGCTCTTTCAGAAAGGCCACTAGCTCCTGCCTTAGCTTTTCTACCGTATCGGCATGAAAATACAGGTCTTCCTTGGCCTTGATCAACTGGCCATCCTGGACCATCAGGTGGAGGACATCTTTGGCGTCGGCCGCCTCGGTATCCAGGGTTTTAATCAGTTCCTTAAAATAAGGCGGCATGAGACCGGTATCCGTATACGCTGCCAGAATTTTTTGTTTAATCGTATCCTGGTCCACACCAAGCGACACTTTATGATCGGCCAGATGGATGATTTCTTCGTCTTGGATCAGTTCTTTGTCCTGGACCATCCGGCTCAGCACCCGGGTCAGTAGCTTTGGATTCCGGACCGATGGAAATTTTGATCGCAGTTCTTCTTTTAACATCCCGGCTTTGAGGGGATAGGCTTGGTGGTATTGTGTCAGGGAGTCCTGAATTTTCCGGCGTAGTTGTTTAACGGTATCGCCATGGATATAAATTCTTTCTTCCTTGTCGAGAAGGATGATTGCTTTTCGGGACAACAATAGTCCGAGCGGCTGCTCAATCGCCTTATCCTTTAAACCGGTTGTTAACCGCAGATCGGTAAATGAAAGGCCGCCATATCCGGTTTGGCGGATATGCTGGGCGATTTTTGTTTCGGGGTCGCCTTCCACCAGCCCCTCAAGCCCTGAAATAATCTCCGGGTGCAGACGTTTGTGTTTAGGGGGAATGGGATTTAATACGACCCCGCCCCCCACGGTTCGTACTGGGGAATAGCTGCGAAGAACGAATCGATCATTGGTAACCAGTGCGACCACTGTGTCCAGACGAATCTGGGCCACCGTGGTATCACCGGGGGATAGTGTTTCCCGGTCCAATAGAACCAAATTGCCTAAAATTTCACTGGTACCGGCATGAAATCGCAGGCGGGTCCGATTTTTTAGTTCCCTTTTATTCGTTTTCAAATATTGAATCTGGATATCTACCATATAACTCGGCTTCAGCGCTTTGGGCGCAGCGAGAACCTGACCCCTATCAACCACCGATCGATCAAGTCCCTGGAAGTTGATGGCGGTTCGTTGCCCGGCTGCGGCGCTTTCTACACTCTGATTGTGAACCTGGATACCCCGGACCTTGGACGTAATTCCAGTGGGGTAAATCATTACGGATTCGCCGATTTTAACGCTGCCCGAGATAAGGGTGCCGGTGATTACCGTTCCGAATCCTTTCATCGTAAAGACCCGGTCAATGGGCAGACGGAACAGCCCCGTGGTGGGGCGCTCTGGTAATGTGGCCACCAGATCATCGAGGGTGGCGATCAATTCGGGAATCCCCTGACCGGTTTGAGACGATACCGGTAAGATCAGTGCCTTTTCCAAAAATGTTCCCTGCATGTATTGCTCGATATCGTCGGTCACCAATTCGAGCCATTCCTCGTCTACCATATCGATCTTGGTCATCACGACGATACCGTACCGAACACCGAGCAGGGAACAGATCTCCATGTGCTCCCGAGTCTGGGGCATGATTCCCTCATCTGCGGCCACCACCATCATGACCAGGTCCAGCCCGGTGGCACCGGCCACCATGTTTTTGACGAATTTTTCATGCCCCGGGACATCCACAATGCCAAGATATTGTCCCCCGGGAAGATCGAGGGACGCAAATCCGAGCTCGATGGTAATGCCCCTTAATTTTTCTTCTTTCAGCCGATCGGTATCGGTGCCGGTCATGGCCTTGATCAAAGAGGTCTTTCCGTGGTCGATATGACCCGCCGTACCGAGGATAATCTGTTTTGACTTACTTGCCATGGTTATTCTTCCGGAAATAATCAAGCATATACGCCGTTCCCACCAAAAGGATCGCCAACCCCACCACCATGAGCGGTCCCCCGTCGGGGCGAAACGTTCGGGCGATTACCATGGCGATCACACCGCCGAGCATGGCGCGTAAAATGAAAATGGCCAGATGATTCATATGTCAGACCTCGTTAAATAGACTTCTTTATTATTCGAAAATCCATTTAACTATTGGGTAATTTAGGAAAACCAGGGGAATTCCCTTAATATATCCAACTCACCGGGTGTATTTATGTGGGCTGTATATATCACTTTTGTAACCGTTATCCCAGGGAAACCGACAATTTATCATTGCGGGCGTTGGCATGCTGGATGGTCACCTCGATCATATCTTCGGGCGACAGGAGCATGCCCTCTGAATGGGGAAGGGAACATTCGAGCATATATTCGGACAGTAAAATCTGGTAGTTGTGCCGACGCTTATACAGGACATAGGCGTTTGTTTTTTGTCCGACCTGTTTTTCAAGGTGCCTGAGCAGCCAGTAGCGATACCTTTTTTGCTGGACCCTTGCCACTTGGCCCATGGGTTGCCGAATGTAAGTGATCATCCGGTCGATTTCGTCTGCCGAGTATGGGGTCTCAAGCCCGAGGGCCGCGCGAATCTGGCGCTGGGTAACCAGATCAGTGTATTTACGGATCGGTGATGTGGCGGTAACGTATGCGTCAACACCGAGGCCGGCGTGTCTTCCCGGTTTGTGATCCAGCTTAAATCGGCTCAACTGGCGACGTTGCATCCAGTTTTGGAACAAGGTTCCTTCCAACCCTTTGTAAAGGCGTTTTTTGGGTTCGGCCTGGGACCGAAAAATCGCAGGCATATCGTGGTCGGACAGAAACCGGGCCATCATCGCATTGCCCAGAATCATCAATTCCGACACGATTATCCGGGCAGGGCTTTCACGGTCGACCCGATTCAGGTGGACTTTTCCCGCTTCATCCAGCCAGAGGTGTATTTCCGGCAGTGAAATCTGGGTGGCCTTGGCATCAAATCGACTATCGCGAAATTTATTGGCTACCTCCAAAAGTGAGTCAAGGGTCGGGCTGGTGTCGATGGATAAATTGACATCCCGGTAAAACAATTGAGACGTTATCCGGATCAGGCTCGGTACCACCTCATATTCTCGGATATTGCCCCAGGGGCTCATTACTACGAATGTGCTGATGGCCGGGCGGATTTTACCGGCCTTCAGGCTGAATAACCCTTCAGATAAACTGGGACAAATCATGGATATTTTTTGGTCAGCCATATAAATCGAACTGGTCCGGCTCATGGCGTCAATGTCGATGGGGTCCCTTTTTTTGATAAAATGGGCCACATCGGTAATGTGAATACCGATGAGATAATCTGCTCCCTGTTTTTCGATACTGATGGCATCATCGAAATCGAGGGTTGCCTGGCCGTCAATGGTCATTAAGGGGAGTTCCGTCAGGTCCACACGGCGATCCGCTTGAAGGTCCGTAACCGGCGACACGGCCAGGGCATCCGCATGTTTTTTGATTCTCGGTGGAAATTTGATGGGAATATGCTCACGGTGCAACTCAATATTTTCGTCTTTTGAAAAAATACCCATATTGATCAGTACGCCAAACAGTTCATTTTCTCGATCCAATTCAACTGTTTTTAGTATCCCTCTGGCGATATCGGCATCCCGCCCCTCCTTACCAAATAGGAAATAGCGTTTCAGTATGTTCGCTACCGCCTGATCGGCATCCGGCTGTGTATCGATTGTTAACGGGGCTGGGGATGCCTCCGGTTTTTCCAGTACACGCTTCAGCCAGGCAGCACCCTTTTCGATCAGTTCCTGCCGACGGATATCTTCCTTAAGACGGTCCATAATCTGTTCAACCTGCAATCCCGAATGGGGAAAAAAACGATCATGATTAAATTTAAAATAAAGTCGGTCTTCAAAAAATGCCCGAACCACGGCGGAGGCGTGGTCGCTGTCGGATTCATCCGGAAAACAAAGTCCGGTCATGGTGGTTAGATCGATCCATTCCTGTTCTGTATTGAGGATTTCCCACAATTTTTTAATATCGACTCGCTCGGTCAGGCGACAACGCGTTGCAGCAATTTTTTTCAATTCAGTAATGGTTTCATCCCGGCTAAGCGTGGCCGCAAGAAAATGATCGCTTTGGTGGGATAACCGGGCGATGGAAAGATTCACTTCGCGGTTAGTTTCGGTAAGCAGCCGCAGCCGTTTTTGCTTGACCTGTTGCACCACCGCGCAGATAATCTTCTGGCGGTCAATATATTCGACGATGTTTCCAGTATCCATAGCCGCTCCTCGTAACAGCCGGGTACCGGAAAGTCAATAAATGACATTTGGCAGGGTGCTCACTATTTGCGAAAGATTGCAAAATGATTTAACACGAATACTTCTGAATGCTGGATATTTTATCTCAGTCACCGGACCTCAGACCTCGGATCACTTTCATTGGACTTTGCCGGAGGAACCACTTGAACCAATCGTTTTATCTCATTAAACCGTACTTTTTAAAACATCGGCTTCGGATCATTGTCGGTATGGCTTGCCTTATATCGGTCGATTTTATGCAGTTGTATATCCCCCGGGTGGTGAAACAAGCCATCGATGGATTGACGGTTTACCAGGCCGACCCGGCCTCGCTTTTGCGACAGGCGCTGATCATTGTTATATTGGCCATTGGTATCAGCAGCCTTCGTTACCTGTGGCGGCGGTGCCTGCTTGGGTTGGCGGTCCGGGTCGAAGAAGGGCTCCGGAATCGATTGTTTACCCATCTTCAGACCTTGTCTGCCGCTTATTATGATCGAACACCCACTGGTGATTTGATGGCCCGGGCGACCAATGACATCAAGCAGATTCGGATGTCCATCGGCATGGGGCTGGTGGCGATGACCGATGCGGTGGTGCTGGGAGCCGCAGCCATTGGATTTATGGCTTATATCAACCTTCGTTTGACTTTCTTTCTATTGATTCCCATGCCGGCCATCGTGTTTACCGCCAGATTTTTCGGGAAAAAGATGCACCGCCGGTATCGGGAGGTCCAGGCCGGATTCTCGACCCTGACCGAAACCGTACGTGAATATTTTGCCGGGATTCGAATGATTAAAGTATACAACCGGCAATCTACCGCTGTAAAACAGGTTGAAACCGTCTCCAAGGCGTATGTCGACCAGAATATGAAACTTGTGCGTATTACCCGGACGTTTATTCCTTTGATGATATTTTTCTCCAACTTGAGCCTGGCGATGGTGATTTTTTTAGGGGGTCGGCAAACCATTACGGCCACGATTACACCGGGCGAGTTCGTTGCGTTTATTGCTTACCTGGGCCTCTTGACTTGGCCCATGATGGCGCTGGGATGGTTGACTAACCTGATCCAGCGGGGCAGGGCCTCCCTTGACCGGATCGATGCGGTTATCCGAACCCGGCCGGATATCGGTTCCTGTCGCCCGCCGGAAAATCTGACCGGTAAGCAACAAGATGACTCAGCGGGCCGTAAACTACCGGCGACGATCCGGGGGGAATTAACGCTATCGGATGTTTGGTTTCACTATCCGCCGAATAACCTCAAGCCGGACATCCCCGACCCTGACCCGGACCTGAACCCGGATCTGAATTCGGATCCGGACCCGGACCCGGCACCGGTTCCGGTTTTAAACGGAATCAATCTTTCCATTTTACCCGGAGAAACCGTCGGCATTGTGGGACCGCCCGGATCAGGTAAAACCACATTATTAAATTTAATCCCCCGACTTTATGATGTTGAAGGCGGGGTGATCCGTCTTGATGGCTTGGATATCCGTCGTATGGATCCGGAATATCTGCGGGCACATGTCGCTTTTGTTCCACAGGAACCGTTTTTATTTTCGGGGACCATTTGTGAAAATATTTTTTTTACCGCCACCGTTGACGATGAAAAGAAGGTTACCGCGACCCTTAAAGCAGCGGCGCTGGACCAAACCATCGATATGTTCGATGATGGTCTGGAAACGCTTGTGGGCGAAAAAGGCGTAATTCTTTCCGGCGGTCAGAAACAACGCGTGGCCCTGGCCCGTGCACTTTATTGTGATGCACCGATTTTACTCCTTGATGATCCGATCAGCCAGGTGGATGCCCAGACGGCCGATACCATTATTCGGACCCTCCAACGTCTCAGTGGCCGGCAAACCATCGTGATGGTGTCGCATCGGCTCTCGGCGTTGCAATATGCAGACCGGATTATCGTCCTTGAAAACGGGCGCATAACCGAATCGGGTACACACGAGCAATTGGCGTCGGCAGGCGGGTATTATACCCGGACGGCGGCCATTCAGGCGTTGAAACAGAAAGAAAAAAAACATGGGCATTGATCGCGAATATTTTGCCGAAGAAAAGGTCGGCGAGGTCACTGATGTCCGCTTAATGAAGCGGATATATCCCTTTGTGCGATCTTATTGGCTTCAGCTGGCAACCGCAATGGTGTTTATTTTGGCCGTTACCCTCATCGAACTGGCCGTTCCTTACGTCACCAAAATAGCCATTGATCGCTATATTGTTCCGGCGTCTGGTATTGCTTCACCCCGATTGTCCGTTGCAGGGGAGCCGGTTGCAGGGGATCGGGTTTCAGGAGCTCAGGGAAGTGGGAATCCTCGGAGCGGCAAAGGCCGGTTCATCGAGGTAGAAACGTCGGATCCGGCTGTTAGGGCCGTTGTTGCCAAATATCGGGACCGCTTTCGAATCGTCAATCAGCGAACGATTATTGACTGGGCTGATCTGGTGGGTATTGAAAAGGCGGATATCATTACCCTGCGGAAGCACGATTTGGTTGGCATCGGCAAGATGACGTTAATTTTTCTGCTTCTCATCGTTGCCGGTCTGGTGGCCAACTTTGCCCATCAGTTGATTTTGGAATATACCGGCCAGATGATCATGCACGATTTACGCATGCAGCTGTTTACCCATATCCAGTCATTATCAGTGAACTTTTTTACGAAAAATCCCGTGGGCCGGCTGGTAACCCGCGTGACCAATGATGTCCAGAATATGCACGAAATGTTCACCGCCGTAGTCGTTTTTGTTTTTAAGGATCTGTTTCTGTTGGCAGGCATTTGTATTGTTCTACTTGGCCTGGACTGGCAGCTGGCGCTGATCTGTTTTACCGTTTTTCCAATCGTCATTTTTGCGTCTTTTTACTTTGCGCGTCAGGCCCGGGGGGCTTACCGGGTATTACGGATCAAGGTGGCCGAAATAAATGCCCGCCTGACTGAAACCATCAACGGCATGCGGGTCATTCAATTATTTCGACAAGAATCGTCCAGTGCGCGTCGCTTTAGGCAGTTAAACCATGAAAACTACATGGCAGGGATGCTGCAGTTGCGTGTATTTGCTATCTTTATGCCTTTCGTCGGGATGCTGGGAACGGTGGCCCTGGCGGTGGTAATCTATTTTGGCGGGCGTGGTGTTTTAGATGAGCGGATCACCCTGGGGGTTTTGGTGGCGTTTATTTCGTATATCCGGATGTTTTTCAGACCCATCCGGGATATTGCCGAAAAGTATAATATCCTGCAAAATGCCATGTCGTCGATTGAGCGACTTTTCCTTATTCTGGACAATACCCAGAAAATGCCTCAGCCCGCCGGGGAAAAATCCGGGGTGGTCACGCCGGACAGAATTCATCGTATTATGTTTGACCGGGTGACCTTTGGATACCTGCCAGATAAGCTGGTGCTAAAAGATATCCGGTTAACGATAAGTGATGGTGAGCGGGTGGCCGTCGTCGGGCCCACTGGATCGGGCAAAACATCACTGATTAATCTGTTGGTCCGGTTTTATGATCCCACCAAAGGTCAGATCCTTATCAATGACCGCCCATTGCCCGAGTTCGAAACGACAGCCTTTCGTCGGTGCATGGCCCTGGTGACCCAGGAACCGTTTTTATTTACCGGTACCATCGCTGAAAATATCCGTTTTGGAAACCCGTCGTTGACCGATGCTGATCTGATGCAGGCGATAAAAAACGCCCATTTAACGGACTTGGTCGCCAAATTACCAGGCGGAATCGATTTTATCCTGGCAGGGGGTAAAGAGGCCCTTTCCAGTGGTGAACGACAGCTCATATCCATCGCAAGGGCATTCGCCCGGAATCCGGATGTGCTCATTCTTGATGAAGCGACATCATATATCGATTCCATCACCGAACAGCATATTCAAGGTGCCTTGGATATGTTGATGCATCAGCGGACGACTTTATTGGTAGCGCATCGGCTGTCAACCGCTCGCAAAGCCCATCGAATTGTGGTTATCGATCAGGGTCGAATCGTGGAATCCGGGACCCATGAAGAATTGATCGAGATGCGGGGGTTTTACTACCGGTTTGGGGAATTACAAAATTGATTTTTTCCTTGCAAAAGTATGTGGCAGTTGATATGAAAACCCCAATGCCGTTGAATTAAGAAATCCGTTTATACGCGAAATGATATTTTTTTAATTTTACCTTGTGTTTACGCTTAAAACTTCTATCAGGGCGAACTTGTTCAACTGTTTGGG
>Ga0056107_100082_pt1 | contig 17908 bp, 15 predicted proteins | sample WorMetcrassitun2_FD_77006 | JGI IMG/M metagenome (GOLD analysis project Ga0056107, IMG submission 77006) | Marine gutless worms symbiont microbial communities from Max Planck institute for Marine Microbiology, Germany - Olavius crassitunicatus.2 ...
CGCCGATAGCGCGTCTCTTGCATGTTGTGACGGCTCGGACCAGTCCGTGGTTAAAAGGGGGCGTAAAAAGATGTGGTCGTTTACCCGGGTGAGTTCTTCTCCGTCGGCTTCGTACTGAACCATGTATTTGGCCATCAAAATGGGGATGGGGCTCCGACGGAGCAAATCCAGGATATGAGAACCCACGTATAACTTTTCCAGCAAGGTCCTTTTTTTCCTGCCGGTGACAATGAGATCCACCTGTTCTTCTTTGGCGACATCCATGATGGTGGCGTTGGAACCGCCGACTTCTATTCTGACTTTACAAGTGATTCCCCCTTTTTCGATCGAGTCCCGCCATTCCTCAAATCGGATACGGGCGGTTTCTTCATGGCGTTTGGCTTCTTCTTTCATGTAGCCGCCATACGGGACAAAAGAGACTTCTTCCCGGGGAATCACATAGATCAGGATCACTTCCTTAAGACCGGCGTTTTTTAACGCCAATACCGTTCCAAGGCAGTTAAATGCCATTTCTCTAAATCGTGTGTGAAACAAAACTTTTTCAAATTTCATGGGGATTGTCTCCTGGGTGAAAATAGCGTCTGGTCATTTGGCCGTGTTTTAGAAAAATATCAATGTAACAAGGACGAAGCACGGGACCAAGAAGATCAGGGCGTACTTGATAATATATCCGAAAAAGCTTGGCATCGGCGTTCCAGATTCTTCGGCGATGGATCGCACCATAAAATTAGGTGCATTACCGATATAGCTGCAGGCGCCGAAAAAAACAGCTCCGGCCGAAATGGCTTGTAAAAAGATGGCATTTTCGGTCATTAGCAAGGGGACTGCCTGGGCTTCAGTCATGCCGGAATAAAAACTGCCAAGGGCGGTATTGAAAAATGTCAGGTATGTGGGCGCATTATCTAAAAAGCTGGACAACGCACCGGTTACCCAGAAATATTGATACGGTTCAACCACTGCATTGACCAAAAAGGCCAGGGCGCCATGGGACCCGGCACTCAAAATGGCCAGACAGGGGATCATTGTGATGAAAATCCCGATAAACAGGTAGGCCACCTCGATGATGGGAAACCAGGTAAAGTCATTGTCTTCACGCAGCTGAATCGGTGTGGCCACCAGGGATAAAATGCCCATAACGATCAGCAGCCCGTCCCGGGTCCAGTCCTGGATGGCCCGGTGAACGCCAAGGGTGTTGAATTCGCCCCAGTCCACGATACCGCTCATCAGTACCGCGCCCACGATACCCCCCAAAAACAGGAAGTTGTACGTTCCCTCTATCTTCAAGGGCTCCTTGACACCGTCATCAGGCGCCGTTGCCTCTTCTTTTTTATAATGATAGGTGTCCAGGAAAAAATAGATAACGAGCAACATAACTGCGACCGTTACCATGTGGGGCATTAGTTTAAAGGTCCAGAAAAAGCTGACCCCATGTAAAAAACCCAGGAAAAGCGGGGGATCACCCAATGGTGTTAAAGAGCCACCGACATTGGCCACCAGGAATATAAAAAACACCACCATGAAGGTTCGGTTCTTGCGATAACTATTGGCTCTCAGGAAGGGGCGAATCAGCAACATGGCCGCACCGGTGGTGCCCATCCAGGATGCGAGAACGGCACCGATAATCAGTATGGTGGTGTTGAGTGCCGGGGTTCCCCGCAATGTACCACGGAGCAGGATGCCACCTGAAACCGTGTACAACGACCACAAAAGAATAATAAACGGCACATAGTCGGCCAAGATAATATGTAAAATTCCATACAGGGCCGCACCTTTGTAAACAAATAAAAAGGGGATGGCCATCAGGGCGGCCCAAAAGGCGGATATTTTGCCGAAATGGTGGTGCCAAAACTGGGGGGCCAGTAAAGGAAACAGCGCAATGGAAAGCAGCATGCAAGCAAAAGGGATGCAGCTCCAGAGGGGCAGTTTTGTCCCCAGCTCCGGGTGCCCTGATCCGTGGGCTGAATCCGTGTCGTGTTCGGACGTGTTCTGGCCGTGGGTATCTGTGTCGGCTTGGTGCTGAGACGTTTTGGCCTGATGGGTCGTATCCGGTTGCTGATCGGACGCCAAAGCCGGTAGACCGATGATCATCAAGGCGAAAAGAACCGTGGTGAATAATCTATATGCCGGTTTCATTGACCCCTTTCCTCCGCCCAGCTGTCAGGTATAAAAACCACTTTATTTGTGGTAGATATTAGAGATCGTAAAAAAGTGCTATGTCATTCAGATATAAAGGCGGCGGATAAAATTTATAATTGCCCGATTAAAATATTTCAAATACAATAGCATAATCGAACCGGACGATCAAGGAATTAAGGTCTTGTCCCGACACCACTAAATAAAATGCGAAAAAACGATTCATATTTGATTCGTCCACTAAACGGAGGAAAGAATGAAAAATCATCTACGATATATTGCCATTGGCCTTTTTGCCATATTGGTTATGAACAGCCCTGTCCGTGGGCAGACCGGGGATATGGCGCTTGGCATTAAGATCGGCACGCTGGGGGTCGGTGCGAAGATGACGTTTGGTCTGTTACCGCAACTGAACGCCCGGGTAGGGATTAACGGGTTTTCTTATGGATATGATGCGGTGGTTGAAGAGATTGAATATGATTTTGATCTCAATCTCTTTTCCGGCAGCTTGCTGGCGGATTGGCATTTCCTTGATGGTGCCTTTCGGGTGACGGGCGGTCTGGTCCTAAACCGGAATGAACTTGACCTGCAGGCAAGCACGAGCCGCGATCGATATATTATTGATGATGTTGCCTATTCGATTGATGATATCGGTAAGTTGCGGGGCACCATTGATTTTAACACCATTTCGCCTTATTTGGGAATCGGCTGGGGAAATGCCGTGGGCGAAAACAGCCGGATATGCTTTTTTATGGATCTGGGTATTCTTTTTCAAGGGTCGCCCAAGGCCAAGCTGTCCGTCACCGGGCCTGTCGGGTCAGATGCTGATTTTCAGCGTCACCTGAGAAACGAGGAAAAAGAGATTGAGGATGAAACGGATAAATATACCCTCTACCCCGTTATCGCTATCGGCGTGGCATATAAGTTTTAAGGGGGTATTATTCAAGGCGTTTGAGCCGCATCGCTAAACCGGTCAGGCGGCGATGCGGCCGGTCGTTGGCCAGGGCAATTTCAACCGCGCGGGGGCTTCCCACAATGACAACCAATTGTTTGCCGCGTGTGATAGCGGTATACAGCAGGTTTCGCTGGAGCAGCGCATAGTGCTGGGTGAACAAGGGCAGGATCACGGCCGGATATTCGGACCCTTGTGACTTATGAACGCTGATGGCATAGGCCAGGGTCAGTTCATCCAGCTCCAACAGTTCATAACCGATTGTCCGGCCATCGTAATCTACGGACACCCCGCCTTTTTTCCCATCGACGGCTGCAACGGTGCCGATATCCCCGTTGAAAATTTCTTTTTGGTAATTGTTTTTCAGGTGCATCACCTTGTCCCCCACGCGGAAGGCACTTTTTTTTTGTCCGGCTTTGCCTGTTTGACTATTGAGTCGACTTTGAAGCACCTTGTTTAAGTTGATGGTTCCCGCATCGCCTTTGTGCATGGGTGTGATCACCTGGATGTCCCTGATCGGGTCCAGGTGAAATCGTTCGGGGATCCGTTCGGCGCACATCTGGGCAATGGCCTTAGCGGCTGTGGAAGGATTCATCATTTTTATAAAATAAAATTCTTTAAGCCCATCGATTTCAGTTGGCGGGTCAAGATGAAGCGGTTTTCCCAACCGGACCCGGTGGGCATTGGTGATAATGGGGCTTTTCTGGGCTTGCCTGAAAATTCGGGTCAGCTCCAGGGTTTTGATAGCATATGACTTAATCAGGTCGGCCAGCACGTTTCCGGGCCCCACCGGTGGCAGCTGGTACACATCTCCGACGAACACCACCACGGTTTGTAGATGAATCGCCTCCAATAGATGGTGCATGAGCAGGGTATCTACCATAGATGCTTCGTCTATTATCACCACATCCGCCTTAAGGGGGTCATCCCGGTTCTTGTCAAAAAGGCCGGTCGCAAGGTTGTAGCGCAAAAGCCGGTGGAGGGTGCCGGCCGGCTGTTGGCTGATTTCGGACAAGCGTTTTGCCGCCCGGCCCGTTGGGGCTGCCAGGAGAATCCGTTGGCCCTTCGACTCATAAACGGCGTTAAGGGACCGAATCAGGGTCGTTTTACCGGTTCCCGGGCCGCCGGTGAGTACCGCCACCCGATAGTTTAAAATAGATGCCAATACCGTCCGCTGTTCTTCGGAAAGTTGAATGGCCAGCTTTTTAACGATTTCGGCGTCGATTCGATCCGGATCCATCGTGTCCGGGGGCATGGGAATGGTTTGCAGGGCGGCCAGCCGTCTGGCTATTCCGGTTTCGGCATCAAAGATTGATTTTAGATAGACCGCTGTTTTGCCTTCAGAAATCAGGTTGGTTTCCGATACCAGCTCGCCATCGTCGCACAATTGTACCAGGGCCTCTTCTACCGTATCGGTGGGAACATCAAAAACAGACACGCACCGGCCGCACAGGTTCTCCGCTTCGGCCAGGGTGTGGCCGTCTTCGGCATCGGCCGTGACCAGGTGGACCAGGCAAGCTTTTACCCGTGTGGGATCGTCTTTGGCCATGCCTTGCTTTACGGCAATAGCGTCGGCGATTTTAAATCCAATTTTTGGCCAATCCAGGGCAATTCGGTAGGGATCACCGGTTAACACCTCGACGGCTTTATCACCATAAAGTTTCAAGATTCGACTGCAGTAGGAAGCGGAAAGGCCGGTTTTACCAAGGAATTTCATTAATCCCCGGACGGTGTGATGCTGTTGCCAGGCATTGCTGATTCGATGGGCTGTTTTTTTTCCGACGCCGGTTACTTCGGTCAATCGTTCCGGCTTATTTTCGATGATCGAAAGTGTTTGTGTGTCAAATTGTTCCACGATCCGGGCCACTGTTTTCGGCCCGACGCCCCGGATAAACCCGGACGCAAGGTATTTTTGGATTCCTTCCACTGTTTCAGGCAGAAGGATCTCAAAACCGTCAACCTTGAATTGTTCGCCAAAGCGGGGGTGGGTTTCCCATCCACCGGTTATCCGGATCGTTTCCCCCGTTCCCGCACCGGGCAGATACCCCACGGCGGTGATCAGGCTCCCGGTATTGTCTACCCGTACCCGGGCGATGGTGTAGTGGTTTTCAGCATTTCGGAAAGTGATGTATTCCAGGCGGCCGGTGAGGCTGAATTTAGGTGGCGGTTCATCCGTTGCTGATTGGTGAAAACTGGTGGCCGGCTGATCGTGAGTGATTTCGTTTCCCGTAGTCATTTATTTTTATCCGTATCGGATATTGGATGCCGGGCCTTTGCACCCATTTTGGGGCCGGGTGTCATTTAACGATCCATTTAACGGCATCGTACAGATCATCGACGACCCGGCTCGGGAGAACCCCCGATTTAGCCAGTTTCTTTTCGGTTATTGAACCTACGCCCGTGCGAACGAGAATGTTGCGGCCACATCCGGCATTTTGGCCACATTGGATATCGGTGGTGCGATCACCCACCATGACGGCGGTATTCAGATCAATTCCGTATTTGTCGGCGGCTTGCCGGATCATTGCCGGTTTTGGCTTTCGGCATAAGCAATCTTCTTCCGGCAGATGGGGGCAAAATAAAATGTCGGCGATTCCCCCACCGTTATCGGCCGCCGCTTTTTTTAAATAGGTGTGTATCCGATCCAGACCGGAAAGAGAGATCAGGCCGCGTCCGATTGCCGATTGGTTGGTCACAACGATGACGGACCAGCCCTTTTCGGCCAATAGCTTCAGGGCCATCAGGCTGCGGGAAAGCAGATGGAATTCGTTCAGATCCTTAATGTAGTCGGCGCTGTCGTGATTGATGACGCCATCCCGATCCAGAAAGACAACCCGGGCGGGATTGATCGGATTATTCTGCGACGGTAATGGCATCGGGAAATCCATTTCTAACCAGGTAACTTTCGTACTCTGCGGCCTGGGTCAGCGTATTGCACCGGCCCACTCTCACCCGATAAAATACCGGCTGATCGTCATTACTTTTAACCATATGCGCATTCTTGTAGGTTTTGTCGAGTTGTCGGACAAGTGTTTCGGCGTTTTGTCGATCCACGAAGGCCCCAACCTGGAAGGTAAAATTGCCCTGGTGATAGGCGACTGGCAGATAGGTGGGCCGGCCATCCGGCTTTGGATCACCCGCTTTTCCCAAAGCGGTGACTTTTACCGGCGCGGTTCCCGGTCCCACGATACCGAGTTTTTTGGCTGCCCCAAAGGAAAGGTCGATAATTCGATTCCTTACGAAAGGCCCCCGGTCGTTAATCCGTACATCGAGGGTTTGGCCGCTTTCCAGATGATGCACCTGCACCCAGGTTCCCAGCGGCAGGGTTTTATGAGCTGCGCTGACCCCATACATATTGTACCGTTCACCATTGGCTGTTTTGCGGCCATGAAATTTTTTACCGTACCACGATGCCAACCCCCGCTGTTGAAATCCCCGGCTGTCGGCCAGCGGCTGGTACCAACGGCCCATGACCTTGTAAGGCTTTGGTGTGCCGGGCGATGACGGTCGTGTGGGTGGCGTTGACCGGGCGCAACCTGATATGCCGATGGCCACAAATAATAAAAGCGTGATGATGATACGGCCGATAACGTTTTTAGATTGGCAATACATCAGGTGTGCGCATCTTTTTTTGGCGTCAGCGCCAGTTTAATCACCTCACGCATATAGCCGACAAAATGAAATTCGATGGCCTCCCGGACTTTTTTGGAGATATCGTCTATATCTTTTTCATTTGCCTTTGGCAGGATGAGGATCTTTACACCGGTTCGTTGGGCGGCCAGGACCTTCTCTTTGATACCCCCCACGGGAAGCACCTGGCCGCGCAAGGTGATTTCACCGGTCATGGCCAGGTCCTTTTTGATGGGGCGATCCATGAGCAGCGACGCCAGAGCCGTGAGCATGGTGACACCGGCCGAGGGACCATCCTTGGGAATGGCACCGGCGGGGACGTGAATGTGGATATCGGTATGATGATAAAAATCTTCATCGATGTTAAATTCTGCGGCATTGGTCCGGATAAAACTTAAGGCGGCGGTGGCCGATTCTTTCATGACATCGCCGAGTTGACCGGTCAGGGTCAGGCCTTTGCCGCCTTTCATGGCCGTGGCCTCGATAAAGAGGATTTCACCGCCCGTAGCCGTCCAGGCCAGACCAAGGGCCACACCCGGAATTAGCGTCCGGGATCGTGTTTCCGCTATAAGCCGGATCGGTCCGATGTAGTCAGACACGTCGTTTACCCGAATGGTCACCTGTTTCATTTTTCCTTCAACGATTCTGGCGGCGGCCCCCCGGCAAATGGCGGCGATTTCCCGTTCCAGGTGACGCAATCCGGCTTCCCGTGTGTAACCGCGAATAATTCGTCTGATAGCCCCTTTGGTAAACCGGATTTGACTAGCCAAAAGCCCATGGGCTAGGCGTTGCCTGGGTACCAGGTAGCGGTTGGCAATCTTCCCTTTCTCCTCTTCGGTGTATCCTAATAGCTGCAGGATTTCCATGCGATCCCTTAATGCTGGTGGAATCGTATCAAGGATGTTGGCCGTGGTAATGAACATCACCTTGGTTAAGTCAAAGGGAACATCAAGGTAATGATCGGTAAATGTATCGTTTTGTTCGGGATCAAGCACTTCCAACAGCGCCGAGGAAGGGTCCCCCCTGAAATCGCTCCCGATTTTATCAATTTCATCCAGCATGAATACCGGGTTGTTGGATTCCGCCCGCCGCAATCCCTTGATAATTCGTCCGGGCATGGCCCCCACATACGTCCGTCGATGTCCGCGAATTTCAGCCTCATCGCGGACGCCGCCCAGGGAGATGCGGTGAAACTTTCGCCCCATGGCTCGGGCAATAGAAGCGCCCAGGGATGTTTTCCCTGTACCCGGCGGGCCGACCAAACAAAGAATCGGCCCCTTTGAGTCAGCTTTCAATTTGCGTACGGCCAGATATTCCAGGATTCGCTTTTTTGCCTTTTCCAGGCCGTAGTGGTCCCGGTCCAGGACTTTTCGTGCTTTTTTAATATTCAGGTTGTCGTTGGTGCTGTCATTCCAGGGAAGGGTGGTCAGCCAGTCCAGATAGGTGAATGCTAACGTATATTCCGCAGAGGAAGGGTGCATGCGGGCAAGCCGGTCAAGTTCTCTTTCGGCTTCCTTCAGGGGCTCTTTGGGGAGGTTTTTTTCAGCAATCTTGGCCCGCAGCTCTTCGACTTCTACCTGGGTTTTATCGGTTTCGCCCAATTCTTCCTTGATCGCTTTGAGTTGCTGGCGCAAGTAGTACTCGCGCTGCCCCTTTTCCATATCCCCTTTCACCTGGGATTGAATCTTATTGCCCAGCTCTAAGATATGTAACTGGTGATTGGCCTGAAGCGTGACCTCTTTCAGTCGTTTTTTAACCCGTCGTTTTTCGAGTATTTTTTGTTTGTCTTCAACCGATGTATCCAAAGAAGACGCAATCATATCCGCGAGGATTCCCGGCTCCTGAATAGAACTGGCCATGGCACCGACCTCTTTGGGCAGGCCCGGCGATAATTGTACAATTCGGCCAAACAGGCCCAATAGGTTTTTCATCAGGGCTTCGGTTTCATCGTCTTTGGTTTCGATATCATTGATGGGTTTCACGCGGGCTCGAAGATAGGGCTTGCCCGGTTGATATTCCTTGACCTTAAATCGGGCCAATCCCTGGACAAGGAGCTGGGCCTTTCCGTCATCGCTTTTGGCCATCTTCAAGATCATGGCGCTGGTGCCGATCGGGAACAGGTCTTTTTCACCCGGATCTTCACCATCTGACTTTGTTTTTGCCATCTGTAAACCGATAATTCGGTTGGTCTGCATCGCCTCATCGACCAATTGCACGGATTCTTTTTTCATTACCACCAGGGGCAGCACCATTTTAGGGAACAGCGCAGTCTCATATAGTGGCAGGATGGGGAGTACTTCAGGCAAATTATCAGATGTGATATCAGCCGGGGAATCTTGATCAGTCATGCATGCCTCCGGAATATTTTTAAATGATCCACTCTGCCGGTGAAGGTCAGTGTACCATTATTCATGATGAATGGGAATTTTGTGGATTTTTTGTTGTTTGGGCCGGGCCAGTCGAATTTCAAGAAAGCCGTTCGTATAGGAAGAAGAAACCCCATTCGTATCAATGGTGTTGGGTAAATAGAGGATTCGTTCAAACCGGCCATACCGGATTTCCGCTATCCGATACACAGAATCCATCTGGTGGGGTAATTCCCGTCGTTGACCCCGAATACGCACCGCCTTTCGGCTGACTTCCACCTGTAAGTCCTCTTTTTCCACACCCGCGATTTCCATCCGGATGATTGTTTTTTCCGGTGTCTGGTAAACATCCACGTCCGGGTTCCAGGATTGATCCGCCAGCATGAATTGCGGCTTCATGGCGCTATACATTTCGTCAAAAGAGCGGTCCATGTTCGATGCGGGGTCATCGAAATCACGATTGAATCTAATTTTAACATAGTCCATTTTTTTGCCTCTACCGTCTTAATCCATCTATCTTTCGCCAATGTTTTTTCAATAATATCACTTAGCAAACTATTTGTAAATGTGGGCACAAGGCGTGGCTGCCAATCAACAGCAAGTTGCCATTGTCACAGTGAACATCCACAAGTCCTTTCCATGAAAAAAAGACATGGATACCATGCATCATATGTAGGGATTTATCTGGTATTGTAAAGTTTTTTCCAGGGATGGCGCTGGTTATGGTTATAATCGGGTAGCAAGTTTGGTAGGTTTGGGGACATCCTATATTCCTTCTGTCAAGCAAAAAAATAAATAATTAAATGTGTTGATAAATCAACAGGATGGCGAAACTTTCTTCTCAAGGGCATACTTCTCCCTTATTATTTGTTTGGTTGTTTTTCGGCGATTCTCTCGCTTTTCATGAGCTCTTTACTTAATCGTTACGATTATCCGGCATGCTTATTTAAAGGATGGCTTTGGGTAACCACCCCGGATGAAAACCAAGGCTGGGCGCCAATACCGTACTTGAAAATTGAGGCCGGCAATCGGGCCATAGCAACCCAAGATTACACAGCCGTGGAACTCGATACATGTATTGGAGATGCGTTACACCTTCATTATGAGTTAAATGGCTGGGGCTGGGTTGAAAAAGAGGATGGTGCCTGTGGTTGGGTGCCTATGAAAACAATGAAATTTGCTTTACCTTAGGCATATTGAGTGTCGCCTGCATCCTATCGGTGAAAATCAATTTTTATACCGCGCAAATAGCACCTGCCAGGCACCCAACAATTGACGCTTGACCGGCTCTAATCAGCAAAGGCTTTGGGGGCCGTAAGTCCGTAAACGATATCATGCGAAAGAGAGCACTGAATCAATCTGAGCAAGCAGGTACGCATAAATAATCTTATTTGCTTCTTGGAGTCTAAATCTAAAGCCGGAGTCAACAGTGCCTCTTTCGACAGCCATCTGTTGAAGATCCCCGATTAAATTCCGGCCGTCTACCAGTTGACTGCACGCATCACTGCATCGTCCGCAGCTTATACATAGCCACAGTGAGGGTGAATTCAGAAGCAGATCCTTTAACCCAAGGTTTGCCATTCTAAAAATTGTCCGTGCGTCAAATATGCTTCGTTCACAAGAGACCGGGCAGGCACTACTGCATTCGCCACAGGAAAAACAAACGGAAATATTGAAATTGTAAATGGCACTTCTAAAATCCACCGAACGGCGCATAATCTGATTGATTGGAATAACATCGCTTGCATGGGCTACCGGGGTTCGCAGCCAATCCTTGAATGTTTTTTCAGATATAGGATCAAACTCACCCTGCATACACTTGGCGGCTGCATACCAGCGCACCCGTTGGAACTGAGCGAATAGTTCTCTATAAGCAGTGACCTTTTCAATTGACAGAACTCTGTTAGCAACCATGGCATAACGTGTAAACGCTATTATGGTAGAGGGTTTTACCAAGTTGGGGCATACTTCAAAACAGCGTCGACAAGAGATGCAATACCAAATCTCAGGCGACCGTAATAACTCATCCATCAATCCCAAGCTCGCCAATCGAACGATTCTTTGAGGCCGCAATCTTCCGGTCGCAATATTAACAGGGCACTCTGAATCACAAGAACCGCAGGTCCAGCACATTTGGGTAGCAGCTTCCGCCCTCGATTGAATGGCAATTTGTGAATTCAGGTCGGGCGATAATATATTTTCAACCAATGCGCTTTCAGGGTATCGGGGTAGCGGATCACTATATTGATTATCCATTTAATTTGTCCCATTTATTTTAAGAATTGATTGAAGGGGCAATAATGGAAATAGATAACAGAATCTATAGGGTTTCTCAATCGTCTCACTATCGTGTATTGAAATGGGCTGCTCGGAATCTAAAGCCGGATGACATTCCGCCACGGTTATATGGGTGTTTGGGGATTCAAGTCTCTTCCCGGGCCTCAGCTGTTTGGGCGACAGGCGGATCAGCCAGTGCATCCATCTCTTCGGCCACAAATGTCCGTGTCACTGTCGCCAGGTGCCGGTAGTAATCGGTCCGGGCGTGTTCGATAACCTTGCCTGTAAAGATCGGAATCCATGATCCGAGGTGTTTTTCCAGAAAAGTCCGCTGATGGTGGATGTTGTCCGAGAGCAGCTGCTGGTCGGCTGTATCAATGGCCTCCAGAGCTCGGCTGATGAGCACACGCATGAACTCAAGTTCAGCTGATATGTGATCCGGCGCCTCCTTGAAATCCGGTGATAGGTCCAGTCCCAGGCTGAGGTAATGCTGCCGTGCGTCAATGGTCGAGTCGCCCATCAACTGGCGCTTATCCTCTAAATAGATCGACCCGTATGGTGGTGCGGGCACCAGGAACGGCCCCACGAAAAGTCCGGTATAGTCGATTTCCAACGGGCGTATGGCTGAATCATCGATGTAGCTCTGCTTGAGCCGGGCGACGTCATCAAAGGCATTGGAATCCAGACGGCCAAGCGCTGATTCAAGCTCATCCAGTACTGTTGACAGATCGGTTTCTGGCAACCGGAATGCATCGGCAAGTCGACGATAAACGATTGATCGGGAAGCCTCTTGCGATTTCAGTTTCTCTACGGTTTTCATCGTTATGACTTTTCCCAAGTTTTCGTTTATATGCGTGATCGCTATTAGCATATCAGTTGATGATTAATCCGATCGCCTTGCATGAGCGTGCAAAGCGATCGGGTGCAATCAGGGGTCACTATTCCGGTGCGGCTTCGAGTTTGAGATATCGCTCGCCGATGGTAGAGAGAAACAAAATGATGGCGACTGCCAGCAGTGCAACCAGCCATTCCCATACGCTCGGATAGTAATTGAGAACTTCGGGAAATTGTTCTGCTTTTGGGCCAATCGGGTGGCTTTGACCGGCGATTAATATTTGCATATGCATGCCGGCTGCGCCAATCAGTGCCAAAGCCCCGATTAAGATCTTGCCCCCCACCGTCTTCCGTACAGCTGGAATCATCAACAAGATGAATGGAAGAAAAAGCCCCAATACAATTTCGAGATGAAACCCCAGAGCCGTGCCGAAAGGATGGGCAAATTTACGAATCGAGAGAAATTCCGGTACCACTGTTGTCGACTCAATGGCATGATTCAATAATGTCAACACAACTACAATCCCGGCGGTATATTTAAATATAATAGTAAACTCTTCCAACAGCTCGGTAAGTTCGTCCATCGAACCGTTGCCTAATATTTTATAATTTACCATGCTGTAGAGGATAAACAGGGTGACACCGCTGAAAAGTGCCATGGCCAGACTGTAGATGGGCATCATCGGCCCGAAATAGGTAGCACGTGACTCCGTGATTCCAAAGACCGAACCAATCATCAAGGGCGCGATCAATGCGCAAAAGAATGAAGCCGTACCGAGTGCCTTGCTCAGCCCGCTGTCCCAATTGTCTTCATGCATCCGCCAAAGCTTGAGCGCTAGAATCACCAGTTCGACACTATAGATGGCGCCCATCCACCAGATTGGTGAAGAAAAGTTGGGTGAAAGAAAAATATGAACGATGTGCGCCAGGTTTCCCAACTCGAGTCCGATGGCGATAAATGCACCGCACAAGGTGGCGATGGCCAGAAACACCAGCCGTTTGGCAAAGGGCGCGTAGCGCTTTACCCTGAAAACCATGGGAATAGCGGCAAGCAGGGTCAGACCGGAACTGGTCAAGGCCAAGAAGATATACACGCATAATGGTAGCGACCATATGATGATATCATTGGTATTGAACAAGCCGTGACCCTCCGAAAAAATTTTTACGGCGCCGAACAGTCCAATGAGAAGAGCAATGCCGAGCAGGCCCAACCAGGCCCACGGCAGGCTTTTGGTTTGGGTGGTATGAGTCATTAGATACCTCCTTTGGTCGGTTGGTAGCTGGCCGGATTGAAATCGCGGATGTAGAACACATGCGGTTCAGTGCCGATCTGTTCCCTGAGCCTGAAGGGCCGGAATTTACCCAGCAGCTTACTGACTTCACTGTTGGGATCCGATTTATCGCCGAATACACGGGCATCTGCTGGACAGGCCTCGACACAACGGGGCAACTGCCCCTTTTTGATCCGGTGGTCGCAGAAGGTGCATTTTTCCACCACACCCTTGGGACGGATACCGGCAAGTGTCTCATCCCGTTCCGGGTTGTAGTAGGGAAGGACCTTACCACCGACCTCGCGGGTCATTTCAGCCGGAGAGAATGTGCCTCCCTTGATCAATTCGGTTCCATCGTGCCAGGAGGGATGCGGCTTGCGCCAGTTGAAGTAAATCACCCCGTAAGGGCAGTTGAATTCGCAGTACTTGCAGCCGATGCACTTTTTGGGATTGTGCATGGTGATACCGTTGTCCAGCTTGTGCATTGCCTGGGTCGGACAGCCCCTGACACAGGGAGCATTTTCACAGTGGTTGCACAAAGTTGGAATATAGTGATAGCGAACATTGGGAAAAGTGCCGGATGTTTCAGTGATCTTGTTGGACCAGTAGATGCCGTCCGGGACATTGTTTTCGTTGCGGCAGGCGATGCTGCAACCACCGCATCCGACGCAACGCTGCAGGTCGATGACCATGGCGTATCTGGGCATTGATTACCTCCTAAATCTTTTCGATTTTTACGCGGGTTCCGGCGTGGCGGACAGTGCTGCCGCTCAACCGGTCATAAACCGCAGGAATCAGATCGTTGTTGCTGCCGCCTCGGGGAACTTTCCCGAAAACTTCAGCGGCCAGCCGTCCATAGGCCCAATGGCCCTGGCCATAGCACTTGGCCACCGTTCCCGGACGAACCCCTTCCCACAGTTTAGCCGTACATTCAATACTTCCGGTAGGTGATGTGAGACGAATTCGATCCCCATTGTCGATGCCGAAATTCCTGCCGTCCACGGGGTTGAACTTGGCCACGTCCTCCCATGCTTCATCGCCAGGATCCAAATCTTTGAAATCATAGTACCATGAACAGTTGGCCGAGCGGCCTTCGCGATTAAGTCGGGATTTGTGATCCACAAACAACAGGGGGTACTCCTTGGGGTCGCCGGAGGTCCAGGGTTCTTCATAATGGGGAATGAAGGCCTGTTCTCCGCGCGCCTGGTAGTCACAAACCTCCATGACCTGATCGACGGTGGTGCTATGCTTTTCAGCGTGTTTTTCCAACGCCTCCTTTAAGGTCTCGCTGTAGAATTCGAACATGCCGGTTTTGGTCTTCATCTTGCCCCAGCGCTTGCGGAAGGGGTAAGGATCGGAATTCCACACACCGATCTTGCTGAACTCCGTCCACCCACTGAATTTATCCCCGCCCTGGTACTTGGAAGGATCCCACAGATTTTCGGTGGCGATTTTCAGGGCATAAAGGGCGAACTCATCCTCGTTGGTGGGCTCTTTTCCAGTTTCAGGATCCCTGTATGATTTATAGTGGCGCAACAGGTTGTCAAAGCCACGTTCGGCCAGCTTTTCGGCAATCATCCAGGTAACTTCGGATTCGTCCGTCTTATAGTCTCCGACGCGTTTAATGATCGGCTGCATGAGGGTTACATGCCGGTGACCATTGCCATGCGCCTTGACGTAGCCCCATTTTTCGAAAAGATGATGGGTGTTGGGTAGCAGGATGTCCGAAAACCAGGAAAACTCCGAAGCGTTGGTCGTAAGGTGGACAACAAAAGGAATCTTGGGCAGAGCCCGTTCCCAGCGCTCGGGTTGGCCGCAGGAGAAGGTAAAGTTGTTCATATACGCGATGGCGACCTTGATCTCATTGGGGTCTTCGTTGAGGATGCCATCGGCAGCATTGTTGGTCACGACGCCCCCACCGGATTTGCCTTTGTTGAGGGCTGGAAATTCAAGCCGGCCGCGGTGATCGATTTTTTCGTGCTTTTTCCCTTTTTTGGCGATTTCATCCATGAAATCATCCGGTTTGGGGAATTTGGAGGTGTACTCCTTGTTGGCTTTCAACGTCCCGCCCACTCAGGGGTCTTGTCTTTGAGTTCCAGGTTCCACCATTTGACGATTCCGTTGGTGTATATTTCTTCGAAAGTATCTTCGAAAACAGAGTCACCGGCAATGAACCGGTTTTCTCCGCCGATGAAATCACCCACGAATTTTCGGTACCAGAGGCCTTCAGTGAGGATGACATGTGCGATGGCCGCAGCCAGTGCACCGTCATGGCCCGGTTTAATGGGAAGCCAGACATCGGACTTCGCCCCAGTGGCAGAAAGCATCGGTTCGACGACGGCAATCTGTGCCCGGTTGATGACTGTACCCCATGCACTTGAATAGTAGGATACCTGTCGGTTGGCTGCCAGCGGATCAGCCCCCCAGATTAGGACATAACGGGCATTTTCCACATCATATTGCCGATAGCCCCACAACCCTTCGGTGAAGTAGGGACCAAATTTTTCAGCTTCGGCGCAGATGGCGCTGTGGGAAATGTTGTTGGGGGAACCGATGATCTTGGTCATGCGATCATATAAGATATCGCGCATGTAGGTATAGCGACCGCGCATGAGCATATATTTATGGGTTTCATGATTGTCACGCAATTCCACGATCTTGTCTGCAATGGTGTTGAGCGCTTCGTCCCATGAGATGGGTACAAACTGAGGGTCCTCGTTGCGGCCTTTTTTGGGGTTGGTTCGCTTCAGGGGTGTCCTGATGCGGTCCGGATCGTAAACTTGTTGGATGGCCAGGTGCGATCGTGGACAACTGGCCCCACCATTTACCTTCGAGTGGGGATTGCCTCTGATCTTTGTGGCGCGTCCATCAATGACATAAACTTGTTTTGAACACCAGGAGGTGCACCCCTGGCATGTGGCAGGAAGCCACTGGCCCATACCGTTCTTAGAGGATTCGGCTGCCTCGGCCAGAGCATGTAATTCCGGCTTGAGGCCGGTTCCCATCGCCACGGCGGCACCTGTTGTTGCCGAGGCTTTCATAAAAGATCTCCGCGATAATTTCAGGTCTCGGAGAAAATCAGCCATTAATGTTTTTCGCTCGGAAGTGATTTTTTCCATTATGCCTCCTGTATAGTTGAAGAAATGAAATTCTTACCCTCGATTATGTTTTCACCTGTATTTAAAACTGTTTTCCTCTTTTTTACCTTGAATGAATCGAAGCTGCATTGCTTTCAAAAGCACCGTTCAATAAAAAAATCAGCTCATCTGGATCAACCGGTTTGGATATGCAGGCAAAAATATGGGATCGTATCGATTCACGTAGATCCGGGTGAAAAGATTTATCGGAAATGACAAGTAGGGGAACATTAGGGTTTGCCCGTTTAAAATTTCGAACATCAAAATTCGATAAAGCGATGGTATCCAGATCGATTACCACTACCACCAAAGGGTCGTTTTCAGGTGGATATTCAAATTTTTGGAGCGATTGGAGATGTTGCGTGGCGTAATGATGGGCTTGAAGAATTCGGCCTAGCTTATCCGCCTGGTTTCGATCCGCAACCACGAGGATGATCCTTTTCTCCATCGAATTCTACCCCCAAATTTAATTCAGTAGGGCGACACCTGAAGACCTGTTTGAACTCTTAGGTAGGCAAAAAAGGTGCCGGACTTCAATAGTATGGGGGCAAATGACCCGGGAGCCGGAAGTAGCATTTAGATAGAAAGGTTGTATCTATTTGTATTTATACAAAATAATAATTTGCGGGGCTAAATTGAACAAGCTATAAATGGCAAGGTATTCTGGATAGCTGTCAAATAAATCAGCCATATTGGGGAAAATTAGTGTGTGGGATTTGGACACGCGTCTATCCACTTTGATATCTGCTTAAATATCAGGTGGTAACAGTGTGTATGCATCAAGAAAACCGGTCCTGTTGGCAGAATCTGACGGCTTTCAGGAATGCCAACGGCAGGCAGCGGGAGAATAAAGACGGTCTATTGAAAGGGATATGGAATCCGGCTCAAGAGTATTTTGGGGTTGATATTTGGTATTTTTTAAGCTTGGAATAGAGTGCGCTGCGCCCGATACCCAATCGTTTGGCAGCCTCTTTTTTATTCCAGTCACACGCTTCCAGCGCTTCAATTAAAAGATTTTTTTCCGTCCCTTGCAATGTCCGGTCAGGATCTGTTGTTTGCTTCGGTGCGCTCACAATGGTCACCGGCAGGTCGGTTGTCTGAATCTCCGCTGATCAACGACAATTATTATTTTCCCTCAACGACAATTAGAATTCCCGTTTTTATTGTCTCCTAACAATCGACAATTATTCAATAACGCTTGTAAAAGCTGTTTTTTCATTTATTTTACACTTATCCTTCCGGAGGATAGGGCAACGCTGAGGAGCGACCCGAGCGCCGGTTGGATGGCCGAAGTATGAGGGCCGTACG
>Ga0056107_100084_pt1 | contig 17630 bp, 16 predicted proteins | sample WorMetcrassitun2_FD_77006 | JGI IMG/M metagenome (GOLD analysis project Ga0056107, IMG submission 77006) | Marine gutless worms symbiont microbial communities from Max Planck institute for Marine Microbiology, Germany - Olavius crassitunicatus.2 ...
ATTCTCCCAAACAGTTGAACAAGTTCGCCCTGATAGAAGTTTTAAGCGTAAACACAAGGTAAAATTAAAAAATATCATTTCGCGTATAAACGGATTTCTTAATTCAACGGCATTGATTCTAATATGAGATAATTGTCATAATAATTAAAAGGAGGGTTCAATGACATTGTTAGACAAGTTTTTAAGCCGAAAGGGGCTCTATGCCTCCTTCTGGTTTATTGGAATTTTCATGGTGGCAATTCTTATTTATTTTACCGCCAATTTAGTCAAAGAGGTGCCGCCTATTGCTGAAACGGTTACCTCGCAAACGGGCGAAGTCCTTTACACCTATGATGATGTTGCCCAGGGAAAGGGGTATTTCCAGCAATTTGATCTAATGGATTATGGCACCATGCTGGGGATGGGCGCTTACATGGGGCCTGATTTTTCAACTGAATTTATGCATAAAAGAGCAGAGTTTCTCTACGAATACTATGCAAAGCAAGAGTTTGGTAAATCAACAGGCGATCTTTCCAGCACGGAACTTGCGGTTGTTAAAGCAATCACAATCGTTGATTTTAAAGAAAAGACAACTTTAAGTGAAGCTGGAACAGCGTATACAACAGCGTCTGCCTTAGCTTACAAAGCCAATGTGGCATATCTCGTTGATTTTTTAGTTAATGGTGACGCCGCCCGTGCATGGCGGGGTGGTGTGATTCGTGAAGATGAAGCCACTAAGATTGCAGCCTTTGTTGACTGGTCGCAGATGGTCGCTTCATCTATACGCCCCAATACTGATCGTACCTGGTCTAACAACTGGCCGGCTGAACCAATGATAGATCAAAAAGCCACCTGGAATTTCCACATGGTTTCTCTCTGGGAATTTTTACTTCTCTGGACGGCAACCATTCTGGTCATATTTTTCTTTTATGAGTATCTTAATAAACGTGAAAAAAATGATGAGCTTGAAAAGCCGCTTGTTATCCATAAACTATTTCCTTCACAGAAAAAACTTCTTAAATATGTACCCATTGTAAGTCTGTTTTTTCTACTTCAGGTAGTTATTGGCGGTTATTTAGCACATCTTTATTCAGCTCCTGCGGAGAACTTTTTCTTTACCCAGGAAATTCTTCCTTTTAACGTAATGAGAGCTCTTCATACTAATCTTGCCATAATCTGGGTTACAATTGGATGGCTTGTTGGTGGAATGCTTATTGCTCCCTTGGTTGCTGATGAGGATTTAAAATTTCCATGGCTGGTTGACGTTCTTTGGGGTGCTCTGTTGGTGGTAGGGGCCGGTGGCCTTATCGGTATTTATGCCGGCGCGCAAGGATGGCTGCGTGGATCATGGTTCTGGCTGGGCAATGAAGGTCGTGAACTGCTGAATCTGGGAAGGATCTGGGATATCGGGCTCGTTGTGGGTTTAGTTTTGTGGTTTTTAATGGTTTTCTCTGTCATTCGCAAAGCAAAAACCAATAATCTTTTTGTTGGCACCATTATCTGGTCGGCCTTTGGTATCGCCACGTTGTATATTGCTGGAATGATGCCTGTTCACAAAATTATGCCCAACTTTACAGTTGATGATTATTATCGCTGGTGGGTTGTACATCTCTGGGTTGAGCTGACATTTGAACTTTTTGCTGCTGGTGTTATAGCCTTCTTGACAGTTGCTCTTGGGCTTGTTACCAGAAAAACTGCAGAAAAAGTGATGTTGTTTGAACTTTTCCTGATTATGTTAAGTGGTACTTTAGGAGTCGGACATCACTATTGGTGGCAGGGACTTGATGAGTACTGGGTTGCCATTGGCGGAATTTTTTCTGCTCTTGAACCTTTACCTCTGGCTCTTTTAATGATTGAAGCCATTAAAGAGAGAAAACATGTTAGTGAAAAGGGGCAAGAATTTTATTTTGCTCTTCCTTTTTTATGGGTAGCAGGTTCTGCAATTATGAACTGGTATGGAGCAGGTTTTCTCGGGATGGTTATAAACACACCGACAATTAACTACTTCACCCACGGAACACAGTTGATCATGCCCCATGGACATGCAGCATTGTTTGGAGCTTTTGGATATATTGCCATTGCTTTTATCTATATGACAGCCAGGGCCAATGCCATGGCTGAAGGCCATAAATGGAGTTCTGAATTGGGCACTCTGGGTTTTTGGGCTTCAACTCTTGGAATTATCGGCTTTGGTATTCCAAAACTGATGCTGGGATTTGAGCAGGGAAAAATTGGCCACGATATGGGATATTACTTTGCAAGGCTGCCTGATGCACTTAACCATATGAATATTTGGAAACAGATTAGCATGGTACCAGATGGTCTGGTAATTTTAGGCGCTACAATAATATTTTACGACCTTGTAACAAAGATCTATTTTCCGAAAAAAGCACAGTCGTAAATAACGTTTTTGAGAAAGGGGGAAAAGGAATTTTTCTCCTTTCTCAAAATAACATTTTTACCCTTATAAGGGATTCCCACCCTCAACAATCGTATTCTTTTGTTCGCAACCCCCTTCTTTTTTTGCAACCCCTATTATTATACGCTGTTCGTCAACGCTTCCATTCAAACGGGTTTAGTGAGCCTGGTTTTTGCCTGACACCATTCGTTTTAACTCGATAGTTACCAGGTGCAGATGTTTCTCCATATACCGGGCTGCTTTTTCCTCATCGCCAGCGGCAACGCTTGTGACGATTTTCTCAGCGGTTGCAATGGCCTTATCCGCCTCGAACAAGGTTTCATGTTTTAGACGGACATATTCTTCGTGGACTTTTTTCACGATGAGTTTCATCATCTGAAGAATCATCTCATTACCGCTTGCCTCGGAAAGGGCCACATGAAAATCAAAGTCGTGCTCTGAAAAAAGCGCGATATCATCCGCCGTTTTTTTCATTTGGGTAAGAATTGCCTGCAACCGACTGATATCATTTGAATCCGCCCGCCGGGCGGCCAGGCGTGCCGTATTGCATTCGAGAATTTCCCTGATTTCGATGATATCGAGAATACTGGCGGCTGCCTGCATATCTCTTAGTTCAAAGTTAGACAGGTCCAGAGACTGGATTTCTTTTTTAACAAATGTTCCCCTGCCCTGCACCACTTCAACATACCCCACCAGCGCCAGCGCCGAGATGGCTTCTCGAAGTGATGATCTGCCAACGCCAAACATTTTTGTCAGTTCTGATTCTGTCGGCAATTTATCGCCCGGTTTCAACTGATTCGATTGGATACTATCAAGGATTTCCCTGATCACCAATTCCGAAGTGGACAGGCGTTTAATGGGTTTATAGTTCATCAAGGTATCTTTTACATTTTTCAGTTAGATTTTTAAAAAAATAATGCGCCGCCATCTGTATTTTTTTCTTGACACAATTGCGATGATCTGTCAACTGGTAATCATACCATCAGACGAATTTACAAGCCGATCATTTTATCAGTTTAATTATTGGTAACCAACTAAATACATAGAATAAAGGAGATTATTCATGAGAACCCAAGCCAGAGTTGTCGTCGTCGGTGGCGGTGTCATCGGAGCCAGCATTTTATACCACCTTGCCAAATACGGGTGGGGAGACGTCATGTTGATCGAAAAGCACGAGCTGACGTCAGGCTCCACCTGGATGGCGGCCGGGAATTGTTCCTTTTTTCACGGCGATTACTATTGTACCCGGGTAAACATGAAAAGCGTCGAGCTATACAAAGAGATTGAAAAAGAAACCGGTCAATCGCCCGGGTGGCATACCACCGGGTCAATCCGTACTGCGGACAATCCCGGCCGGATGGAAGAGCTCGGCTATATTTACAGCATGAACCGGTGCCTGGGAATCGATGTCAACTGGGTGACACCCCAGGAAATCGCAGACCTTCATCCCCTGATGAATGTAGAAGGGTTGGTCGGCGGGCTCTACTGGCCCGACGATGGAGATGTGGATCCCAGCAGCATTACCCAGGCCATGGCCACCGGGGCAAGGAAGTATGGCGCCGAGATTGTCCAACATAATCGGGTCACCAGATTGACTTCAACTTCAAATGGTGAATGGGTGGTCCACACAGAAAAAGGCGACATCACCTGTGAATATGTGGTCAACGCCGCCGGACTGTGGGCGCCGGAAGTGGCGGCCATGGCAGGAATCGAGATCCCTTCGATTGCCGGCGAACATTCACACATTCTATTTGAAGCCATAGATGCCGTCAAAGACCGGGATTCTTTTCTGCCACTGGTACGGGATCCGGATCGATCCATTTATATTCGCCAGGAGATGGACAGCCTGATCCTCGGCCTGTACGAACATCAGATTAAACAATGGTATCCCAAGGGTGTGCCCTGGGACTATGCATTGACCGAACTTACCCCGGATATTGACCACATCTCAGATTTTATTGAAAACGGGATCTATCGCTTTCCGACCATGGGCGAAACCGGGTTTAAACACACCACGGTAGGACCCATAACCTATACGCCCAATGGCAACCCTCTTGTGGGTCCCGCCTATCCGTTAAAAAACTACTTTCTCGCCTGTGGATACAGCTTTGGCGTTACGCAATCCGGCGGGATCGGGCACTATGTTGCCGGGTGGATCATCAACGGCGAGCCCGAGATCGATATGTGGCCCATGGACAGCCGTCGATACGGTTCTTTTGCCAACTGGGCATACAACCACGAGAAAATAGAAGATACCTATCCCCGTCTGTACAGTACCATCTTCGCCAACGAATGGCGGGATGCGGCCCGCCCCAACCGCACCAGTCCAATTTATGAATATCAAAAACAGGCCGGCGCGGTATTTGCCGATTATTACGGGTGGGAATGTCCCAACTATTTTACCAGCGAAGCGGCTGATAAATATGAACAGCCAGGCTGGAATCGAACCAACGCGTTTAAATATGTGGGCCAGGAGTGCCGACATGTCAAAGACCACGTGGGCCTCGTCGATTTAACCCGGTTTGCCAAAACCCGTATCACCGGCCCCGGTGCTGAATCCTGGCTGAACCAGATGACATGCCAACAGATACCCAAAACAAACGGCACCATCGCCCTGACCCCCATGCTTGATAAAAACGGGGCATTTAAAAGCGATATGACAGTGGCCAAAATCAGGGAGAATGAATACTTCCTCGTTACGGCCAGTATCGGCAAGCGCCATGACCAGCACTGGTTGCTGCTCAACCTGCCGGCGGATGGTTCGGTGATCATGGAGGATGTAACCTACCAGATGGGATGCTTTGTCATCGCCGGGCCCAAAAGCAGGGATCTCCTGGAAAAAGTCGTTTACGGCGATGTATCCAATACGGCCTTTCCGTTTGCCACCACACGGGAGTTATACGTCGGGCGGACAAAATGCACCGTCAACCGGATGAACTACATGGGGGAACTGGGGTATGAGATTTTTCATCCCATCGAATCCCAAATCGGCGTTTATCAGACCTTGATGTCTGTACAAGCCGAATTTAACCTCAAATTGATCGGCATGCATGCCATGGAATCGATGCGGCTGGAAAAGGGATACCTGGCCTGGAAAGCCGAGATGAACGTCCACCATACCCCCCTTGACGCCAATCTGGGATGGACGGTTCAATGGGACAAGGACTTTATCGGTAAAGCAGGGCTTGAAAAGGCAAAAAAAGAGGGGATCAAGCTGAAACTGGTCGGTCTGGTAGTGGACGTGGAAAAGGCCGACCCCTGGGGCTACAACCCGATTTTCAGCGGCGACGAGCAGGTGGGGATGACATCCTCTGGTGGATACGGTCATCGACTTGAAAAAAGTATTGCCCTCGGCTATGTTCCCCCCAAACTTGCCGCACCCTGTACCGACCTCTACGTAGAAGTACTCGGGAAAAAGCAACCGGCTGCCGTCGTTGCGATGCCGCTTTACGACCCTAAAAATGAACGAATGAAAGGATAAGAAGTTGATAAAGCCTCACGGCTTCAACGCCTGAAACTATTTTTCTCTAACGTATAAAGGAACCGATCATGCAACTTTACGTCTGTGTCAAACATGTTCCCGACACCGCAGCCACAATCAAGGTCGTCGGGGAGGCCGAATTTAACGATTCGGCCTGTAAATTCATTGTCAACCCATATGATGAATATGCCCTTGAAGCGGCAGTTCAATTATATGAAAAGGATAAGGCGGGTGAGGTCGTGGTGGTCACTGTGGGGTCGGAAGCGGCACTGACCACGATCCGAAGCGTCCTGGCCATGGGTGCCACCCGTGCGATTTTAATCAAACATGACGGCCCATTTTTGAATAGCAAAACCACGGCTGCCGCATTAAAAGCCGCGATCCTCAACGATGGCCAACCGGACCTGATTCTGGGCGGAAAGGGTGCAGTGGATACCGAAGGGTTCCAAACACTGTATCGACTGGCGGCCGGTATGGGCCTGCCTATGGCGAACGAAGTGGTTAAACTGGACGTTACCGCAGGCAAAGCGACGGTTGAAAAAGAAATCGGCGGGGGTACCCGTCAGGTTCTTGAAATGGGCCTTCCCGGCGTCATCGGTGCCACCAAGGGCCTAAACAAACCCCGCTATCCCAAGTTTCCCGATATTATGAAGGCCAAGAAAAAGGAGGTCAACCAAATTGATCTCGCTGACCTGAACCTGGACACTATAACGAATACATCAAACGTCATTAAGCTTGAAGCCGTTGCCGAAAGATCGGCCGCAAAAATCATGCAGGGAGAATTGCGGGAACAAGTGCTTGAGCTGGTGGATACCTTAAAAAATCAGGAAAAAGTCCTTTAATCGGACGAGGAGACAAATAAAATGGCCAGAATAGGCGTATTAATTGAAACCGAAAGCGGTGAAATCAAAAAAACCAATTACGGTCTTATTACCGCTGCAGGAAATAATGGGGGAAATGAAGTGGTTGCCCTGCTTACCGGTGGCGTTGATGGAGATTCATTGTCAGGAAAAACAGCCCTGGGTGACCATGGGGTCCAAAAAATCGTTTATATCACAGATGAATCCGTCGACTTGTCGACCCATCCGGACGGGGAGGCCCAGGCGCTATCCCAGGCGATCGAAAAATTATCCCTTGAGGGGCTATTGGGTCTGGCCAGTACTATAGGCCGGGACATTTTCGCACGACTGGCTGCCATTTCTGACCTGCCCCTGGTCTCTGACGCCGTAAGCATCAACTTTGCTGAAAAAACCGCCCGAAAATCCCATTTTTCCGGAAAAACCTTTGCCACCATAGCAATTGATTCGGACGTAATGCTCTGCACGATTCGTCCCAATGCCATCGAAGGGGTAAAAGCACCCGTTGAACCCAAAGAAGAATCCCTTACCGTCACACTTGACTCCCCGGGATGGCTAAAGGTAATTGAAGAAAAAAAAGGCGATTCTGATAAAGTGGATCTGACGGAAGCCGAGGTGATCATCACCGGCGGTCGTCCCATCGGATCGGCCGAAAACTACCAAATGCTCGATGCCTGCGCCAAACTGATGAGCGCTGCCGTTGGTGCCTCCCGGGCAGCGGTGGATGCGGGTTTTGCGTCCCACAGCATGCAGGTGGGGCAAACAGGGAAGACCGTCAGTCCACGTCTTTATATCGGGTGTGGTCTTTCGGGGTCGGTCCAGCATTTTGCCGGCATGAAAACATCCAAAGTCATCGTGGCCATCAATACCGACAAGGATGCCCCGATTTTCCAAAAATGTGACTATGGGATTATCGGCGACATGTTTGACGTCGTGCCGATATTGACCGAAGTTCTGAAGGGTTAATTATACGGGCGATTCCCCAATGGAAAAATCTGCAAAACGATATACCAGAAGGTAGTCGCCCATTTCATCATAATCGGATGCGAACGGATGCTAACAGATGCTAAGGGATACTAACGCATGCTAAAGGCTTGCCATCCCATTCAGTATGCCGTGCAATTGTGGGGCATTACTTTCCCGCCAGTTTTTGAATTCCCATCACTTCCAGGAGCTGGTTGATATTTGTTGTTTTCAGGTTCATACCGCCTTCCGAAACCGGCAGGAGAATAATCTGCTTTCCCTGGAGCGCTTCTGCGATTTTTAATTTTACAAGGGCCTCGCCGCCCGCGCTTTCCATGGCCTTGTTCATCTCATGGATACTCTTGGCTTCGGCAATCCCCTCGGCCATAATGGCTTTGGCAATCAATACCTGCTTTTCATAATAGACGTCGACCTTGATTTTGGCTTTCATAAACTCACCGTCCACATTGGCCACCATCTTATTCACTTCCCCCCGGGCTTCCTCCAGTTTCCGTTTGTATTCCTCCAGGGCTGCATGCTGGGCGGATTTGTTTTTCTCTACTAACTGGTCCGCCACTTTTTTATCTTCAATGGCCTTTTGGTATTTTTGATTGAAGCGATAGTCCTTGGTCAGGACCCGCTCTACAATAACACCCATCGGTTCTAAAATGTCTTGCAAAGATTCTTTTGCTTTTTGAGCCTGTTTGTCACGCTTACTGGCCTCATAGAATTCTTCAGTGGTCAGTTTTCCGAAAATATCACGTGGTTTACTTCGGGCAACGGTCCGAACAATTTTTTCGCGTAGGTCCGAATCGTTAACAGCAATATTTTGAAGGATAAAGGGCGCTCTTGCCGGATCAATTTTGTAGGCAATAATCACATCCAGGCTGATATCATTTCCATCGATGGTCTTAAACAACAGATCGTCCCGCCCGCTCCGGTCGCCTTTGCGGACGTGGTAAGTCATTTCCATATTTTGTAGTTTAGTGTCAAAGGTATGCCAATCATTGATAAAGGGGAAAAAGAAGTAGGTAGAGCCAGGGGCATAATACTTTTCTTCCACGCCTTTGGCCTTAAAAATGGCAAATTTTACCGTCCGCACGCCCACTTCCGTACTGCCGGTAGAATGTGGGACACAGCCGCTGAACATAACAAGTATTGAAATTAACAGGATTGAGAATAAAAAACGTTTCATTATTCACCTCCTTTTCGAACATCAAAAAGCTCGAGTGCATTCCCAAGATCCAGGGGATTCACGCCGCCGACACCGTCGCTTGGCAGGACAATCAAATTAAGACCTTTATACACTTCCGCCATTTTTAAGCCCACCATCCTTTCAGCACCGACGCCCCTTAGGGCCTCATTTTTCAGTCGGACCTTTTCGGCTTCGGCCAATTTGACCAAAAGGTCGGCCTCGGCCGTTTTTTTCCGGTAATAAAGATCTTTCTCCGCCCGCTTCCGGGTGACATAGGCCCGCCCCTTTTCCAGCTCTACAGAGACGTTGACTTTGCCTTCTTGTTCAATTTTGGTGAGTTTGGCCATTTCAATGGCCGCCCGGGCTTCCGCCTGGTTTTTAAACACAAGTTGATCCTTTAACTTTTTTTCTTCGATATTTTTCTGAATCTCGGTACTGTACTTGAAATACCGTACCAGCACCTGCTCGACCTTGATACCCTTTGAAGCCAGTTCTGCATTTAATTTTTTTTTGGTAAGTTCGGATTTTTCTACCCGGAGATAACTGTTAAAAAATTGCTCGGTGGTCAGGTTTCCCAAGGTATCCTTGAGCGCCGGTTCGGCTTTGGGGATAATCCCGTTGTCTTCAAAAAGCCGACCGGGACCGATAGAGGTAAACACTTTATATGGCGCTTCAATTCGATATAAAATGGATACGTCCACATCCACGAAAAACCCATCTGAGGTTTGAATATGGGCCGCCCGTAAATGGCGGGAAGACATCGCAGCGGTTTTTTTGTAATTGGTTAATTCCAAGACTTGCATATCTCTCGGCATGCGATGCATACGCCACATCATCGGAATTACCAGGTGAAAACCGGTCGTGTATATTTTTTGCTGGACACCGCGGTTCAGACCAATGCGCACTTCCTTGATGCCGTATTCGTTCGGCCCCACATAGACGAGGAAGGAACTGTAGCTAAAAAGAAAAATGCCAGCAAGGATGAAAAGGAATTTCCCTTTACCACCGAGGCGGAACCGCATTTTCGGAAACCGTACCTTTTTGAAAAAGCCGGCCCCTTTTCTCAAACTTTCACCGGTAATATCGACAAAATCGTCAAATTCATGCGGTTTGGCCATTATGATTTTCCTCTTTTATTAAATCGGCATGTGGTTTATGATACTCATTAAAATCAAAAAAACTCAACATATAATAACGCAAATAACGGCTCGATTGGCCAAAAGACTGGGTTACAGCGACGATACCAAAGAATCCGCAACGTTTAATTGATAATTTAGGAGACACCATGAAACCGATGGTAAAGATAGCGAATACGCGGACTCCGGACGGCGGTGAGATGACGCTTTTCCAGCATTACCGCGATTTTTCGATTATGATCAATGGTGAAGATTTAATGCACAGTCGCCGACATGAATCCGAGCTGGAACTGGCGCGGCTGGGTTGCGCCCGTCTGGTGGGGCGCAAGGCACCCCGCATTCTCATCGGTGGTTTGGGCATGGGCTATACCCTGCGGCAAACACTTGATATGCTTGGCCCTGATGCCCAAGTGGTCGTTGGCGAAATGATACCTGCGGTTGTCGAATGGAATCATGAATTTTTCGAGACGCTGAACGGTCAAGCGTTAAACGACAAACGCGTTGACCTGAAAACCGGCAATATCATCGAGATTATATCGAGCGCCAAAGCCCAATTCGACGCCATCTTACTCGATGTTGACAATGGCCCTGACCCTATGACCGACGCTGGAAACCACCGCTTGTACCATCATGATGGGATTTTGTCCTGTCAGCGTGCCCTTAAAAAGCAGGGGTGTCTATCAATCTGGTCGGCAAAACCTAGCAAGCCATTTGAACAGCGCCTGATAAGTTGCCAATTTCATGTTCGCAGGTTCCGGGTCCCGGCCTATAAGGGGAAAAAGCCACCGTCCCATTTTGTATGGGTCGCGTCGACAAGCAAGGCGGTCCTGCCCCCGGGTGGGGGTGAACCCCGCACGTTGCGCAAGAAGAAATCAAAGGGATATCGCAGGCGACGCTGACACTAATTTATGGCGACACTTGCCATGGAAATCTTCATCCCGTGCCCCCTTCAAAGGGGCTTAAAGTCGCAGGGGTATTGACCTTCTCTCATTGAGACAAGCCGCAACTAAATTGGAAAAATCCCCATCAGATTAACCGGGCCAATGTAATCCCCAGCCAAACAGCGAATAGCCCCACAATCAGGTTGAGCGAGATATTTAAGACCGCTTGAAAATACATCATCTTTTTAAGCAGCATGATGGTTTCAAAAGAATACGTCGAATAGGTGGTGAAAGCCCCCAATAGTCCTATCGAAATGAAGTTGCGGATTTGCGAAGTGCTCTCGAACCGTCCTTCTGCCACAATGAAAAAGAAACCCAGCAGCAAGCTGCCAACCACGTTGACGGTTAACGTGCCATAAGGAAAGGATGCGCCGGCGATTCGAAGTGCCCAGTTTGAAGCGAGATACCGTAAAATGGCGCCAAAAAATCCGCCGGCACCGATGATCAATATATTCATATTCACCACAATATGGACATAATCAGCCGACCGGCCGGTGAGCCGCACAATAGGAAGATCCAGACGTCGGCCGCCGCTTGCAACGCTTTCCGGCCTTGGTGATACCCTTGCAGCGGTTTTCCTCAAACCGGTCGTGGAGAACCAGGGGTGATTCTTCAATTTTTCCGGATTGAACCAGTTTTAGCAATTCATTAAATTCATCCTCAAAGCCCGCCAAAAGTTTTTCAGGATCGGGCATCCGTCTTGAGTCCGATGCAACCCCCACAGTTACTTTTCCATCATAGCTCAAGATACTGATACCGAGACCCGCCTGCCCCAAACGGGGCACCCAGAACATCAGGTTTTCGATTTGCCGGCCTGCAAAATATAAAGATTGACGGGGACCCGGTACATTGGTTAATACGCCGGAGGCTTTGTTCGCAAACAATAAGGCCAGGTGCCTGGCAATATTTAAGGGAAGCTTTCCTATCGCGCTTAAAAATCCATACCCAACGTAAGCATCCGGCCCCTTTTTCAGTTTATCCATACGACGTTTCACTTCCCGCAACCGCAATACCGGATCTTCGATATAGACAGGGAGGGACAAAAAAACCAGGCTGAACCGATTACCCAGATCAAGCTCTGTACCCGGCTTTCGTATGTTGACAGGCACGGTCACCTTAATATCCAGCTGATTCACACGGATCTTTTTAGATCTTAAATACCGGCGCATGGCACCGGTCACCGTAGCGATGAGGATGTCATTTAAGGTGGATGTGGTAATGGCGCGACCCACTTTTTTAATTTGCGTCAGGGGCATCGGGTCGGTCCAGGCCACCGTTTTATGAACGCCCATGGGACCTTTGAAGGGTGACCTGGGATCCGATGGCAAGGTCGCCAATCGTCCCATAACCGCTGCTGTATCAGAAGCAACCCCACCGAGCATCTGCACACGTTCAAACAGGGGATTGGGATGGGTAATCGCCGCGGAGGCTTCTTCAAAAAACAATTGTCCCAGTTTACGTGTCTTTTTCCGGACCTGACGAACACGGGTGAGAATCGAATCAAAAGGGATCAGCGATTTCAGAATCAGTGGTTTTCTACGTTTTCCCGGCCGCTGTCCGGATGGCCAGGGGGCATCGGCTGCCTCATCGGCCAGAGACAAAAGCACATGGATCAAGGAAATACCGTCAGCCAGACAATGATGAATCCTAAACAATACCGCGCATCCGTCACCATAATTTTCGATGAGATGAATCTGCCAGGGTGGTTTGTTCATATCCAGTGGCGTGGCGGATAGGTCACTGATGATTTCATTCAGTCCGGTTTTATCACCCGGAGATGGCAACGCCAGGCGATGAAGGTGGGAACGGATATCAAAGGTCGGGTCTTTTTGCCACACATACGTGCCGATCCCCGATGCGGGGCAATCCACTTTCCGACGAAAACGATCAAGCGCACCCAGCAGGCGAATTTCGATGGTTGCCCGCAAGCGTTCATAGTCGACGGGCGCATCAAATTCCATCAGGCCGACAATGACCATTAGGTGGGTTGGTTCGTCCATGCAAAACCAGAATCGGTCTGCATCATCCATCGGTTTGCCCATGTGTAACGCTCACTATTTTTAGAAATTTTTAATTATCGAAGATCTTATTCTTCCGTCCAATACTCTTTTGGCATATCCTTTGCCAGGGCAAGCGCACCTTTGGCACCGGCAAACAACGGATCATCCACCCGCTGGACACTTGCGGGTCCATCTTCGCCTAACACTTTCTGCAGATAAGAACAGAGCCCCTTGATTTGGCTTCCGCCACCGGCGAGGATAATATTTTTTCGGATGTCATCCTGGAATTGAGGATCGAAATTCGCGATGAGTTCCTGGGTGGTTTCGACAATGGCCGGCAGAATGCTCTCACAGGCATTTCTAATTTCATCGGTAATGTCATGGGGCGTCGATTTTGCCGCAACCGGCAGATTGACTTCAATCGGTTCTTCCGGTTCGCCCACAAAGCTGAATTTTTCCTTGAACTGCCGCACCATTTCGATGTTAAAATTCGCATCAGGATACCGTGATTTAATGGCGTTGAACATCTGTTCATCCACATAATCACCGGCAGTTAAGGCGGATCGCTGATCTTCATCTGCGGGCACGGTGCCGTGCATGATACAAAAGTCGATGGTACCGGCCCCGATATCGATCACCATGGCATTGTTCAATGCATCCAGGCCATAGGCCACGGCAAACGGTTCCGAGACAACCATCAATGATTCTGTAAATTCAGAAAAGGCTTTTTTAATGGTAATTTTATTTACCTTTAACGATTCAGCGGGGACCCCCACGACGGCACGGATATCGGTTCTTTTTCCCGCGTCAATTAGTTCGAGAAGATGTTGAAACAAAGCGCGTACCGCTTCTTCATCACGTTTTGTCCCCTCTTTGATCACGCCATAGGCCAGGGGACGGGACAGGTCCAGGGAGAGACGATTCGCCAGGGCTTCCTCACCGAAAAGAATTGATTTTCCGACCACTTTCTTGGCAATAAAATCTTTGGGCCATCCCACGTAACTATCCACCCATCTTTTTTTGCGGTTATTGGCACAGATGGCACTTCTGGATGTGCCCCGATCAACCCCTACAATCAGATTACCTTTAGCCGTTTTTTTCGAACGCATGTGTCTCTCCTCTTTTTGTCCGCATCTCTTTTTGGGTCAGATAGACAATCATTCCCTTTTCGATAAATGACGCGATCTTTTCCCGATAATCGGTGGTTTTGAGTTTTTTCTCTTCTTCCTGGTTAGAAATACATGAAATTTCAGTTAACACCGCCGGTGCCTCGACGTCAAGCAATACCATAAAGGGTGCGACTTTTACGCCCCAATTATGCACGTCCTTATCATACTTCCTGATATTAGAAAATAGGCTGCGCTGGATTGCCGTCGCCAGCGATATGGATTCTTGCTGTTTCATGGTATCGCCGATTTTTTTAATTAATTTTTTAAAATCACCGGCTGAATACATGGAATCAGCATTTTCGCGTTCGGCCAGCCGCAAGGTTTCTTCATCGGCAGGCGGTCCAAAAGAGTATGTTTCAATGATATTAAGATCCACTTTCGGAAGTGCATTGACATGAATGGAAATAAATAGATCTGCCCCCATGGTATTGGCAAATTTGACCCGGTCGGATAATGACATTGTCTTATCCGTTTCACGGGTGAGATAGATATTAAGCCCTCCATTACGGTCCAAGCGCTCCTTGAGCCGCTGGGCCACATCCAGGACGATATTTTTTTCCATGGTTCCCAGGGCTCCGGTGGCACCCGGGTCTTTGCCACCGTGGCCGGGATCGATGACAATCGTCCGAATCCCCAGACCAAACAATACCGATAGACGTACGTTATTGTTACCCAGCAGCCGGTCATAATCACTGGTTTCAACCGGAAACCGCGGCCATGGCATCAGCGTAAGGTCATCCCCTGCAAATGGTACATCCACAATCGAAGCTGTCGCCGTTGGCGCCCTTTCCATGGGCGGGGCGATGGCGGACATTTCTTGTGAAGAACCATCGCCATCCAATTGGGGTTTCGATGCCGTCATCGGTAGCTCAATATCCAAAAACAGGAAAAAAAGCACCGCGCTTACCGCAGCAACCAGTGTAAAAATAACGCGTCGACCGTGATGGACCGGCTTTTTTTCACCCCTGCTGTGTGTTTTTTTAAAGGCGGTCGGCGGGGGTCTAAGAGGCGCTGATTGTCTTCTCTCACCCCTTGAAGCATCGCCTTTTTTAGGTTTTTTTTATTTTTCTTTGCCCAGGCATGGTAACTTCTCGAAAGATCGCTTATCAGACCCGTAAGGTCTTTTTATCAGACAGGATGCCCGCTCAATAATATGATATCAGCCGAAGGTCAATACAATTCAAAAAACCGGCGATCCCGGGTTCAAAACCGAGCAAACCATTTGACGGTCTCAGTCATAAATTGTTTTTGATGCGCCGGCTCACTCATCCGATGGTCCCCGCCGCGCTGGACAATGATTTTTTTCGGCGCCATGGCCAGCATATGGATATCCCGGCCGTGCGAAAGGGGAACCGTCTTATCGGCATCCCCGTGAAAAACAAGTAGATTCCTGACAGACGACACCTTGGCGGAAATATCAAATTGAAGATTTTTCTCGTAAAATGATGGAGGGAAATCGCCGGTGTCTTCTGTATTATCTGGATTGCCAATAATCTGGCTGTTGATGGGTGCTGCTATAACCACCACAGCGGCCGGCTTGATTTTTTCGGCCGCGGCCAAGCAGACTGTGCCCCCCATACTGCTCCCGAATAAACTGACATGTTCCCCATAATCGGTTTCAGACCGAATAAACTCACTGGCGGCCAACAAATCCCGACACCGGCCCGGCAAGGTCGTAACTTTTGTAAAATCTCCGTCACTTTGACCACAGCCGCGATGATCAAAAGCCAAATATGCAATTTGGCAACGATTGCACTGATGGGCCAGGGCTGCCTGTTTGGGGGACGACCGGTCGCTGAGCAATCCGTGGCAACCGATGACGATTCGATCGGTAGGCGTAGGTGGCTGAAATAACGTTCCGAACAATCGAAATCCGTCGACAGTAAAATCGATTGTGGTACTATCGGCTTCTTGCTGATGTGGCAACAATGGGTTACACATGATAGGACCCTTTTATGAACCATCATTCAGCGGCACCTTGCCATCATTTGAAAAAATGATCAAGATGGGTGCATGCGTAAGTGATATCGCTAACGACATCTGAAGGAAATACCTTTGGTACCATAAGGAGGAAAATGAAGCTTAAAAAAGGCCAAATGATAGAGGCCACCATTACCGATCTGGCTTTCGGGGGCCGCGGGTTGGTTCGGATAGATGGAATGGCCGTCTTTGTCGACCCGGCCGTACCCGGAGATCAGATCAGGGCACGGATAATCAAAAAACGAAAAAACTATGCGGAAGCCCGGGTAGTGGAAATCTTGACACCATCGGCAGACCGGGTGCCCCCCCTTGCCATTACAGCGGCTGGTGCGGTGGATGTAAAAGCCAATTCCTCGATTACGATAAACAGCTTGTTTATAAGCAACAACAGGTGGCCGATTCCCTCGTGCATATCGGGTCAATAGAGCATATCCCGGTCCATCCGGTCATCCCGTCGGAAAAAATATTCGGCTACCGCAATAAGATGGAATTTTCATTATCGGACCGCCGCTGGCTGCTGCCCGAAGAAATGGCTACCGATGAGCCGCTTGATACCGGTTTTGCCTTGGGACTTCATGTACCCGGAACCTTTTACAAGGTCCTGGATATAGAAGCGTGCCTGCTGATGCCCGCGTTGGGAAATGAGATACTGGCAACCGCCCGGACGTTTATGAAAAATGCGGATCAGCCGGTTTACGGGTTACGGAGCCACGAAGGGTTCTGGCGTTTTTTAATGCTCCGCCACTCTGTGGATAAAGATCAGTGGATGGTGAACATCGTTACCGCCGATGAAGACCGTCCGGCGGTTCAACCACTGGCCGATGCACTCCGGGCGGCCTATCCCCAGGTGGCCTCGGTTGTCAATAATATCAATTCCCGCAAGGCGGGTATCGCCTTTGGAGAATACGAGATTCTTCTGGCCGGTGAGCCGGTGATTACCGACCGCATCGGTGATCGGACATTTTCAATTTCAGCCAATTCCTTTTTTCAAACCAATACGCGTGGTGCCAAAATTTTGTATCGCATCGTTGAAAAATTTTCGAAGCTTGGCAAAAATGACACCGTTTTGGATCTATACTGCGGCGCCGGCACCATCGCCCTGACGCTGGCCAATCAAGTCAAATCGGTCATCGGGATTGAAATCAGCGAAACCGCCGTAAATGATGCGGTAAAAAACAGCCACGCAAACGGGATCGACAATTGTCGTTTTATCCAGGGAGATATCCGGGACAAGCTTGGGCAGCTCGACACAACACCGGACCTGATGATTATTGATCCGCCCCGGGCCGGTATGCACAAGGATGTGGTCAATCAGGTGCTGGCGCTATCGCCCGAGCGGATCGTCTATGTATCCTGCAATCCCGCCACCCTGGCCAGGGACCTTAGCCTCAATGCCGTTGACTTAACAATATAATACGACATATCTCTTGTAAATATAAGTGGTTGTGATATGTTGGAGACAATTAAGCATATCTTTTAAATCTTACAAAAGGAGATAAAAATGTCAAAA
>Ga0056107_100089_pt1 | contig 17030 bp, 22 predicted proteins | sample WorMetcrassitun2_FD_77006 | JGI IMG/M metagenome (GOLD analysis project Ga0056107, IMG submission 77006) | Marine gutless worms symbiont microbial communities from Max Planck institute for Marine Microbiology, Germany - Olavius crassitunicatus.2 ...
AAATCGATAATAAAGCCATACTGTATATTGGATAATTTCAACTGGGAATCGGTATCTTTATGTACCTGTTTGCATTAATCATCCGGGGGTTGTCGCTGAATGAGCTTTAATTTAGTAGTGTCCTATTCTGTTACCAATGCCAAAACTCTTCGTCATCCCTTCTGGTTAAATTAGCGATTGATTATATAGTTCGTTCTCCCCATAGAATTTTATAAGGAAACGATGAGGTATCGCTCATATAGATCCCTGTACAAACAACAATACTACCCTTAGCGCACAAGGTACCAATTCGCCGACAGGTGCATAAATTATTGCAGCATCAAGTAGTTGTGTTGGCATATCAGATACGCTTCCTGTCCGGCTTGCACCAAGCCGCTTGGCAAATGCTTGCGTTCAGTATCCCCTTCTCTGACGGAAGCATAGATCTCTCTACCTTCATGTGCTGCTATCTGTGTGACAATATGCGCTACAGTCACAAATCCAAATATCTCGATCCGCTTTGCATTTCTTGCCATCCTTAAAGAACGATAACCAATCAAGCCTGCACATAGTAAAGTGGCAATCGCTACACTTTATACTGTTATCTAAAGGGAAAACAAAGTCTCGATGCGCAACAGTATATTCCGCGTAACCTCTATCGATCTGATAACCGGTAAACCGTGTGGTATCACACAGATTTTTCTTGCCAGATTGACAAAATTTGTAGTCACCGTGTAGTCACCGTGTAGTCACCGCATGTAAAACCAAACCAGGGTACACCGACCCGTTGATCAATTTGAAATTGTTCGACTTTCTCTCTAAATTTGACAACTTCGCCAACTATTTCATGCCCAGGAATAAGGGGCAGTTTTGGCTAGGTTAATTCTCCGTCGACAATATGCAGATTTGTACGGCATACAGCGCAGGCGTGGACCCTAATCAATACATCTTCAGAACCACAGGCAGGAATATTAATTTCTTGTAATTCCAGTGTTTGGTTTGCAGCTTTGAGAACCATTGCTTTCATAGCTCACCAACCTTGTTTTTCGTACATTAATTCCAATCTCCAGTCCTTCGTTCAGTTATTCGCTACATCTTACAATGATTACCTGAATTAATTATGGATAATAATCCTAAGCAAAGTAATGGCTTACAGTTCCACAATTTGTGACAAAAAATTATGCAAACCAAATATGTATTTATTTTAAATGGAAAAGCTGGCCCTGTAGATTTCTGTTACTCACCCTATTCTGATACGATTCAACTCACTGAATATAAATAAAAAATACCCCCATACTTCATTATTCGTAAGCTAATAAAAATGATAATAAAGTAATAGCTACATGAAACAGAATTATTTAGCAACACTAACATCTATCTTTTTCCTATTGGTATCCACCAATGCTTTTTCTCAGGAAACTACAAATAACCGCTTACAGTGTCCTGGCTTAGATATCCCCGCACGACCTACTGTCGATGAGGAACTGCAGGCCGGAGAAATCTATGTGACTCAAGACCGCGTAGATCTCACCGAAGGCGGTATGTATCATTTGCAGGGTAATGTAGAACTTACTAAAGATGCTCAACAGCTGGGCGCAGACACAGTTGATTATAATCAGACAAGTGAAACCACCGATCTTGATGGCAATGTAAATTACTGGGACGACGAGGTTTATCTCAATGCTGATTCAGCACACGTGGATATGGTTACTAAATCAGGTAGCTTTGCTAACGCCAGATACACGGTTATTGGTAACCGTGGCAGAGGCAAGGCCAAGCAGCTGGATATTGTAGTAAATAAAACTGTAAAAGGTAAGGACATGGATTACAGCACTTGTGATCAGGGTGGCGAATACGGGACAGAAATATGGAAGATATCCGCCAAAGAACTAACCCTGGATCAGGAAACAGGCCATGGTATCGGTAGGAATGTTGTTTTAAAAGTTAAAGATATACCAGTGTTCTACACACCTTATTTAACCTTTCCGCTGAATAATGATAGAAAAACCGGCTTTCTTGCACCTGTATCCGCAAATATCAGACAAAATGGCGTTGAGCTACATACACCTTTTTATTGGAATATCTCGCCACAAATGGATGCCACCATTACGCCAAGGCTAATAAGTGACAGAGGCCTGATGCTCATGGTGGAATATCGTTACCTGTTTTCAGGGGGCTGGGGTACTATCAATGCAGAATATTTACCTAGCGACAGTGGATTTAACGACAAGAATCGAAGCTTGATCGAGTTGGAACACAAGCAAAGTTTTGCTCACAATGGTCGACTGCATATTCTATTTAACAACCTTTCTGATAAACAATATCTGAAAGACTTCGGAAGTTCTATTAAGATAACTAGTCAACCCTATGTAGAACGTCTGGCTGATCTCAGTTTTGCAGGGAATAATTGGGATTTGTTGGCGAGGGTACAAGATTTTCAATCAGCGGATCGTAGTATCGTCTCGCCATTTTTTGAGCTTTATAAGCGCTTGCCACAAATTCAGTTCAATGCTTCGACTCCAATAAAAAACTACTCGTTTAATTTTGAGCTAAACAGTGAATTAGTTCATTTTGAGAGAAGCGAGATCACACCACCAATTAATATTGCGCTTGGGTTAGGTGGTCTAGATCCCCATCCAGCTACTGCTGTAGCTGCTAATCTGGCAACTTCTTCGTTAATAAACCCAGCTCTTTTTGCTTTGAGGGCACCACCTCCTCTATCTATTGGACAATATGCAATATTCAATCCGCAAAGAAGCAATATTGTGTCCAACATTTTCCAACCAAATATAGATGGCTTACGATTTGATATTGCACTTAGTGCCTCTTATCCAATTCGAACAGAAAGTTACTTTATAAAGCCAAAGCTTGGTGCCCGCTATACAGCTTATAATCTGGATGACGAATTGGGAATATTTGATGAAACACCTAATCGCTTTCTACCTTATGCCAGTATTGATGGAGAGCTATTTTTTGAGCGACAAATAAACTTATTCAACCAAAATATGACGCAAACTATGGAACCCCGCATCTACTATTTATATGTCCCAAATGAAAATCAGAATGATCTCCTCGTTTTCGATACTGGTATTTATGATTCTTCATATGATTCGATGTTTTATGAAAATCAGTATTCCGGAGCAGATCGTTTCAATGATGCCAATCGACTTACTTTATCTCTGACCTCAAAGCTAATTAATTCTATGGGACAAGAATTGGGGCGTCTAAGTATTGGTCAACTAGTATACTTCAATGACCGAAAAGTCGGACTACCCGGCCAATTGGCTCGAGATGATAAAGATTTTTCCCCGCTGGTATTTGAGATTGAAACGAAAGTAAACGAGCATCTTCAATTAGGCGCAGATTTACAATGGGATCCCAACAAAAATACAACACAAAAACTGGCTTTGCTGGCACGATACCGCCCTGCACAGGGTAAGGCTGTTAATTTGGCCTATCGAAGGCGACAAGTGAATTTTGGGGTGATCCGCAGCGATCTGATAGATATTGAACAGACTAACATCTCCTTCAGATGGCCACTTTCAAATGAATGGAACATCATTGGGCGTTGGAATTATGCTTTGCAGGAACATAGAGCTATCGATATATTTGGGGGAATTGAGTATGATAGTTGCTGTATTGTGCTTAGAGCTATCTATCAGAGATTCATTTCAAATCAGAAAGGTAGTGACATTCAGACTGGCTTTTTCCTGCAATTTGAGCTAAAAAGACTAGCAGGATACAGAAAAAAAACGGTAAACTTACTCACCGAAAATGTATTTGGTTATTAAATGTGAGCTCTTATATCAAATCAACTATTTTAATTAGACTTATTATTGGCACTATTTTGAGCTGTGCACTCATTTCTCCTGCTCAATCTGCAGTCGAATTAGATCATATTATCGCGATAGTTAATAAAGATGTAGTAATGCAGAGTGAGCTGCAGGAGAGGTTACGCACGATAAAAAACCAGTTAACTGAACAGGGAACTCTGCTTCCGCCGATCTCAATTCTTGAAAAACAGGTCCTGGATAGACTAATCTTGTCCAAGCTTCAGGTCCAGATGGCCCTCAAGACTGGTATTCGGGTTGATAATGAAACGTTGAATCGAACCATCAGTAATATTGCTGCAGAGAACCAGCTAAGCGTGGCCCAGTTACGTGAAATTCTGGAAAGTGATAATTACAGCTATAAAGGATTCCGTGAAGATATCCGAAACGAAATATTGTTATCCCGACTTAAACAACGACAAGTGGATAATCGTGTATTTGTTACTGAAAGAGAAATAGAAAATTATCTGTCCAATCAGGAATATCTTAGAGAGACTGATCGAGAATATCGTATTGCACATATACTTATCGCTACCCCGAGCAGGGCCTCCACCTCAGATATTAGCAAGGCAAGAGAAACTGCGATGACGGTGAGAAGGGAACTAGTTGCTGGAACAGACTTTGGTAAGTTGGCAGTCCAATATTCTGAAGGTGCACAGGCTTTGGAGGGAGGTGACCTGGGATGGCGTAAAGCAGGTCAGGTACCAACCTTATTTGCAGATTTTATCACTGATATGGAAGAAGGCGATATCAGTGAACCAATAACGAGTCTAAGTGGATTTCATATCATCAAGCTCACCGGAAGTCGCGTATCAGAAGTACATGTAATTACCCAGACTCACGTCCGCCATATTTTGATAACCCCGGATGAATTGATAAGTGATGAAGATGCGAGATCCAGGCTGGAGCAGCTAAAAACCCGTCTTAAAAACGGTGATGACTTTGCCGAATTGACGAAGGGTAATTCAAATGATCCGTTTAGTGCTGCTGATGGAGGAGATCTTGGATGGATCAGTCCCGGAGACCTTGTACCTGAATTTGAACAAGTTATGAATAGGCTCAAACCGGGAGAGTTAAGCCCAATATTTAAAACCCAATATGGCTATCATATATTAGAGGTATTGGAAAGACGGGAGCACGATAGTACGGAGGATGTAAAGCGCGCTAGAGCCCATGAAGCAATTCGTCAAAGAAAACTGGTCGAAGCACGAGAAAACTGGTTGAGACAAATGCGCGATGAAGCATATGTTGAATACCGTCTCAACACTCAGTAACACAAGATTACCCCGAATAGTTCTCAGTGCCGGCGAACCAGCCGGCATTGGTCCAGACTTGATTGTAGAGATCACCCAACAGTGTTTCGATGCACAGTTATCCGTTATTGCGGATCAAGGTGTACTGTTGCAAAGGGCAGATTGTCTCGAGTTACCCTTGGATCTTATTCGGTATGATGCTGCGAAATCAATTGAAAAACACCAACCGGGGCGTTTGTACATAACACCAATTGTTGCCGAAAGATCCGTGCAACCTGGCGTTCTTCAAGCTATCAATGCAAATTATGTTTTAAGCTCAATTAGTAAGGCTACGCGGGCATGTTTACAAAATGAATTCGATGCTCTTGTCACTCCACCAGTTAATAAAACAATCATCAATCAATCCGGAACGAGCTTTACCGGCCATACTGAGTTCATTGCAAAATTATGTTGCTCAAATTATCCGGTGATGATGTTAATGAACAAAAAACTGCGCGTAGTCCTGGTCACAACACATTTACCCTTATCAAAAGTTGCATCAACTATTAACAGTAATCTTGTAGAACAAGTCATAAAGATTACAAATGCTGATTTACATTCCTTGTTAGCTATAGATAATCCAAAATTGCTTGTCTGCGGCCTGAATCCGCATGCGGAAAAAAACGATCATCTTGGTGATGAAGAGATTGATATTATTGTTCCAGTACTTGAAAAACTCAGGTCAAGAGGCCTTAATTTAATTGGGCCGGTTCCTGCTGATACTGCATTCACTGAGGATAACCTGGATACAATTGATGCAGTGATTACAATGTATCATGATCAGGGATTGCCGGTTCTAAAATCCCATGGTTTTGGTGAAACAGTTAATATCACTTTAGGCCTACCTATCATTCGAACCTCTGTTGATCATGGTACGGCGCTGGATCTGGCTGGTACTGGCAAAGCCAGTGCATCCAGCCTAAACGCAGCGATTACTTGTGCAATAGATCTGGTTTTAAACAAACAACGCTAAGCGTTATTTTGTCTCAACTAATGGTTCATCATGCCCGAAAACGATTTGGTCAACACTTTCTCCATGATGAGGTCGTTATTCAGAAGATTGTTGATGCTATTAATCCACACGAAGACATTCCAATTACGGAAATAGGTCCGGGATATGGAGCCCTCACAATACCTTTGTTGTATGCGAGCGGTACACTGGATGCGCTGGAAATTGATCGTAACCTGGCAAAAACCCTAAACGAGAAATGTAGTAAAATTGGCTTGTTAAATTTGCACATTGAAGATGCTTTGAAATTTGATTTCACTAAATTAGATGGAAAAAAAATTAAAATCGTTGGGAATCTTCCTTACAATATATCAACCCCATTGTTATTTCATCTGCTAAGCCAGTTAGATCAGATCCATACGATGGTATTTATGATGCAAAAAGAGGTCGTTGACCGTATCTGTGCTGAGACAAGTACAAAGCAATATGGCAGATTGAGTATGATGGTACAGTCGCAATGTGCGGTTGAAAAATTATTGCATATTGGGCCTGAGGCTTTTACACCTCCGCCAAAGATTGAATCAAGTGTTATTCGCTTGAAGCCTCTGGTTGACCACCAGCATATTATAACAGACACAAAACTGTTCGCCAGGATCGTAAAGTTGGCTTTTGCTCAACGTAGAAAAACTATCCGCAATTCCCTGAAAGATCTGGTCGGCTTAGGACTCATGGAACGCCTGGATATTGCGTCAACAAACCGTGCAGAAAATCTGAGTTGCGTGGATTACATAAATATCACAAATGCTTTGCAATCCGTTCAAAACAAATAAAAACAACCTATGGATAACTTTGTGGATTGTTTAATGTCATAATATCGTCACGTTGAAGAGTAAAGCAGCTTGGATACGTATAAAATCCTATCACACGTATTTTTATTACCACATTAATTAGATAGATACATTTATTTTCAATTTAAAGTATAAACTTTAATAAAGGATTGATTACGTATTTTGGATGCATTAAATATATGCGTATAAGATGTAAATCATCGCTTCAAAAGCCTGTTCTCCAAAACTTTCTTATTTTCCGAAAAGTATTTCAGCTAAGCAACAGACTGCACAAAGAATCTATTATAATTTTTACGCGCATGTTTCAGAGTAATAATAACTTACATGAATAAACTAAGGCTCATTAACCACTTCGGTAAAACAGCAAAATCAATTGAAACCCTTAGCGAATTGACGGGGAAATCGACTGCTTGGTTAGTTATTGCCATGGTTTTGCTCGTCGGTTATGATGTTAGTATGCGCTATTTTTTTTTCGTAGCGGTTCTGTCGGACTGCAAGAAATGGAGTGGCATCTTTTCTCCCTGATATTTTTACTTGGAGCCGCCTATACACTAAAACACAATGAGCACGTACGCCTTGATTTGTTTTATAAAAGTCATTTTATCACTGATAATCATCGAGCATGGATTAACCTTTTAGGAAGCTTGTTGTTTCTAATGCCTTTCTGCTTACTGATTATTTTCATCTCTATACCCTTTGTAGAGCAATCACTTGCCTGCGCTGAAGCTTCACCGAATCCTGGTGGATTACCTCATCGATGGCTCTTGAAATCCGCAATTCCGCTTGGCTTTGCTCTGCTCGTGCTACAGGGTATTGCTGACTTACTTAATAATCTAATCAAAATCCTAGAAAACACTAAATGACAATCTGGGTTTGTTGCATGTTTCTGACCTTAATGGTCATGCTGTTACTGGGCTATCCGGTAGCTTTTACCTTAGGCGCAGTTGCATTACTTTACGGCAGTATCTTTCTCGGGCTTGATTTCTTTCAACTATTGCCACTACAGATATGGGGTGTAATGACAAATTTTATCCTACTTGCCGTACTTCTATTTGTATTTATGGGGATTATTCTGGACAAGTCAGGTCTGGCAGAAGATCTTTTGGAGACGATGAGCCAGTTATTCGGCAGGGTCAGAGGTGGTTTAGCATTGTCAGTAGTTATTGTAGGTGCTTTACTCGCAGCAACCACTGGGGTTGTCGGTGCCAGCGTTGTAACAATGGGAGTTATTGCCTTACCGACAATGCTAAAACGGAATTACTCGGCCGCTCTTGCTTCTGGCACTATCGCAGCAGCCGGGACATTAGGCCAAATAATACCTCCTAGCATAGTCCTCATCTTACTCGGAGATATAATGGGAGTTCCTGTGGGCCGCTTATTCATGGCTGCGGCCATACCAGGTTTATTACTAGTTTTAATGTTTTTAATTTATATAACGTTCATCGCCTGGCTGAGGCCGGCTATTGCGCCGGCGTTAAATGTTAAGAATGACAAAAACTTAATTGGCAAGGTTATGTTTAGCCTTGTTTCTCCTTTAGTGCTTGTTTTCGGAGTATTGGGCTCCATCTTTTTTGGTATCGCCTCACCCACTGAATCAGCGGCTGTTGGCGCACTGGGTGCGATGCTGCTTGCTGCAGCCCACAGCCAACTCACTATAGAAAACCTACAAGAGGCGACTAGACAAACGGTCCACCTTACTAGCATGGTATTTCTCATATTAATAGGAGCAACTATATTTGGACTTGTGTTCAGAGGTATGGGTGGCGACAGGATCATTATGGAACTCATGACAAATATACCGGGAAGAACCTGTGGTTTTATTGCTGTGAGCATGATTTTGATTTTTTTATTGGGCTTTTCCTCGATTTTTTACAAATATGTTTTATTGTCGTACCTATTCTAGGTCCCATTGCAGGCAATCTAGGTATAGATTTACTTTGGCTAGCCGTGCTAATAGCCATGAATTTACAGACTTCTTTTCTAACTCCTCCCTTTGGTTTTTCTCTGTTTTATCTTAAAGCAGTTGCCCTAAACGAGGTTAAAATCCAGGATATTTACAGCGGAATAATACCCTTCGTGGTCCTGCAGGGAGTAACAATCGCGCTATTACTGACCTTTCCGGAAATAGTTTCATGGTTACCGGATTTAATGGATGAATTACAGGGACTATAGATGTGAAAACTGTTCGCTTGCTAAAATTAATATCAGGAATTTCGTAACATCTCTATCACCGGCTGCGTTTCCGGTCGAACACTCCTCCAGATATAAAACGATTCCGCGGCCTGTTCCACTAGCATACCGAGTCCATCTAACACAACTGTCGCACCATGATCCTTTGCCCAACGTACAAATACTGTATCGGTATCTGCGTAGGCCATATCCAGACAGCATGCCCCATGTTCAAGTAAGTCGTCTGGCAGCGCCAGCATTTCACCATTTAAGTTGGCAGATGTACCATTAATAACAAGGTCAAAGTGCCTACCTGCTAATTCATCTAAGCGGCAAGAGCCAACATTCTCATATCCAGAAAACTGCTGCACCAACCCTTCTGCCCTGGAATATGTACGGTTTACAATGCTGATGGTAGCCGGCTTATTTTCAAGCAAATCAGGAAGTACACTTCTAACAGCACCTCCTGCACCGAGTATTATAATAGATTTGTCACAACAAGAAAAATTGTGATTATGCAAATCACGAAGCAAACCAACTCCGTCAGTTGTGTCGCCATACCGTCTGTCGTCCGCAGAAAACCAGATTGTATTTACAGCCTGGACTTGCTCTGCTCGTGGCGTTAGTTCATCTACGGAATGATAAGCATCGCCTTTAAAAGGGAGGGTAATATTAAGTCCTTTGCCGCCTAGCTGTTGGAATTGGGCTAAGGCTTGAGGAAAACTACCTTCATTTACCTGAATAGCCTGATAGCTTAACTGCTGTTCGGTTTGCCGAGCAAATGTCTTATGTATTAAGGGAGATTTACTGTATGCAATGGGATTTCCCATTACACAATAGTTATCAAGACAGGGGCTGAGCTGAAAGCTATCAGTCACTCTGAAATGAAGATCGATACCAGATTATGAACCGTGTTCGATCAAACCTCCCTTCAAATAATACGCTTCCAGACCGATCTCGTTCACTGAGCAGATAAACTGCGATAGAGTTGCACCCTTCTGTATCACAATAAAGAATATATTTCTTGACAGGATCCAATGAATAAGCTTTCAATCGAAGCATAAAAACCGGGATATTAATATTACCCTCAATACCAGTATTCTTATGTTTGCTGTCTAGACGAACGTCCAGCCAGGTAAGCACTCTGGCCAACCATTTCATCTGCCTCAGCACTACTAACCAATTTTAGGTTTGGCTCTTTTAGAAGCTCGTTAAAATCTTCCTTGGATAAACGAATGAGTACACCGGGTGTAGTCATTACAATATTGACATTATGCTTTGCTTCCGTCAGCAAGTCCTCTTCCACAAAGGCATCTCCATCTTCCAATGTTGCCAGTGTCAATTTTGATCCTGTTCTGGATACATGGGTAACCTTACATTTACCTGATTTAATAATGTAATAATAATCTCCTTCTCCACCTTGTTTAATAATCACCTCTCCGACTTTAACTGGCATTTCCTGCATGTGCATAAACATGGTCTGAATATTAGCAGGGGGAACTTGTAGAAAGACCTTGGATTGTAAGATACTGGCCCCGGTCATCCAATCAAATCCTCGTCATCCTCGACCATTTCCCCTTCGACAGCAATCTCGTCGACTTCAATGCCGGAGGAGACAGTTGGTCCCAGGTGAGTAGGATGTTCAGTAAATCGCTGTCGATCCTGGTTATTTTTGAAGGCCCCTTGGTTACCGCTGTATGCTTACGTGGTTGGTGATTTGCAAGCGTATGTTTCGCAGCATCTGTACCGGATTTAACGATTATCGATTTTCCGTCAGCAGGAGTAACTTCTACCTCCCATTGCTTAAAAATAACCCTTCCCGCAGGAACCTCTTCTACAGTTGTCTTTACTGCTAATTTCTGAAAGTTCTCACCATTGAGTGCGCTTACAGGCACAAAGTTCTTTAGTAGTATTTTATCAACTAGATTTGCTTCAGCCATGTTTATCTCTAATCAGTCCACATCCCGACTATGTTTATATTAATTGAGGAGCAGTATAAGGGCGGTCAAATCTTATCTTACTTCCCTGCGGTTGAAATAGGTTTTCGGCATATTTTATTGATCCTGGATAAAAGATGGGGAAAATAAATACCAATAAGATCACAAGCAGACGTAAAAACGCCCGTTTGTAACTATTTTTAAGATTAAGAACTAGCTATTAGAGATTATAACCACATTCATCATGTAGCACTAAATCAAGCCCTTCAGTCTCTTCTTCTTCGTCAACCCGTAAACCAATGACTGAATCCAGTACCTTGAGGATGATGAAAGTAATCACCCCGCACCAGACTATGGTGGTCAAGGCACCCGCTAGCTGAACCACGAACTGTGCGCCGATGGTTTTTTCAATACCTAAACTACCCATCGATTCAGCGGCAAATGTAGCGGTCAATAGCGTTCCTAAAATACCACCAACTCCATGCACTGGAAATACATCCAGTGAATCATCTATTTTTGAGCCCCCTCTTAATGTATTGCGTTGCAAAATAACAGACACATCCCGCAACGATACTAATAAATAGGGGTCCAATGGGACCAACGTAACCAGAGGCTGGTGTAATAGCACCAAGCCCAACAACCATATCAGTAACTATACCAAGCATGCCTGGTTTCCCGTGTTTAAACCATTCAAGTGTCATTCATGCCAAAAAACTCGCTACTGCTGAAATATGCGTGACTGTCATGATCATACCAGCGCTTGTATCTGCAGAAAGAGCGTTTTCCCGCATTAAAGCCAAACCCAACCCATCCAAAGTATTGAGGCTCAGACAACCGTGATGGTCATGTTATGTATGTGATGGCACAGCTGTTGTAGTAGGAAATCCTTTTCGATTACCCAGCATCCATTGCTGCGCCCATTGCAGCTACGCTCGCATTAACATGAACTACTGTACCGCCTGCGAAATCCATTAAACTAAAATCGCTTAACCAGTCTCTGCCACAAACCCAATGACAAATTGGTACATAGACCAATACCAACCAGAAGGTAGAAAACCACAAAACAGTAGAAAATTTCATTCTTTCAGCAAACGCGCCAACAATCAACGCTGAGGTGATAATCGCGAAAGCCATCTGGAGCATAAAAAATACGGTTTCCGGAATATCCCCGCTTAGGCCATTTAAACTAATCTCCGTCATAAAGAACTTGCTTAAACCTACAACGGCGTTCGTGTTACCGTCGTTACCAAATGCCAAGCCACAACCAACGATCATCCATTTGATACCATGCAGGCAATTACAAAGCACTGCATTAGCACCGAAAGGATATTTTTTATCCGGACAAGACCTTCATAAAATAGTGCCAGACCAGGAAGAGTCATAAAATACCACTAGTGTTGTAGATATCAGTATCCAGGCTGTATTGGCTTCATTCAGGCTACCATCTTGCGCTTTTGCAAGTTAGCGGGATGAAGAGTGTAATAGTAAGCAATCATGTGCGGATGATTACATTTTTAATTTGCTTCATTGATTTGCCCATTCTCACTATCATAGCGCCTCTGCGCCGGACTCACCGGTCCGAATTCTAATAGCTTGTTCTATATCGTAGACAAATATCTTACCGTCCCCGATTTTGCCGATATTGGCCGCCTTAATAATGGCCTCAATGGATTGGTTTACCTGTGGATCATCAACAGCCACATCAATTTTTACTTTCGGTAAAAAATCAACAACATACTCCGCTCCTCTATAGAGTTCGGTATGACCCTTTTGTCTCCCGAATCCTTTAACTTCTGTGACGGTTAGACCTTGGACTCCTAGTTCAGATAGGGCGTCACGAACGTCGTCAAGTTTGAATGGTTTGATAATCGCAGTAATGAGTTTCAATTTTTTTCCCCCCGTTATTGTCATTTATAGTATTGATCCAACACTTGCAAGTGTTGGATCAATTGGTAACGCATTTGTGTTAATTTTTATGCCGTTAACAAATAATTAACGAGGACTACGCAGCATGTTGTATGCCACAAAAATATAATGTAGTTATTTTAATAAGTTACTATATGTAACGCAGGTAAAATATCAGTTATCTTAGTATGTGTTCGCACTATTTTTGGGCAGGATTGGTTGCTATGCAACATAATGGACTAAACACGGAGAAAATTTAAACTTGGCGCTGTAAGAATGGCATTGTAACATTATAGAAGACGTCTGCTCCAGGTCTCTCCAGTACGGGTACGAGTGACTTGCTCTAATTTATGCATAATATGCACAAAGATCTTGCCATCATCAATTTTCCCAGTGCGTGCCGCCTTCACCCTACTAATAGCCTCTATCGCTGTATCGACTTGCGCATCACCCAGAGCTACTTCAAATTTTATTTCAGGAAGAAGTCCCTATATATTCTGCACCTCGATATAACTCCGTGTGTCCTTTCTGCCGTCAAAAACCTTTTACCTCAGTCACCGTTAATCCCTGCACACCAACTTCAGACAGCGCTTCACGAACATCATTCATTTTAAATGGTCTGATGATTGCGGTAAGAATTTTCATATCGACTTCCCTACTATAACCATATTGAATTTTCTAAACTAACTACTTGTTTAGTGTAATGCATCAATTATGAACGAACAGAATAAAAATTTTACCTTGTTTAGTCGATGGGTCTAGAGGATATCGTCTCTGTGCTTCGTGGAATTTGAGTTCCGGTTTCTTCTTATCCCATACTTTACGTCCAGAAAACAACCGATACCCACTGTGTTTATTGTGAAAACCGATACAAATAATAATTGCTGCTGTTTTCAGTAAAAGTTAATAAAAAAAGTATAGCTAGAATCAAAGTATAGCTAGAATTCCTTACTCCATGAAACAAAAGGAATAACATCATCATCGCCCGATTCATCAGAGGCTATTGAAAGACTAAAAGTAAAATCACCAAAATCTCCTGCTGATTTACCAATATCAAGCTGAAAATGAGAGTAGCTTATTTCATTTGCTGAGCTATCGTTATCAAAATCCATATATCCGATAGTCCCGCCTACACTCCAGTCATTTTCCAGATCAAAGCCTGCTGAAGTATAGTAATAAATATCACCTTCAACAACAGAGGCCTTAGTATCAGCAACTTTGCTATTAACGATAAAATTAATACCGACAGTAAATACTTTGTAGTTCAAACTACCGTAGATCTCTCCCCAATTGGTATTAGCGAGATCTGGGTAAGCGTAATAGAGATAACCAACATCGTAACCAAACTTCTCATCGAATTCACCAGCATATCCACCATATAGATCAATCTCTACCGCTTCTGAACCAGGACCAAAATCTACGTTGTAGACACAGGTTCCAGCATAAAACCCAGATTTGTGTGCATAGTCTAATCCACCAGATACCACTGCTCCATCTGTAGTCTGTGTTACTCCCCTGTATATATAATTGCTGGCCACACCAACATTTGCGGAAACTTCTGCCAAAGCAGCAGACGACGAAATAACGGTACATATTAGAATTGCAAACTTAGCTAGATTTACCATTTGACTCTCACAAAGTATTTTATAAGTGTGAATAATGTGAATAAACTTAAGTACTGTAGTCATCAGCAACATTTATGCCAACCAAGCTTCTGAACTGTACGAGCAAAATTAAAAAAACTATGCTTCTACACAGCTGTGACAAGCCCCAGCGTTGTCAACAAAGATAAACCGTCACCCTAAAACACTACTGGTGAATGATGCTGATTTACACTTGATTGCTGGTTATTGAAGTAAAAGTACTGCCAGCTACTCAGGCTCCTAACTTTCAAGCCTTAGGCCTAAACCTTAATATGATATATAATCGGTACAATATTATTAAAAAACTGTAATTTAAGTGGACAGAAACGGAAAAATTGAACCTGTTTTGTGCATCAGGTAGAATGAGGGCACAAATTTGGCGCTATTCTTTAAGCCTAAGGGATTTTCATTTCTAGCCGAATAAAATCAAGTCCACTTTCTTTCAAATTAAACCAGGTTACTCGACTAATTAGGCATGCTTAAACAAGATAAAGTAAAAGAATTCTTTCAAGAATTTTCTAATCTCTTACCGGAAGATTTGCGTCATTATCAAAAAGATGTTGAAAAAAACCTTAAGGCCGTACTAAACGCAACCTTCACTCGAATGGATCTAGTTACGCGGGAAGAATTCGATTTACAATCTGCACTACTTAGTAAAACGCGTAATTTATTGGACGAACTGAAATTAAAAGTAAAGGAGCTGGAAAAAGGATCAGAACAAGAAAAGAAATAAATTCTCTACTTGTCGCGTAGAGTTAAATTGATTTCAGGCTGGTTGAACAACAATAGCAGCATATGTAAAACTCATCGAAAAATATTAAATTAAAATTAGGAACCATGCACATGAATGTATCAATCCTTTACAGCTGAGCCTTGAAAAATGCTGATGAAGCGGTTTTAATAAATGAGTTTGAAGTAATTCCTGCCTCGAGCCTTTTGGAAGTGCGCTCACATTTAAATAATTATAAGTTGATCTCCAGGCATAAACTGGAACAAACAGCATTTCAGCAATCCTCAGCTAACAAAGATTTATCGGATATTCGTGCACAATACTTCGCTAAGCGCGCCTTAGAAGTGGCAGCAGCAGATGGCCGTAATATGTTAATGGCTAGGGGCCCCAGGCACGAGAAAAATAATGTTAGCCGAACGACTGTCAAATATCCTGCCGCCCATGACGGATGAGCAGGCTATGGAAACTGCGACAATTGCATCTATAAGCGATCATGGCTTCTTGTCAATGAACTGGAAGCGTCGACCTATCAGAACCAATCATTATACTGCTTCAGGCGTTGCTCTTAGTGGGGTTGGTTCTAATCTTCGTTCTGGAGAAATTTCTCTGGCACATACATGGTGTTTTGTTTCTTGATGAATTACCGGAATTTGATCGGAAAGTTCTGGAAGCCCCAGAGGAGCAGATGGAGTCCGACCGCATCATCGTATCACAGGTAGCCCAACAATCAGAGTTCCCGGCTGACTTTCAGCCGGTTGCTGCTATGAACTCATGTCTGTGTGGATATTTTGACGATCACAGCAACCACTGTCACTGTTTCCATGGCCAAATTAAACACTATCGTGCCAAAATCTTTGGGCCTCTACTGGATAGGATTGATAGGCATATCGATGTAATCAATATGCCTGCTGAAATATTACTTGGCCATGAAGGAATAAGTCCTGTTGTTCAACAACGTGTCTCCAAAGCCTTCAAGCAACAGATTTTGTAGGCTGGTAAAGCTAATAATAAATTAACTAGCAAAGAAATCTGACAGTACTGTAAGTTGAACGATGCGTAGATCAAATTATTGAAACAGGCAATCATCAGCCTGGGCTTATCTGCACGCGCAATGCACAGAATAGTAAAAGTCCAGGGCCATTGCCGATTTGGCTGAAACTGATCATCTAACGGAAGTAATTGGTTATAGATGATTGGAAAGAATGGAGCGGCTGTATGTTTGATTATGCGTCTGCATTTCAAGCTTGCGTTGCGTTTCATGATGCGTTCAAATGGGTCCCTATGTCTGAAAAAACATTATGATATACAAGTCACTGTTGGCGCCATATGCATTGAAGAATAGTCGTTTTCTGAAGAAAATACATTTTATGTCTGCCTATACAATAAACATCAGCAACACTGGCGGCATTGTCAAGTTAACTTCCTTGAGCTACTAATCCTTGAACTACTAAGACCTGCTTGATATCAACCTAGGTCATTGCTGCATTTTCCCAACAAGCAAAGGAACGCATTCTTAGAAATTGATAAGTCTCAGCACGCACCAGATGACGATCCAGATTGAACCGACAAGAATCGCTGTGCCTGTTTCGCTGACTTAAACCCTCGCCATCCCCGCTCCCTTGCCATAGTCGGCTGATGAGATAGCTCAGCTTTATTGTTGGCATACTGAGCGTTATCATACATCGATCCTGGGATAATCTCTCGGTGCGCCACGTCATGACTTCTCAACTTATCTGTGATAATTTTGC
>Ga0056107_100090_pt1 | contig 17023 bp, 14 predicted proteins | sample WorMetcrassitun2_FD_77006 | JGI IMG/M metagenome (GOLD analysis project Ga0056107, IMG submission 77006) | Marine gutless worms symbiont microbial communities from Max Planck institute for Marine Microbiology, Germany - Olavius crassitunicatus.2 ...
ACATTTTTATCTCCTTTTGTAAGATTTAAAAGATATGCTTAATTGTCCCCAACATATCACAACCACTTATATTTACAAGAGATATGTCGTATTATATTGTTAAGTCAACGGCATTGGGTTTAATCTGATATCATATCAATTTACATAACTACTTCAAAATAATTAAAATATATATAATGTCAAGCGGGTGCCATCTTGTCTTGGACCTGTTTTCTGGCATGGCTGATTCGCAGCGCCACCATGAGCACTGAGATCGCCGCAGGGGTGATCCCTTCGATCCGGGACGCCTGGCCTAAAGAGGTGGGGTGTATCTGACCCAGTTTCTGTTTCAACTCGTTTGACAGACCTGGCACGCTTTCAAAATCAAATTCATCGGGTAATTTCATTCGCTCCAGGTTTTTGTATCGTTCGATTTCTTTTAATTGTCGTTGAATATATCCCTCGTATTTGATTTCAATTTGAACCTGATTGGCCACCGCTTTCGTGACCGGTTCGGTGACAGGGGCCAGCTCTTGAACCGCTTGATAATCAAGTTCGGCTCGTTTGAGAAGCCGAATCAAGGCGGCACCACTCTCTATCGGGCGGCTTCCTCTGGATTTCAGGTAATGATTCACTGCGGTCGTCGGTTTGATAGTCGTTTGCCGAATGCGGCCAATTTCGGCGGCAATTTCTTTTTCCCGTTCTTGAACTTTCTTCACCATATCGGCATCAATCAATCCGAGTTCATGTCCGATTCTCGATAACCTCAAATCGGCATTGTCTTCCCTAAGTATGAGCCGGTATTCGGCACGTGAGGTAAACATCCGGTAGGGTTCTTTTGTCCCCCGTGTTACCAGATCGTCTATCATGACACCGATGTAGGCCTGGGATCGATCCAGGATAAACGGGGGGCGGCCCTGGATGCGACAAGCTGCATTGATGCCGGCCCAGATGCCCTGGGCCGCGGCTTCTTCGTATCCGGAGGTTCCATTGATTTGCCCGGCCATGTAAAGGCCTGAAATGGCTTTAGTTTCCAGGGTTGGTTTCAGTTGCAGGGGATTTACATAATCGTATTCGATGGCGTATGCTGGGCGGATGATTTCAGCAGCTTCCAGTCCGACAACCGATTGGACGAATTTTACCTGGACCTCTATGGGCAGGCTGTTGCCCATCCCGCTGGCGTAAATTTCGTCGGTATCGATCCCTTCGGACTCAAGGATGACTTGATGTCGCTCACGGTCAGGAAATTTAACGATTTTGTCTTCAAACGATGGGCAGTAACGGGCCGATACACCTTGGATCTTCCCGCCATACAGGGCGGAATGCGCCAGGTTTTTCTCAACGATCCGATGGGATTTGGCGTTGGTGTGGCCGATATAACTGGGCACCTGGGGCAGGGTGATTTTCTCGGTAAAAATAGAGAATGGCCGGGGGTGGCTATCGGCCGCCTGGCTCGTAAATTTGGAAAAATCGATACTCGTTTTCTTAAGCCGGGGAGGCGTGCCGGTTTTCATTCGGCCTAGCTTAAAACCGATTTTCCGCATTTGCTCCGGCAGGCTGTATGCGGCAAACTCGCCGGCGCGGCCGGCTTTGTAAGAATGAAAACCAATATGAACGCGCCCACCCAAAAAGGTACCCGTCGCCAGGATGACCGAAGATGCCAGATAACCAAACCCGGTTCGATCGATGACGCCGATGACCTGTCCGTTCTCAATTACCAGTTGTTCAATGAGGGCTTGTTTCAAGTCAAGGTTTACTTGTCTTTCGATCACGGCCTTCATGGCGGTATGATATCGGGTTTTATCGTTCTGGGTTCGGGAAGAGTGGACGGCCGATCCCTTTTTGGTGTTAAGAATACGATACTGAATGGCACTTTGGTCGCTCACACGGGCCATTTCTCCCCCTAGGGCATCTATCTCCCGGACGAGTTGTCCCTTGGCCATCCCGCCGATGGATGGACTACAGGGCATGGCCGCCAGTTTGTCCAGATCGATGGCCAGGAGCAACACCTTGTGTCCCATCCGTGCTGCCGCAAGTGAGGCTTCACAACCGGCATGACCGGCACCGATTACAATAATATCGTAGTGGTTTGAATAAAAAGTCGACATGGGCTACCATTATATTTAATTTAAAATTACAGATTAAATGGATGTTATTATCGTAATGGAGTGAGGTCAAGGATTAGGAATGCAAGCTGATCAATTAAGGTATTATGATTTGAATACCTATCTACGAGAGCAATTCGGTTGCCGGGTCCAGAAGATTTCCGTTGATACAGGCTTAACCTGTCCCAACCGGGATGGTGCGGTTGGTACCGGGGGCTGTATCTATTGTAACACGCAAGGGGCGGGAACCGGCGCCCATTTAAGCGGGGTCTCCGTATCCCGGCAAATTCAATCCGGAAAAGCATTTTTAGGGCGGCGATACAAGGCGAATAAATTTATCGCGTACTTCCAGGCGTTTTCCAATACCTATGCGCCGGTAAAAACACTGGCCGGATTCTACGATGAAGCGTTGGCCGCTGAAGGCGTGGTGGGGCTTTCCATCGGCACGCGGCCGGATTGCGTGGATGATTCGGTTTTAGCGCTGTTGGAATCTTATGCCAAAACGCACATGGTGTGGGTCGAGTACGGCTTGCAGAGCATGCATGATGATACGCTTGACTTCATTAATCGGGGGCATGACTTTGAGTGCTTTAAAGATGCCGTCAAAAGGACTCAGGGCCGCGGCATCAAAATTTGTACTCACCTGATCCTGGGGCTTCCCGGTGAAGATCGGAACCGAATCCGCCAGACGGCCCGGGCCGTGGCCAAGCTGGGTATCGATGGTGTCAAATTGCACCTGCTGTACGTCGTTAAGGGCACCCCCCTGGAACGGATGTATCACCAGGGCGACTTTACCTGTCTGACACAAGACGCGTATGCGTCTTTGGTGTGCGATGTAATTGAGCGCCTGCCGTCTCACTTGGTCATTCAACGCCTGACGGGTGATCCGCATCCGGAAGAGATGGTGGCGCCACGATGGGCCCTGGACAAAGCCGGGACGCTTAATTTGATTCGAAAAGTCCTGGCGCAAAGAGACTCCCGTCAGGGAAAATACGCTCATACCGGTTGAATTAAAACCGGATTTTTTTATAGTCCGAACAGATTCAAATACGAAACAACAAACGGGGCTTTATGACATCCTCAGAAAATATAACTGCCGATAACTACGACCTGTCTTTCAAGGTTTTCCATGAATTAATGGCTGAAAAAGTCAGTGATATCCTGCTTCTTTCCAGTCCGTATGATGCCTTTATTTTGGAAGAGGAGGGCCGTCTTGCCGAGCGAATTATTAAAGAATATCGGGGGCTGAACCTTTCCCGTCCGCCCCGGCTGACCTGGGTGTCCTCGGCCCGTGAGGCGTTTTCCCGCCTTAAGGAAAAAAAGTTTGATTTTGTAATTACGACCCCCCGCGTCGATGGAATGGCGCCCCATGCATTTGCCCGAAAGGCCAAAAAGAAGCACCCGGAACTCCCGATTTTTCTGTTGACCCATAATCATGCTGACATGGTAGTAAATCAGGATGGCGACGACCCTGACGTCTATGACCGGACATTGTTTTGGAACGGGAATGCGGACTTGTTACTGGCCCAGGTCAAGAACGTGGAGGATCGCTGGAATATTGCCCGCGATACGAAACTGGCGCGCGTGCGGGTTATCATTATGGTGGAAGATTCACCCTACTATTATTCCTCTGTTTTGCCGCTTTTATACAAAGAGATCGTCTTACAGACCCAGGCGGTGATGGAAGACGCGTTAAATGAGGAACACCGTCTGCTCCGGATGAGGGCGCGCCCGAAAATTATTACCGCCGCTTCATATGAGGAGGCCGAAGATTTATACCGGCAATACAAACCCTATCTACTCAGCGTCCTGTCGGATGCCCGATTTCCAAAAAACGGGGAACTTTGTCCCCAGGCGGGCATTGAGCTGTTAACCATGATCAAGGCTGAGTCGCCCGATGTGCAATTGTTGATGTTCTCTTCCGAAGAGGAAAATAAGGAAAAGGCCGAAGCCATCCCGGCGATGTTCATTACCAAAAACAATCCGGCATTGCACACACAAATTCGCTCGTTTTTTGTTCGGTATCTCGGTTTTGGGGAATTTATTTTTCGAATGCCCGATGGAAGTGAAGTGGCACGAGCATCAAATTTAAGGGGCATGGAAAAGGCACTGCCTTCCATTCCCGATGAGTCGATGCTTTACCATGCCAGGCACAACCACTATTCCACCTGGCTGATGGCGCGGGCAGAGGTTATGTTGGCCACGAAACTCAGACCCTATAAAATCGCCGACTTTTCAAGCGTTTCCGATGTCAGAAATTTCCTGGTGGCCAGCTTTCATGACCGGCGCAAAGGGCGCCAGCGGGGGATTATCACCGATTTTGATTATATGGAATACGATCCGGATGTTGATTTTGTAAAGATTGGCCGCGGATCGTTGGGCGGCAAAGCCCGGGGGCTTGCGTTTCTTTCCTTGATGCTGAAAGAATCGACGCATCTACAGGAAAAGTTTCCCAACGTCAATATTATGGTTCCGGAGACAATGGTCGTATCCACGGAAGGATTCGATGCGTTCATCACCGAAAATCGATTGGATGGCTTTACGTCAACCGATCCGAGCGACGATGACATCTGCACCATGTTCTTGGAGGATCACTTTCCCGACTGGCTCTATCGTGATCTAAAAAAATATCTCGAATACAATACGTTCCCGTTAGCTGTCCGATCATCCAGCCTGCTTGAGGATGCGTATTTTCATCCGTTTGCCGGTATTTATCGGACCTATATGATCCCCAATAATGACCCATCGCTCACCAAACGGATCGAACAACTGATTCAGGCAATTACATGTGTCTATGCGTCAACTTTCTTGAAAGATTCACGTTCTTTTGCACGTAACACCCTCCACCGGGCAGAGGAAGAAAAGATGGCCGTCGTAATTCAACGACTCATGGGAGAGGCGCAAAATGGATTTTTTTATCCGACCCTTTCCGGCGTTGCCAAGTCGTTTAACTTCTACCCGGTGGCGCCGATGACATCCGAAGACGGAATCGCTCACATTGCCATGGGGCTGGGAAAGACCGTGGTTGAAGGCATGGATGTGTTGCGGTTTTGCCCGAAATATCCCGAACTATTGCCCCAATTTTCTACCGTGGATGATATCCTCAAAAATGCCCAGCGGTATGCATATGCCCTGAAAATGGATCGATTTCCCGATAATTTTGCCTATGCGGAAGATGCCACCTTGACCCGGATGGATATTGACGACATCGGCGATCACCCGGCGGTAAAATTTTTATCCAGCACATACCATCCCCAGGATCATCGTATTCGGGATGCCTGGCACCCGGATGGCTATCCGGTGATGACATTTGCCCGGATTCTAAAGCACAACGCCTTTCCTTTAGCTGAAATCCTCACCGAGGTGTTAAAAATGGGGCGGAGGGGGCTGGGGGAACATGTGGAAATCGAATTCTGCGTCCATCAATATCCTGACAAAAATCGAAAGATAGATTTTAGCCTGGTCCAGATCCGGCCCATGGCTGTGCGGTGGAAAAAAGATGGTGTCCATATCCGTCAGCCGGACATTGACCGGGCCGTGATAGTGTCACATCAGGCACTGGGACTCAGCCGCAAAGATCAAATCAGCGATATCATCTATGTCAAACCCGATGGTTTTGATCCAAACAAGACGGTTGAAATGGTCGGTGAAATCGGCGCAATGAACGGCAAGCTGGAAAAGGCCGGCCGGAAATACCTGCTCATTGGACCCGGCCGTTGGGGATCGGCAGATCGCTGGCTGGGCATTCCGGTAACGTGGCGTCATATTGCCGGGGTGGATACAATTATTGAGACATCGGTAAAAAATTTGAAGGCGGATCCTTCCCAAGGATCTCATTTTTTTCATAATATCACCTCTCTGGGGATCGGCTACCTCACCGTTCGGCCGGAAGCGGGTGATTTTATCAATTGGCAGTGGCTTGACAGCCTTCCCGTCCTTGAAGAGACCGCCCATGTCCGCCACGTGTTTCTCGGCCATCCTGCGCTTTTGATGATTGACGGACATGATGCCCAGGCGATATTGCTACCGGAAGATGAAGATGGCTTCGAATAAAATAGTGGTAGTTTTTCTCGACACCGGAGCTTTATTTTTCTATACATTCGGAATAGGTATTGGGGCCGACATCTTTAGGAATGCGGGTTTTTTTGCTCGACCTTGGGTAGGGTAACCCAAAAGATGATATCAGCCTATATAGCTCATCAGGAAACAGTACAGCCCAAAGATGTTTTCCGGGTGGCAGATGAGTAATCGGCTTCAGCCGAAATAACCGACTTTCAGTCGTCTTTAGATCCGTCTGCTTTTAGCATGCCAGGTACTTAATAGGGCGTGTTCACGATGGTGAGCTGATTCTTTTTTGGTTCTAAATTTTGTCTTGACTTTGGAGAGAACGTTGGGGTAATTTGTTGGATTCGGTTATCAGGGCCTCTCCATGATCGGCCTGATCGAGAAGATAAAGGGGGCAGCGGAATGATTATCGTAACAGGAGGCGCTGGTTTTATTGGCAGCAACATCGTCAAGGCACTCAATGAGTGGGGTGAGACCGATATCCTGGTGATCGATAACCTCACCAACGGCCACAAGATGCGTAACCTATCCGATCTGAATATCGCCGACTATATGGATCGACTCGATTTCATAGACCGTATTTCTGGTGATGAGGCGTTTGGTGAAGTCCGTGCGATTTTTCATGAGGGGGCAACCTCAGCTACTACCGAGTGGGACGGCCATTTTGTGATGAAGAACAACTATGAGTACTCCAAATCACTGTTACACTGGTGCCTTAAACGAGGAGTGCAATTTCTCTATGCATCTTCGGCATCGGTCTATGGTGCCGGGCAGATATTTAAAGAGGAGCGGCAATATGAGCGCCCGGTCAATATGTATGCCTACTCCAAATTCCAGTTTGATCAGTATGTACGACGACTCCAGCCAGAGATCAAGAGTCAGGTGGTTGGGCTTCGTTACTTCAACGTCTATGGCCCCCGTGAGCAGCACAAGGGGGCTATGTCGAGTACTGCATTTCACTTCAACAACCAGGTCAAGGATAGTGGTGTGGCCAGACTCTTTGAGGGAAGTGATGGCTACAAGAACGGTGAACAGCGGCGTGACTTCATCTATGTTGGAGATGCGGTCAAGGTCAATCTCTGGTTTATGGATTACCCAGAAAAATCGGGGGTCTTCAATCTGGGAACCGGTCGGTCCCAGTCCTTCAACGATATGGCCAATACAGTGATTGGCTGGCATTGTGAACAAGGCGGAGAGGGCAAGGTTGAATATATCCCCTTCCCAGAACACCTTAAGGGTGCCTACCAGAGTTTTACTGAGGCAGATATCACTGCTCTGCGGGCGGTGGGGTATTCCGATTTCTTCCAGACAGTAGAATCAGGGGTGAAAGAGTACATGGATATTTTGAATCGATAGGGATATTCCTCTCCAATGGAAAAGATCCTGATTATAGGCCCGTCCTGGGTGGGTGACATGGTGATGATGCAGAGTCTTTGTATGAAACTGAAACAAAAAGACCCGGATGTCCTAATTGATGTCGTTGCTTCTGCTTGGTCCCTTCCAGTGTTGAAGAGAATGCCGGAGGTCAGACATGCAATCACTCTGGATATGCAGCATGGTAAATTTGGGTTTGGCAATAGGTGGCGATTGGGGAAAAGGCTTAGCTCGGAGGGATATTGCCGTGCCATAGTGGTCCCCCGCACTTTCAAGTCCGCGCTTGTTCCGCTGATCGCGGGAATTCCAATACGTACTGGATATCGTGGAGAGATGCGTTATCTCCTTCTGAACGATATCAGAAGACTGGACAAGGATAGGTTTACACAAACAGTGCAGCGGTATGTGGCTCTCGCTCTCGAAAGGGAACTGAAAGCTACACCGTCAGTATCCTTTCCAGGGCTGGAGGTTTCAGTCGAAGGCAGGGACCAACTTGTTGCAAGGTTCGGGCTGAAGACTGTGAATCTCGTCGCACTGCTTTCCGGGGCTGAATATGGTTCGGCAAAACAGTGGCCTCCGGAGTATTATGCGGAGGTCGGTACGGCCTTGTCCGAGAATGGTGCTCAGGTCGTAATTCTGGGGTCGGAGAAGGACAATCTTGTTGGAGAGAGAATAGTATCTTACTCGGGTGGAGCGCTTATGAACCTGTGTGGAAAAACCTCATTAGAGGAGGTGGTTGATCTGCTGTCCCTTTGCAGGGTAGCGGTTACCAATGATTCCGGGCTGATGCATGTGGCGGCGGCTGTTGGTACGCGTGTAATTGCTATTTATGGTTCCTCGACACCAGACTATACACCACCACTGACAGATCGGGCCTCTATTCTCTGTCAACGGCTGGACTGTAGCCCGTGCTTTGATCGTGAGTGCCGCTTTGGACATACGAAGTGTCTTACAGGTATTTCCCCACGACAAGTATTACAACAATTGCAGCTATGAATAAGTCAACAATATCTTCGGAAATGCTTACAAGATTAATGCTCTTTTTATTCCCAGTTGGATTGGTGACGATACGGCACTGGTCTTCAGTTTTTTTTGTCCTGCTATCCCTGTTGGCGGTTGTTTTTTTTAAGAGGAATATTTCTCTGATTAGGCTTGAAACTGATGAGAAGATGGTAGTTCTGTTGGTGGGGCTTTTCTTTTTCTCATTTCTATTAAGTTCTTATATGAATGGGTGGGATAGGTCTTATTTGCGTTATGTCGAAGATGAGATCAGGTTCTTACTTTTTGTTCCACTATATTTCCTGGTGAGAAGGACGGGTGGTGCGCTAGAGCATTTGGTGAAGGGCTCTGCGTTGGGGATCTTTGTTACGTTCGGGGTTGCTTTTCATGAAGTTCATATACTGGGGGTAGACAGGGCCACGGGGGCATATAGTCCATTACTGCTTGGTCCTGTTGTGAGTGTGATGGTTTTTGTTGTTGTTAATGGGTTCCGCTCAACAGGCGATTCCCCTCTCTGGAAGAGCCTGTCATTGATCAGCGTTCCCTTGGGAATTTATGCGGCCTATCTCTCTTTATCGAGAAGTGCGTATGTTCTGATTGCAACTCTCTCCATCATTACCATATTATTTCAACTGGATGGCAAGAGACTGAAGCTGAGCGTGTCGACCCTGTTGGCAATAGCCCTGCTTTTTACCTATCAATATGCTCCGAAGGTAACGTATAGCGTGCATCGTGTTGCCTCTGCACTGAGCGAAGTTCTTGATGTTGAAAATATAGCTTCGTTGAACATGGATGAACCGGGAACCAGTACTAAAGAGCGTATTGCCTTGTTGCATGTCTCATATGAGATCTTTGCCGACAACATGCTGTTTGGTGTTGGAAGAGGTGAATACTCTTCCGTGATTCAGGGGTATATTGATTCCGGGCGTGCGAATCCTGTTGTGGCCATTCATAGTCACCCTCACAATATTTTTGCCGAGAGTATGGTATCCAGAGGCATTATCGGCCTGTCTCTACTGTTGTCGCTGTTTGTGTATCTCATTTACCTGATACTTGTCCATGTTCGAAGGGGGTCATATGCGGTCAGAGGTCTAATGATTGTCGTAGGATCTTTCCTAATCGCGGGAATGTTTGAGGCATCCTTAATGATAAAGGGGAACTATATTGCGTTTGTATTGGTGTATCTGGCATCAACATTGAGTGAAACTATTCGAGAAAGTAAGACCGAGAGAGCCATTAAAAAAAGTGAAAAGTAGATTATAGCCTCTGTCGGGTTTTCAGATTATAGCCTTTCTATGATTTCCTTTGCGATTTTTCTGATATCGAACATCTCACCCGGTCTAACTTTTCCCTTTTCAGGCAGCGAAAACTCGAGTCTACGTTTGGGGCTGCTCAGTGTTTGCCATCTCAGCGAGGTGGAAGAACGTTTGGTTGGGTAGAAACCAACGGTGGGGATGTTGAGTGCTCCTGCCACATGCAGTGTTCCAGTGGAACCACTAATAAAAATGTCTGCCGCCATAAGTGTTGTTGCGAATTGCCCAATTCCACTGGTTGAGTGGTATATGCGGGATATCGTTCCAGAGGAGAGTTTTGCTTGCAACGCTTTTACGCTATCCCTTTCATCAGGGCCTGCGCATATTACGATGGATACTTTCTTCCCGGACTGATGTGTCATCTGGGCGGCGAGTTCCGCGAATTTATTAATCGAGAGATTCGCCGCGGAGCCACCGCTTCCCGGGTGAATAAAGATTAGTTTCGAATCATTGGGGAGATCGTATTTTTTCAGAAATGTCTCTCTGATGGACCTTGCAGTGTTGCCCAATTTGAGTAGAGGACGAGTGATTTCAGCCGGCAGGTGGTCATGATCTCTTGTGTTGAGTGCAAAATTTGAGGGGACCTTTTTAAAATCGATCAAGAGTTGAGCTGCAAGCTCAATGTTATAGAGGTACTCCGGTTTTAAGGAAAGGGAGCGCCTTTGAGTCAATCTGTGATTATAGAAGAATTGTGCAATTTTAGTGGCTGGTGCAAGGCGATAAGGTATTTTTGTCAATATTCCTGAAAGTGCGATTCTGGTTGTGGAAAAAAGCGTCAGCATTGCATCAAAATCGACATTTCTGAACAATTTTAACAGCGCGAAAATGTTACGATCTTGAGGGTCAATCAGGAGTTCATCAATGGTAGGGCAGAGCTTCGCGATCGGGGCTGTATATTCCGGAACCAGTGCCGTAATGTGGGATTCCGGCCAGTAATGTTTGAGTAATGCAAATGCCGGCCAAGCAAGCATGAAATCGCCTAACTTGTCATTCCGGATAGCCAGTATCCGGGTTTCTTTGCTGGAGTTATGCATGTAATTCCAATACCTCTTTCCATTTAGTTATTACATTAGGCAACTTGATCTTTCCTCGGCATGAAACGTGTGTCTACCATTTTTTCTCCACTCCAGCAATTTATTGATCACGGCAGATGGGTTGTGGGCGTCAAATAGCTGATCCCTATCAGGTGTATCTCGGTTGATTTGCGAAATATAGACCTCATGCTACCTGGACAGTTCTCTCGCAACTCTCAGTACGGTTGACTCAGTTCCACCAAAAGAGTTTGTTTGCATATACTGAAAGTCTTAATTTTCAGATGACTTAAAATCGATAAAGAGTATCCTCATATGTATCTAAGCCGGATTGAGCGGCAAGCTGTCGAGGTTATGGCTTGCTATTTTTCAGTCCACCGATTGGTTTCTCGTAACTGGCCAATAAATCTGTTTTGCAGGTTCTGGAAATGGAGTTTCTGGTCAAAATACCGGTCGGAAAATATCTTTCCGTTCGTGGCAAGTGTTGATAATAATTTTCTGTCCTTAATCAACATCTCCAGTTTATTGCTTAGGTCCGTCTTGTCTCCAGATTCAAACAGAAGTCCATTTTTCTCGTTTTCAATTATTTCCAGTACGCCACCACGATTACTGCCTATAACGCAAATACCCGCACGCATTGCCTCAACCAGAACTAGGCCAAATGTCTCCTCGATTGTAGTAAGTACTACACAGTCACAAAGCTGCATCCACTCCTGTGGGCTTTCTACAAAGTCATGGAACAGAACATTGTCATGAATGTGCAGCTCCCTGGCCATGGAGTGAAGTGAGCGCAGATAATCTTCATCCATTGCGTGTCCTATAATCAATAGATGGACGGAATACCCATGGTCCATTAATTTTGCGACTGCCTGAATGAGCAGATGCTGTGCCTTGTACTCTTCAATACGACCAAAGACACTAACTACAAATTTATCATTAGTAATTCCAAGCTTGCGACGACGCAGGAGGATCTCCTCCTGATCCAGTTTATCATCAGGGGCCTCCACACCAAGGTAGAGGTAATCCGATTTCTTTGCATCAGCAGGTGGCAGCTTTTCTGTCGCAATTTCGGAGAGTGTCCTGGTTACACTAAGCATCAGGTTCACCTCTCTATAGATCAGGCGGTGGTAGAAGTCTTGTTTGCTTCGGGTCATCTTCATGTGTCTCGAGACAATCAGGCGAGGGGGGGAGGTTGAAAAGTGCTTTGCGAATGAGGCTAGTGGCAGATCTTTGTTCCAGTGCATGTGGATAATGTCGACCGATTCATGATTAATAAGTTGGGCAAGCCGATACGCACTGTATAGTGGAAGTTTTCGAACTGATGGGGTTAACGTTGAATAGGGGATGGAGTGTTTTGCCACCCTTTCACTTAGGATGCCTTTATTACCCACAACAGCAATAACTTCATTCTGGTCACTTAGGGCCATGCAGCATTTCACCACATATAATTCCAGCCCTCCCACGCCTGGTGAGAGGCAGAGTTCAAGGATTTTCATCAGGAGTTCCTTGTGTCTGGGTACGAACCCAGAGGTCTGCATACTTTACAAACGTTGAATGGCTGGAGAGCAGAGCCAGAAGCAGCCCCTGTTTACCATCCAGGAAACCGGCACGTAATAGATACATTTTGATGAAGCAGCCAACTGCATGGAGAGCCCCCTGTAGCAGCGTTGCCTTTTTTTCCTGTGAATTTCGTTGCCTTGACCATGCCTCTGCATAATTTACCGATTTTACAAGGTAGTGATTCATGTCGCGATAGGTGTAATGGATTAGGTCCCCTTTTAACTTTCGCAACTTGAGTTCCTTCGGATAGGCCAGTTTTTCATGAACAGTTGATGAATTGTAAGATGCCTTCAATCTAGGATAGAGGCGTGTCACATAATCAGGATACCAGCCGCTATGTCGGATAAACCTTCCAAAACAATATGGCAGTCGGGCTATATTAAATACGGCATCCTGGTCATTATTTTTAACGGCCTCCATGATTGAGAGGCGCAATTCAGGTGTGATACGCTCATCCGCATCAAGCATCAAGATCCAGTCCCCGGACGCATATTTCTGTGCTCGTTGGCGTTGTATGCCGTATCCCTGCCAGTTGTTCTCAATAAATATCTTGTTGGTAAATTTTGAGGCAAGATCGATAGAGTTGTCCAGGCTGCCTGAATCAATAATGACGATTTCATTCGCAAAACCTGATATTTTAAGGCAATCCTCAATATTGTTTGATTCGTCCTTGATGATCAGAACAATTGATAGTGTTGCCATTGCTAATTCCTCGTCTTCATCGATTGAGTAAATAATTCTGTTATAAATACTGGCTTTCTATTCTGGATGTCAAATAAAAATCAAGCGGCTCACTGTAGAATTTGTAACTATTCAGCGTAATATTTGGGTTATGCTACCATTTACATCAGAAATTCCGGTAGCTTGCCGTTGAACAGAAGATCCAATGCAAGGCTTGATTTGACGCCCTGTTTCCGGAAAGTCGACAGATAACTCCTGACGCGACAGAAGATCCGGGCACCGTTCATGGACCGAAAACACCCGGATATTTTCTGTTGAACTTTTGTCATGCGGATATCGCTTTCACCCAGATTATTTGGAACGGTGTCCAAAATTCATTATTTGAAAAGGGGACATCTTTGTTGTCCATGAACCGGAGCGTGTCCTGTTCAAAATCTCTCAGCCGTTCCAGCAGGTTTCGGGACTTTGTTTTTTTGACCGGCCCCCTTTTGCCAGTTTTTGGTTTGGCGGGCTCCGGGCATTCTGTCTCGCCCTGTCTTAAATGGCCCTGTATTTATGGCGGTATTGCTGTGATTCGAGAGCATCCATTGCGCCACCGGCGTCGGCTACCTCGCGATTTATGGTTTCAAGCAGTTTTTTCAGGTCTTTTGCCCATTTTTTGCCGTCCTGCTCGTAGGCCCGTGTCAATTCCCGTAAATGATGGGCATTGCACAACGCATGGGTATAATCGTATGTATAGTAGGGTTTCCAGTGGTCATGGCACAAAGTGCCTTTGAAAATCGGCAGAATGCCCATATCGTTCATAGCGATGGCGCCTCTTTTTTTTATGAGCACCATAAAACGTCCAGTCGTCATTGGACATGCAGTGCAGCCAGTGCCTTTTACCGCCGATATTGATACCCGTTTCATCGACATGGGCCACATCTGAGGAGGCCAACTCGGTTTTGACCCTGTTTTCGAATCTGACCAATAGTTCAAAGGCCTCCTGGTTGAAATTGAAAATCGATCCGGCGCTGACCGACAGGTGAAGCTGGTCAGCGAAATAATCCCGGATCTTGTCATAGGGTATTAGTTGAAACTGCGACATATAGACCGATTGCGCCTTGACCTCTGTTCCGTACTGGACAGCTTTGGTAACGGCCTCGGGAAAAGAAGCCACAAACTGTTTACCGTTTTCATCCTCGAGTATCTGAGCGCGGTATTCGGTCACGATCCTTGAAATATCGATGTCAAAAACCTGGCGGCACTCAAAGCCCACCTGCCGGTATTTCCCGGTGGGCAGCTTTCTGCGATCAATGTCTATGACCTCAACAATGTCAGGCTGATCAACCTGTTTCAGTGTGGTGCCGACATGTCCTTTCTGGCCGCCGGCTTTATTACCCGTTTTTCTGTTCTGTCGCTTTTTTCGGTTTGGATCACTCGACGGCGGTTTACTGCTGTTGGTACTGTTTAAGTTCAGGCGATTGGCAAGCAGGGTGATAATCAGTATCAAAATCTCAAACATTGATCTTGTGGCCGCTGACAATTGTTTGTCTTCACGTATTAGCGACTGCGTTTTCTCTATCGTGGCCTATATCTCAATGTTCTCGATTTTCATTCGGTTTGTTTCCTCTGTCGTTTGCTAAAACGACTATAACACAGGTTTTAAAACCGAAACTTTTCTTCCTGAAATCAGCTATATCGCGTCAAACTTTTTGCGGCTACGCCAGGGGTGTTTTTAGATAAAAAAACCTCCTATCGGCCAATATGGTCGCTTGACTATTGAAATGTGAGAAATCGTAGGACGGGTATGATATTCAGACTTTTTTCACTTTTTCGCTGAATAGTTACGAAAAATTTTATAAATTCAATTTTTCAGTCCATGTCTTTTATCCAAGATATAGTACTTTACTTTATCTTTTTTCCGAGGAATCTTAGTCTCTTGATTTTACCCAAATTTTATGGAATTATTTACATCTGTCATCAATTCTGTCCGGTTAGCCGAAGTTAAGCGCTAACTGTTTGTTTAAACACATAGATTTTTTTCAGGGAGGCGGCTTAAACAACTCCTCCAAGTAACATCGTCTATAAAGGTTAAGTTATATCACTCTTATTATAGTTTGAAGGCTGGATAGATACTTGAACACACATTAAAGCAGGTAAGCGATCAAAGCCACATAAATCTGTATCATTACAGCATTTCGGGAGTTGCCCATGAAGGATTTAATCTTCAGGTTTTGTTTGGTCCAGCGGAAGAATATTTCAATCTGCCAGCGTTCTTTGTAGATATCGGCAATCGTCTTGGTGGATAGGTAATTTCGATTTTTAACGTGCCCTGCTGATGGATGTTGCGCCATAGCGATTCTGGGTTGATATTGCATGCCACCATTGATTTTACCGGCTATTTATGAAAAAGATACCCGTGTTTCAAGAAAAATGCCCTGAGCCATGAATCAACGTAAATAGTTTATGAACTTAAGTCAACGATTAGACACCCAAATTTCTGCACGCAAAAAGATGTTCCGGTGGGCCGGCTGGTTTACTTTTTTTAATGCGGGCCTTTTGATTGCCATTATCAGCCGGTATTTTCAGTTTACCGGATCGATCGAGGGGACGCTGCCTTCTATTTATGCGGCCACGATTTTGATTGGGCATTCGTTCCTGCTGGCGTTTGGGATCTGCTTCCTTGTGTTGTTTCCGGTTATTTTAATTTGGCCAAACCGGCGGCTGGTCTGGACGATCGGTGTCCTTGCGGCTATCCTGGGCATCGCTGTTTTACTCCTTGATTATGTGGTGTATTCCCAATTTCGAGTTCATTTGAATAAAGTCATGCTGGACCTGGTCATTGGCGGTGGAAAAGAAATCTTTGACCTTGCGTGGCAGAACTATTTAATTGCTTTAATTTGTGTTATCGGTGTTTTCGTCCTCCAGGCGCTCATTGCCGGGTTCGTATGGGTTTTTATCATCAAACGGACGAGGCGTATGGCGGGACCTGTCGTGGTTATGGTCGGGCTCATTTTTCTTGCAGCCGGGCATATGATTCATGCCTGGGCGGATGCAAACTATTATAGTCCCGTCACCGCCATGGGGCGCCATTTTCCCCTTTACTACCCGCTGACGGCAAAGCGTCTATTACAAAAATACGGATGGGTTGACTTGGCAAAAAGCCGCACCCAAAGTAAATTAAGAATCAATTCCGTTTCAGTGAAAACCCTCCAATATCCGATTAAACCCCTGGCGTTTGCAACCCCCAAAAAAGAGCTGAACGTTCTCTTTATCACCATCGATTCGTGGCGATTTGATATGCTGAACAAAGCGGTGACCCCGCATCTTCACCAATTTGTCTCCCAGCATCCCACGTGGCGGTTCAAGAACCATTTAAGCGGCGGCAATGGGACACGTATCGGGATTTTTTCGTTATTCTACGGATTGTCCGGCGTTCATTGGGACGCCATGTCCAGTGAGCAGATCGGGCCGGTTCTCGTCCATGAATTTATAAACCGAAAATATCAGATGGGTGTTTTTGCAAGTGCAAAGCTGACCATGCCGCCATTTAATCGGACCGTATTTAATGATATTAAAAATTTGCGGTCATTTTCAACGGGTTCAAGTGTGTGGGAAAGGGACAAAGTGCACTTGCCGACTGGTCGCAATGGATGAAAAAACGAGATCCGGACCGACCTTTTTTCGGATTTGTTTTTTTTGATGCCGCCCATTCGTATAGCATTCCCCCGGATTATCCCATTGTTTTTGAGCCCATGTGGGAAGAGGTTAATTACCTGGCCCTTAACGAGGAATTTGATCCTGTTCCGTTTTTCAACCGCTATAAGGTATCGATCCATTATATCGATTCACTGATTCAGCAGATGTTATTGGAACTGGAACAAAATCATCTGTTGTGTGCCGGGCACGGCACGTATTCTTAAGGGTGAGCCGA
>Ga0056107_100092_pt1 | contig 16856 bp, 14 predicted proteins | sample WorMetcrassitun2_FD_77006 | JGI IMG/M metagenome (GOLD analysis project Ga0056107, IMG submission 77006) | Marine gutless worms symbiont microbial communities from Max Planck institute for Marine Microbiology, Germany - Olavius crassitunicatus.2 ...
GGCGCTTCTCCTTTCTTTGTGGATGTTTTCGTCGACACCCTTATAAAGGGAAAGCGCCTTTTTTTCGAGCTTTATCAATTTCACACAAAATAAATTACACTACCGACGAGAACGATAGAACTCAAAACCACGTTTACATTTAAGCGGTGGAGGCCATAAATGATTAGAATTCCCCCGGAAGATAGTTTTTCCTTTGATGATGTATTATTAATACCCGGCTATTCGGATATTTTGCCTAAAGATGTCAACGTTCAGACGTCGCTGACGCGCAATATTTCCCTTAATATCCCCATCGTCAGTGCAGCGATGGACTCGGTCACTGAATCTGCGACCACGATCAGCATGGCCAGGGAAGGCGGCGTCGGTTTTATTCATCGAAATATGAGCATCGAAAATCAGGCCAGGGAGGTTGAAAAGGTTAAAAAGTCGGAAAGCGGCATGATTGTAGATCCCGTAACCGTTCATCCGGATCAACAGGTGAGTGATGTCCTTGCCATAATGAAGAAGTACCGGATATCCGGGCTGCCGGTCGTAAAAGAAAACGCATTGTTGGGGATTGTGACCAATCGGGATTTACGGTTTGAAACTGATATGCTTAAAAAGGTTTCAACGGTTATGACTTCGGAGAACCTGGTCACCGTCAGAGAAGGAATTACACTGGAAGAGTCAAAAAAAATATTGCATGCCCATCGGATTGAAAAACTGCTGGTGGTCAATAAAACCGGCCGGCTGGTCGGGTTGATCACCATTAAAGATATTGAAAAGATCAAGAAGTTTCCCAATGCCTGCAAAGATGAGATGGGGCGGCTCAGGGCCGGGGCGGCCGTCGGGGTGGGTGACGATATGGAAGCACGTGCCGATGCACTGTTAAAGGCAGGGGCCGATGTGATCTGTATTGATACCTCCCATGGCCACTCTAAAAATGTCATTGGTGCCGTGGAGAAATTAAAACAGACCTTTCCCGATATTGAGCTCATCGCTGGAAATGTGGGGACTGCCAAAGGTGCCAAAGACTTGATTAAGGCCGGTGTTGACGGTGTCAAGGTTGGTATCGGCCCGGGTTCAATCTGTACGACCCGGATTATCGCCGGGATTGGTGTTCCCCAGGTATCTGCGATTATGAATTGTCGATCCATTGCGGCACAAACCGGTGTCCCGCTCATTGCCGATGGGGGCATCAAGTTCTCGGGCGATGTGACCAAAGCGATTGCCGCCGGTGCCCATTCGGTGATGATTGGCGGGCTGTTTGCCGGGACGGATGAAAGCCCGGGCGAACAGGTTCTTTTCCAGGGTCGAAGCTACAAAGTGTATCGCGGGATGGGTTCTATCGAAGCCATGAAAAAAGGGAGCAAGGATCGATACTACCAAGACGATCACGAAGAAGATGACAAATTAGTCCCCGAAGGGATTGTTGGTAGGGTCCCATACCGTGGTCCCCTGGCGGACAATATTCACCAGCTTATCGGTGGCCTGAAAGCGGGCATGGGGTATGTGGGTAGCAGCACTCTGGAAGAACTTCAGGACAAGGCGCGATTTCAAAAGATCAGTGCCGCCGGCATGCGTGAAAGCCATGTTCACGATGTGATTATTACAAAGGAAGCGCCGAACTACCGGGTTGAGTAGTTTCGTTAAAATAGGTGCCGGATTTCAACATTAGATATCCGGCATCAGAAACCCGGCATCTGATATTCGGCCCCCACACTAAAAATGGAGCCCCTGGAAATGTCCGATTCCTCCCCTGATTTTGTCCATTTGCACCTTCATACCCAGTACAGTTTGTTAGACGGTGCCATCCGGATCGACGCCTTGCTGGACCGCGTAAAGAAATTTGGTATGTCGTCTGTTGCGATCACCGATCATGGCACCATGTTCGGTACCATTGAGTTTTATCAAAAGGCGACCGCAGCCGGTATCAAACCGATTATCGGATGTGAATGTTATGTGGCCCCAGGCAGCATTAGCGATCGCCCCTCGGTAGATAAAAAAGGGCGGTATCATCTGATTTTGCTGGCCGAGACAACCACGGGTTACCGAAATCTGTGTCGTCTGGTCAGCATCGCTGCCCTGAAAGGTTTTTATTATCGCCCCCGGGTGGATAAAGAACTTTTACGTGAATATTCCGAAGGACTCATTGCCCTTTCCGCATGCCTGGCAGGGGAGGTTCCCCGGCGTATCCGTGAAAACCGGCTTGATGCGGCCGACCATGCAGCCCTTGAATACCAGGAAATCTTTGGTGAGGGAAATTTTTTTCTTGAAGTCCAGAATAACGGCATAGACGCCCAGGTAAAGGTTAACGAAGCCCTTCGCGACATGAGTCAACGGCTATCCATCCCGCTTGTGGCCAGCAACGATTGTCATTACCTGGATTCATCGGATGTCACTGCCCACGAAGTTCTTTTGTGTATCCAGACGGGGAGAACCATGAACGACCCCAATCGGTTTAAATTTCAAACCGATCAGCTTTATTTAAAATCCAAGCAGGAAATGGCCGCCGATTTTCAGGATTATCCGGGGGCGCTTGAAAATACCGTTAAAATTGCACAGCGGTGTGAGGTGGCGTTTGATTTTGATACATTTCATTTCCCCAAATTTGATGCCGGTTCCCAGCAAACCGTTGAAGATGCGTTTCGAGGCCAGGTAGAAGACGGTTTTACGCATGTCATGGGAAAGATCCGCCAAAAGAACCCGGATATTGATCAGGACGTGTATGAAAAACGTCTTAAGCGCGAAATGGCCACCATTATCGAAATGGGATTTTCCAGCTATTTTCTTATTGTGGCCGACTTTATTCGCTACGCAAAGAAGAAGGACATTCCCGTGGGACCGGGCCGGGGTTCGGCTGCCGGCAGTCTGGTGGCCTATAGCCTGAGAATTACCGACCTGGACCCCATTGAGCACGGGTTGATTTTTGAACGATTTCTCAATCCGGCGCGTAAGAGTATGCCGGATATCGATGTTGATTTTTGTATTAATGGACGGGAAGATGTTTTTAAATATGTGGTTGATAAGTACGGCGGAGAGGAATATGTCGCCCAGATTATCACCTATGGAAAAATGAAAACCAGGGCCGTGATCCGGGACGTTGGAAGGGCCCTTGATATCCCCTTAAAGGAAGTAGATGCCATTGCCAAGATGGTCCCGGATGTTGTCGGGGTCAGTCTTGAACAGGCCCTTGCCCAGGAACCCCGGATTGTGGCGCTGACCCGGAGCAAACCCGAGATTGCCAATCTAATCGAGATTTGTCGGGTACTGGAAGGGCTTCCCCGGCATGCATCAACCCATGCTGCCGGCGTGGTGGTCGCAGATAAACCCCTGGTGAACTACATGCCGTTGTATCGGGGGAAACGGGGGGAAGTGACCACCCAGTTTGACATGAAATATGTGGAAGAAATCGGCCTGATCAAATTTGACTTCCTGGGATTACGGAATTTAACAGTCATCAAGGAAACTCTTCGCCTGATCGCGGACCAGGGTAAGGGCGTACCGGATATGGCCAACTTGAGTTTAGATGATCCCGCCACCTACCGGTTGCTGGCTGCTGCTGACACCACGGGCGTTTTCCAGCTGGAAAGCTCAGGAATGAAAAGTCTGATGGCCCGGCTTCGACCCGAATGTTTTGATGATATTATTGCCCTGGTGGCCCTTTATCGGCCAGGCCCTTTGGAAAGTGGCATGGTGGATGATTATGTCGAGACCAAACACGGCCGAAAGGCAGCAAAGTACCTGGTGCCTGAACTAGAGCCGGTTTTAAAAGCGACCCATGGGGTCATCGTCTACCAGGAACAGGTCATGAAAATTGCGGCGGTATTGGCCAATTATGAGATGTCTGAAGCCGATGATTTGCGCAAGGCCATGGGGAAGAAGATCAAGGAGATCCTGGTCAAACATCGCTCGCGGTTTGTGGAAGGCGCCGCCCAAAATAAAATCACTAAAGAGAATGCAGAAACCATTTTCGATCTTATCGAAAAATTCGGTGGTTACGGATTCAACAAATCCCATAGTGCCACGTATGCTTTAATCGCCTACCAAACCGCATATCTCAAGGCGCATTTTCCGGTAGAGATGCTGGCGGCGCTGTTAACCAGCGCCATGCATTCCACCGAAGGGGTGGTAAAATATACCGCCGAGTGCCAGCGTCAGGGGATTGAAGTCCTTCCGCCGGATATCAACACCAGCCAGACGACTTTTACAGTAGAAGATGGGAAAATCCGTTATGGATTGGTCGCCGTGAAAAACGTGGGCGAAGGGGCCATTGAGGCGATGATTGCAGAGCGAGCCGGGGCAGAAGCATTCAGCAGCCTGTTCAACTATTGTGAGCGGATGGATTTGACCAAGTCGAATAAGCGGGTAATCGAAAGTTTGATCAAAAGTGGCGCTTTCGATAGTACCGGTGAATTTCGGTCACGGTTGATGGCTTCCGTTGAAGATGCCATTGAATATGGCCAAAGAATACAACGTGAAAAGAGCAATCCGCAGATGGGTTTGTTTGATTTCATAGAAGAAGAACTTGTTTCCGATTATCCCCCTGTACCGCAAATCGATGAGTGGGACCCGCGCGAAAAACTGGCATTGGAGAAAGAGTCGCTTGGTTTTTATATCAGTGGTCATCCACTGGATACCTACCGGGATGCCGTGGAGAAATATTCCGATGCCAATACCCTGACCCTGCCTGAAAAAAATGATAGTCAAACCGTGAGGGTAGGGGGTATTATTTCCGCAGTTAAAGAGTTCACTTCCAAAAAAGGCCGTATGGCCTTTGTTTCACTGGAAGATATCAACGGCGTCATCGAGGTTATCGTTTTCTCCACCCTGTTTTCCGAAGTAGAAGCGTTGATTTGCGATGGACGGGTGGTCTTTGTCGAAGGGGAAGTCCAGAAAAGAGAAACCGAGGTGAAAATCCTGGCCAGTAATGTGATCCCCATTGAAAATGCCGAGGAGACATGGACGGCTTCCGTCCATATCTCCCTGGAAATCAATAGAATGGACCGGGAAAAATTAGAGCAGCTAAATGAGGTTTTATCTGCCCACCCCGGACATTGCCGGGGATTTATTCATTTAATCGATTCGTTGAAAACGGAAACGATTATTACCCTTTCCGATAATTTGAGATTGTCGGCCGGATCGCCCCTTACCCGAGATGTTCAGGAACTTTTGGGATTTAATGCAGTAAAAACCACGATCCTGCCGGCGGTTGCGGCGGATCATGGGAAGAAAAAACCATATATCCGCCGGATTAAATAGACTCGTTAGGTTTTACGAATGTGCCAAATTAATTGCCGGCAAATTCAGCAACCAACTTATCATAAAGTACTTTTATTTCTTTCATTGCGGCTTCAAATCGTTCCTTGGCCCCACTCCAGACATCACCACTGGCACCTTTCAGCGCTTCCATTTCTTTAGCGGCGATATCTTTTTTTTCGGTAAGTGCTGACAATTGTTTCATAAAATTATCTTTTGCATCGCCAGTCAAGCCTTCGGCCTTTGCGGCCAAATCTTTGAACTTGTCCCCAAAGCCATTTAATTGGTCGCCCATTTTACCCACGTATTCACTCATCTTATCCTTGGTCCAATCCGAGGCGGCTTCAACCGTATCCTTGGCACCTTCCACCGCCTTATTGGCAACCGCTTCTGTTTTTTCGGCTACCGCTTTGGTCCCCTCTTTAACCGTTTTTACTGCTTCTTTAGTACCTTCCGTTGCCTTTTCGGTAACGGTCTTGGTCCCTTCTTTCACCTGCTCCACCGCTTTTTCGACAGTGGTTTTTTCTTCGGATTTATCGCTACATCCAAAAATAATAAAGACCATTAATCCCGCAACAATCAACTTGAGCCAGCCTAAGTTTCGCATACCTTCTCCTTTTGGTAAACCATGGATTGGTGACATGCAATAGTCGGAAATATAATATCGTGAAGTATTACTACTTCCAAGAGATGTCAACAGGTATCGTATGAATCGTATTTTATTTAGTGCATCTTTAAGCCATCAAATCACATGTTCCACCGGGTTGGTCTTCAAATACTCCAGCCGATTGAGACCATTAATATATGCTTTGGCACTGGCATTAATGATGTCCGGATCGGATCCTTTTCCCAGCGCCACCAGTCCGTTTTCCTGCAAACGAACGGTTACTTCGCCCTGGGCATCGGTGCCGCCGGTCAATGCACTGACCGTAAAGCGGAGGAGCTCCGATTGGGTATGGGACAGCTCGGCAATAGTGTTATAGGCAGCATCAATGGGGCCGTTTCCGTAGCCGGCACCGGTAACGGTTCGGCCATTGATGGCCAGCTGTACACTGGCCATGGGCATGACGGTCGTCCCGCTGACAAGGTGGAGATATTCGAGTTTGAATACATCCGTTGTACGGAATATGCCTTCGGCGACAATGGCTTCCAGGTCATCGTCAACCACATGTTTTTTCTTGTCGGCCAAATCCTTAAACGCTTTAAAGACAATCTTAAGTTCTTCATCGGTCAGATCATAGCCCAGAGAACTCAACCGATCTCTAAGGGCATGCCGGCCCGAATGTTTGCCCAGCACCAGTTCGCTGCGATTGAGCCCGATGTCTTCGGGTTTCATGATTTCGTATGTCATTGGGTTTTTAAGCATGCCGTCCTGGTGAATCCCCGCTTCGTGGGCAAAGGCATTGGCCCCGACGATGGCTTTATTGGGCTGGACGATCATTCCCGTAATCATGGTCACCAATCGGCTGCTGGGGTGAAGCATTCGGGTGTTGACGCCGGTCTCAAAGGGTAAAAAGTTGGGACGCGTATTCAGGGCCATGACAATTTCTTCCAATGCCGTATTCCCGGCCCGCTCACCAATGCCGTTAATCGTAACCTCGGCCTGTCTGGCACCGGCGCTGATGGCCGCAAGGGTATTGGCCGTGGCCAGCCCCAGGTCATTGTGACAATGGACGCTTAATACGGCCTGACCAATATTGGTCGTATGTTTACGGATGTATTTGACCATTTCGGCGAATTCTTCGGGAATGGCATATCCCACGGTATCGGGCAGATTCACCGTAGTGGCACCGGCGGAAATGGCAGCTTCAAATACCTTACACAAATAATCCCGGTCGCTACGAGACCCATCTTCGGCGGAAAATTCCACATCATCGGTGAGCGTTTTGGCATATGTGACCGCATTGATGGTTTCTTTTAATACCTCGTCCCTGGACATATTGAGTTTATGTTCCAGGTGAAGATCAGACGTGGCGATAAAGGTATGTATCCGGGGAAACTTTGCATGCTGAATGGCGCCCCAGGCACGGTCGATATCTTCCTTCCCGGTCCGGGCCAGACCGGCCACTTTCATCCGCTTCATTTTTTGGGCGATTTGAGATACTGCATTAAAATCACCTTCCGATGCAATCGGAAACCCTGCTTCCAGTACGTCGACACCGAGCTTCTCCAATTGGGTGGCAAGCCGCATCTTTTCAGCCGCATTCATGCTGGCACCGGGAGATTGTTCACCATCTCTTAACGTCGTATCAAAAATAATTATTTTTTCCATGGGGGTTGCTCCTTTCATTTATCATCTTGCTATATACAAAACTACTTCAAATCGTGAAAAGAACATTGACAAGCATGGGCCGCGGGGTTTTCTCTGACACTATCCCCGCGGCATTTATTCTCCGTTTCATTTCCTAACTCCCATAACTATGGTTATTTTGATAATTTATATTGAAAGCTGTCTTCAAGGGCCTGCCAACTTGCTTCGATAATGTCCTTGGAAACTCCTACGGTACTCCATACTTCATCTTGGTCACGGGATTGGATGAGAACCCGAACCCTGGCAGCGGTCCCATCGCGGCCGTCAATTACCCGGACCGTGAAGTCAACCAGGCGCATATGGTCAAGATTCGTATAGAATCTTTCCAGGGCTTTTCGAAGGGCGTTGTCCAGGGCACTGACCGGGCCATGGCCTTCGGCGGCGGTGATTTCTTTTTTACCATCGACCGAGATTTTTATGGTGGCGTGGGCCAAGCCTGCCTGCCCCTTGTCTTTTTCCATGGTGACTCGATAAGATTCCAGCGTAAACAGGGGTTGAAACTGTTTGGTTAGTTTTTCCACCAGAATTTTGAATGATCCGTCAGCAACGTCGAATTGATACCCTTGCTCTTCCAGGTCCTTTATTTTTGTCACAATTTCCCGGCTGTTGTAGCCATTGGTACCCAGGGAAATGCCCATCTCATTGGCCTTGTATTCGATGTTGCTTTTTCCAGACAAGTCCGAAACCAGCACCCGGCGTTTATTTCCCACCAGGTCTGGGGAAAGGTGCTCGTATGCCCGTGGTTCTTTAATAACGGCGCTGACATGGATACCCCCCTTGTGGGCAAAGGCGCTTTTACCGACAAACGGTCGGTCATTGGTGGGGACCAGATTGGCCATCTCACTGACAAACCGCGATAGATTTTTCAACTTGGTCAGTTTGTCTATAGGGATACAAGGGCGGTCCATTTTCAGATTGAGAATCGGAATAATGGTCGTGAGATCGGCGTTCCCACATCGTTCGCCATATCCGTTAATGGTTCCTTGAATCATTGTCGCGCCCTGATTGATAGCCGAAAGGGTATTGGCCACGGCTACACCTGAATCGTTGTGTGTATGGATGCCGATTTTTACTTGGGGCGTATCCGGTAACGCCGAATAGTTTTCTACCAGTTGTTGATTTGCTGCCGCCATAATGGATTCAATCTCAAACGGAAGGGTGCCGCCGTTGGTATCGCAAAGTACCACGGTTTCACTGCCGCTGTCGATGGCTGCAAAAAGTGTCTGCATGGCATAATCGGCGTTGTCTTTATATCCATCAAAAAAGTGTTCAGCATCATAAATTACTTCACGTTCGTGGGCTTTAAGATACGTCACCGTATCTTTGATCATGGCCAGATTCTCACTCAGTGTGTTGTTCATCACTTTCCGGACGTGAAGATCCCAGGTTTTACCAAAAATGGTTACCACCGGCGTTGCAGCCTCGATCAGGGTTTGGACATTTTGATCTGTCTCAGGTGTACTTCCGGGTTTGCGCGTCGCCCCAAAAGCGGTGATTTTTGTGGTGTGAAACGTTTCCCGCTTGGCCAGTTCAAAAAATTGCATGTCCCTGGGATTTGACCCCGGCCACCCACCTTCAATATAGTGAATCTCCATGTCATCCAGGCGATGGGCGATTGCGACCTTTTCCCCAGCGGAAAAATTAATATTTTCACCCTGGGTGCCGTCTCTTAAAGTGGTATCGTATAGGACAATCTTGCCCATATTATTTACCTTTTTTGTATTTTTCTTTGGTAGGGGTAATCACACGATTGCCATGATTACCCCTTTGTCTTGAATCGATGGTTAGGTTGTCTGGTTTTCCGGTCTCAGACTTCGCACCGCGCGGCCGGCTCGCCACATCTCAGAGTTATGGATGACGTCCAGCTCTTTTTGAAGTTGTTCCCGATAGTCCGGCGCACTGTTTTTATCTAACACTCTCGTCGTTTCGGATCCGGATATGACTTTCTCGTATAGCTCATCGAAAACCGGTTTGACAGCGTCTCTAAACTTTGGCGCCCAGTCAAGAGCTCCCCGCTGGGCGGTCGTACTGCAATTGGCCATCATCCAATCCATGCCGTTTTCGCCCACGAGCCGGATTAAACTTTGGGTTAATTCCTCGACCGTTTCGTTAAAGGCCTCGCTGGGGCTGTGGCCGTGTTCACGCAACAGGTTGTATTGCGCTTCCATGACACCCGCCAGACAGCCGATCAATACGCCGCGTTCACCGGTCAAATCACTGTAGACTTCATTGTGAAACGTGGTGGGAAACAGGTAGCCGGAGCCGATAGCGATACCCAGGGCAAGCGTCCTTTCCTTTGCCCGGCCGGTCGCATCTTGATGAATGGCATGGCTGGAATTGATACCACTTCCATCTAAAAAGTTGGTTCGCACCGTCCGGCCCGAGCCTTTGGGTGCCACGAGGATGACATCAACGCCTTCCGGCGGAATGATTCCCGTTTGGTCCTTGTACGCGATGGAAAACCCATGGGAAAATGAGAGTGCGTCTCCCTTGTTTAAACATGCTTTTACCATTGGCCAGGTAGCCACTTGGCCGGCGTCGGATAGTAGAAACTGGATTATCGTACCCCGACGGGCCGCTTCTTCAATGGGGAACAGGGTCTCGCCGGGTACAAATCCGTCGGCGACAGCCTTATCCCAGGATGCGCCCCCTTCTCGCTGGCCGATAATGACATTGATCCCATTGTCACGTAAATTAAGCGCTTGTCCCGGTCCTTGTACACCGTAGCCGAGTACCGCCACGGTCTCGGGCTTTAACACTTCTCTTGCCTTTTCCAAAGAAAACTCTTCCCGGGTTGTTACTTCTTCTACTACGCCACCAAAATCGATCTTCGCCATGGTTCTTCTCCTTTTGTAATGATTTATTAACGATAATTATTTTATGTAAGGGGCAAGATTCTGCATTTAGGGCTAATCCCTAAGCAAAAAACCGTAACCTGTTTTTACTATTATCGGCATGACTACCCCGGTTCCCTTTTAAGGGCAATCACACCGGTTCGGGCAATTTTTTTAATGCCCATTGGTTTGAGCAGGTTCACCAGCGCCATTAGCTTTCCCTCATCACCGGTGACCTCAATGATATAATGTTCAATTCCCACATCTACGACTTTGCATCGAAAAATGTCGACGATCCTCAGGATCTCGGCACGGTGGCCCGCCTTGGCCTGTACACAGATCAGGGCCATTTCGCGCTGAACCGATTCGGGGCCGGAAAGGTCTCTTAGTTTGTTTACATTAATCAGTTTATTTAACTGTTTTTCAATCTGTTCAAGTATCGGTGGGTCGGCGCGGGTGACCAAGGTAATGCGTGACACCTCCGGCTCTATGGTTTCGGCCACACACAAACTTTCAATATTATACCCCCGACCGGAAAAAAGACCCACCACCCGGGAGAGGACTCCCGGTTCATTATCCACCAACATGGAGATCACATGTTTCTCTTCCATTTATCGCCCCTCCTGTTTTTCTAAACCAGTAACATTTCCGTTATGGGTGCACCTGCCGGTACCATGGGGTAGACGCTTTCTTCTTTCTCCACCATAAACTCCATGATCGCCGCACCTTTGTGGGCAAGCCCTTTTTTCAAAACATTCACGACCTCATCGGGATGGGTGGCGCGAAAACCCCCGGCACCAAAGGCCTCTGCCAACTTGACAAAGTCTGGCCCGGACTCCATGCATGTACAGGCGTATCGTTTATCGTAAAATAACTCCTGCCATTGCCGAACCATTCCCAAGTACTGATTATTCAGGATAACGACTTTTACCGGGAGACAATATTGCATGGCTGTGGCCATCTCCTGGATGTTCATCTGGATACTGCCGTCGCCGGCGATATCAACGACGGTTTGATTCGGATGGGCAATCTGGGCACCGATAGCCGCCGGCAGGCCGAAGCCCATGGTGCCCAATCCGCCGGAAGTAATAAAATGATCCGGCTTGTCGAAATGGTAGTATTGGGCGGCCCACATCTGGTTTTGGCCCACTTCAGTGGTGATAATGGCCTTTCCCTGGGTCAATTCGTATAATTGTTCAATAACAAATTGTGGTTTGATTGCTTTCCCCGTTTTGTACGCTAGCGGCCGGGTGCTTTTCCATTCTTCAACCTGGGAAAGCCAGGCTTTCCGTGATTTGGGTACATCACTCAATCCATTTTCATCCGCCAGTTTGTTCAGGCCGTTGAGCGCATTCAGACAATCTCCCACAATCGGAATCGTCACCGGGATATTTTTTTGGATCGAGGTGGGGTCGATATCGATATGGACGATTTTGGCGTTCGGGGCAAAGGTGTCGAGCTTGCCCGTTACCCGGTCGTCAAATCGAACCCCCATGGATAGCAGCAGGTCACAGGCCCCGATAGACATATTGGCCCGATACGTGCCGTGCATGCCCAGCATCCCCAACCACAACGGGTCGGTACCCGGAAATGCACCCAGCCCCATCAATGAGGCTGTCACCGGGATTTGGGACCTTTTGGCAAATTCGGTGAGTTCCTTGGCGCTCTTAGATAAAATCACGCCGCCGCCGACAAAAATCACCGGGCGTTTGGCTTTTTTAACCAGATCGATCACTTTTTTCAATTGCCGTTTGTTCGGTTCATAGTGAGGCCGGTAGGATTTTATTGTTGGCGTCGCCGATGTTTTAAACGGGGCCTTTGCACTCATGACATCTTTGGGAAGATCGACCAGTACAGGACCAGGCCTGCCGGAACGGGCAATAAAAAACGATTCCCGGATAATCCGGACCAGATCCGATGTCCGTTTCACCAGATAGTTATGTTTGGTACAAGGGCGCGAGATACCGACGATATCGACTTCCTGAAAGGCATCGTTACCGATTAAATGGGTGGGTACCTGCCCGGTAAAGATTACCAGGGGGATCGAATCCATATAGGCGGTGGCAATCCCGGTGACCGTGTTGGTGGCTCCGGGGCCGGATGTCACCAGGCAGACGCCGACTTTTCCGCTGGCCCGGGCGTATCCGTCGGCCGCATGGACTGCGCCCTGTTCATGGCGGACGAGATAATGGTTAAAGTCGGTATTCAGCAGTTCGTCATAAATGTCGATCACCGCACCACCGGGAAAACCGAAGATCGTATCCACTGCTTCTTCCTCGAGTACCTTCATCAGGATCTCTGCACCAGTTAGTTCCATTTTTTTCTCCCTTTTTTTCGCATTGGCCAAAAAAAAACCGTTATCTGCGGGGCAGATAACGGTTTTTTTAAATGATTATGGTTAAATCAGGCCATTATCCGCCGCCGGTCTCGCCACAGACAAGAATGCCCGCGACGAGAATAATAATAAGGAGACTGATATTGGCAATTGATTGAATCATGTTAATTTGCTTTGTCTTAAGTTTTTGTTGGCATTTGATGGTGATACCCGCCGCCAGTCGTGACATCTATAGGTCTGTTTTATGATTGTCAAGGGTTTTCTTTGCCAAACTGTTTTAAGTTGAAACATCCCCTTCAAATATGGGGAATATAAAAAACCCGGTCCGAGGGCATTACAGCGTAATTTCCTGCTTAAAGCGCTTGGGACCTAACATGTATTTGGCTGTGACAAAGGAACCAAGAACCGTGCCTAAAACCCCCGGTGCCATCACGCTTTGGCCGGCCGATTGAGGCCTTTGATCTTGGTGCGGTTTAGCAAGGCTGTGGAAAGGAACTGGTCGCTGGATTTCATGGCCCCATACGCCGAGCCATCGGGGCTGTTGACCCAATCCCGAATGGTCAGGGGGGTATAAGTGTCAAGGAGCTTGGCCGATTTGAAAGGGCCGATCTCTTTTCCGGCACGGGCAATCATTTTATCGGCTTCCTGTCGCTTTTTTTCAAGATATGGATCTCCCCGTCGACCGGTGATTGTATTTTCCCATGGGGACCACATCGGAGACCTGCCATCTCCAATGAGGGTGAGCAAATTCCATTCGGGCCGGGTGGTTTTCCTGAGCTGGACAAACATAGAATTTTTTTTCGCCCCGGTTTTCCCCCAATCGAGGTAGAAAAGGTTATGCGGGATTTCTTCATGGTGTTTGGCGGCAACCCTGGCATGCACACAAAAAAACCCGGGTGTGTCTTTCAACTGCCGGATTCGATTCCGGTAAGAGGGTTTTGTCGCATGTTCGTCAAGCATGTCGATCAGCACCTTTGGGTGAACCGTTGCGACCACGCCGGATGTCGGAATGATTTTTCCATCATCCAATCGGACATCTGAAACCCGGCCATCGCTTACTTGAATATGATGGACTGACCGTCCGGTAATGATTTTTCCGCCCAGGGCTTTAAAGCGGCCGGCAAAGACATCGGCCATTTTTGTTCCGGATTCAACCAGACGCCACGCAGAAAAAAGATAGCTGGCCAGGGTCATATTATGGAAAAAAAGCGGGCAGCGATCGGCCGGGACGCCGATCCAATAAGCGGGGACACCAATGATCGAGCGCAATCGATTTGAGCAGCCAAGCCGGTCAAAAATAAGTTTTAGCGGCTCAGATTGATCGATCAGGAGGTCCGCCGGCAGATTGTCGGTGAGAAACGTCAGATCATTTAGCTGGCCGGCAGACCTGCGCAAAAGGGACATGAATGCATCAATGGCACTGGTTTCAGTAGGAAACGCCTGCTTAAGGTTCTCCGCATAGGCCCCAAATCCTTCGGGAAGGTCAAATATCTCCGGACCGTTTTCCGGGTGGCGCATGACATACCGGTCGATAATGCCAGCCGTACCCATCCGTTTAAGGGGAATGTCTACGGAGACTCCCATAAAATCAAAACATCGCCGCAATACCTGCCCCTTTGCCAGGGCGCCAAGGTAGTGAATGCCGATCTCACAATCGATGCCATTGCGGGTATAACTGCGCATCATCCCACCGGCTTGTTTGTTTTTTTCGATCAACGTGACCGGGCAGCCGAGCTTGGCAAGGATTATTCCCATGCTCAGCCCGACGATACCGCCGCCGATAATCACGGTTTGACCGTCTAAATGAGGTGTTGAGCTAATGGTTTTTCCCCCGGTAGTCTTTTTCATTTACGAATGTGTAGTAGTGACAGTATTGGGTCATAATTGTTATGACTTTTCGAACGAGCCGTGGATCGATGTGCCAGGTCTGACGAAGCATGCTGAAAAATTGTCGCCTGTCCGGGGCGGGCACGCGAAAGGTGTAGTGAGCAAGGATCCAGCCAATTTTGATAAGGTTGGCCCCGGCTTTGCGTTTCCCGGTGTAAATGGAAGGAAAGTAGTGGACACTTTGAATCCAGCGCAAGGCCCGAAATTCAAAGTATCGGGGGTCGTAAAGGCGGGTGAAAAGCTGGCGGTGTCGCGACAAAAGTTTTTCTCTTTCGCCTTTTAGCGGTACGATGTTGGTCGAAAAAATGCCATACCCCGGCAAATTGTTCGTCAATCCGACCCGCTGCATCTAACCGTTGATGCAACGGGGTGCCTTCCGGTGCATTCAGTACACTGATCGATACAATGGGGATTCCGGTGTCGTTGAGAAATTGTTCGATTTCATCAAACGTGTCGGCATCGTCGGCATCGAATCCGACAATAAGGCCGATAAAGGGAAGCAACCCAAACCCGGCCATGGTCTGGATACGATCCGACAGGTCCGCCCGATAGAGATGCGCTTTGTTAATTTCTTTAAGACATTTACGACGAATACTTTCGACACCGAGAAATATGGCTGCAAACCGGGCATCGGCCATCAATCGAAGCATCTCTTCATTATCGGTAATGCGAACATCGGTCTGACAGGAAAATTGAACCGGGTGGGGGAGGGTGGTATTCCATTCAATCAGCCGGTGGAGTAATTTTTGGGTATAGTGCTCACTGACCATAAAGTTGTCGTCGGAAAAAAAATGACCTCGCAGCCGGCCTGGTACGCGTTGTTTACCTCCGTCATGACCTGATCGATGGACTTGCATCAGTGTTTATGGCCGATGATTCGTACCGCATCACAAAAATCACAATGGTTGGGACATCCCCTGGCGGTTTGTACCGTCAAATAAAGATAATCTTTGCCGTTGATAAAAGACCAGTCAGGTGGCGGGCTGTCTTTAATGTCGATGAACTTTTCCTGGATATATTCCGAGCCCGCATCGTTTTGGGAAAATTGTTTCAGGAATTTTGGCCAGGTATACTCCGCTTCGCGGACAAAAAGGTGGTCTGCCAGCGGGCGGGCCAGCTCGGTGTCCAGTGTGGCAAAGGCACCCCCTATGGCAACCGGGATACCCCGGGTGCGGAAACCGCTGGAAAGTTTAGCAATCCGTTCGGCGTGCAACGTATAGCCCGAAATCGCCACCAGATCGCAAGGGTGGTCAAAATCAATGGTCGATATGTTTTCGCCGCAATAGTGGTACGTTACATCCAGATCCTTCGGCGTCAAACTGATCAGGGTCGCCAGCGGCGAAGAAGGCATCAGCGATTTAACACCCACGGCGTCCACCGTACCCTGCATGCTCCAAAAGCTACCGGGCGTTTTCGGTGCAATCAGGTAAACTTTAAGCGGTCCTGATCGGTTTGCAGATGTTGTGTGATTTAAAGCTGGCATCCAATTCCTTTCAAAATTTTTCCCCTGTGGCCATGCCGTGTTCATTGCGGGGCAATTCACACCGGCAATGCAAATAGTGGTTGTGTCTAACCGGCCTCATTTTTTTCGAAAATATGCCGTGTTTGTCGTATCAATTCCGATGTTGATATCTTCAACTTTTTCGACTGGGGTTCAACCGAGCCGATAAGTGCCACTGTTACCCGATTTGGGATACAGGTATTTAACAGGGCATGGCCGGGTGAAAACAGGCGGTCTGTATTGCGGATTTGAATGACCCGCAACGGCGCACGACATTTTCTGGCGATACTGAAAGCCCCCTTATTATAATGGCCGACTTGGCCATCCGTGCGGCGGGTCCCCTCGGGAAAAATAAACAGATTGCCGCCCTTGGAAAGATAGTCGGCCATAGACGAAATCCCCTTGTATACCCGCTCGGTATTGCCGCCTGCGGCTGAAGAGGGGAGATATCCGGCGGACTTGATGTTCCAGCTCAGAAATGGATAGGCAAAAAAGGCGCTTTTTACGATGGTTTTTTGTTTTTTAAAAAGGGAGATAAGTAACAGGGGGTCAAAGTAGGATACATGGTTACAAACGATCACCGACCCACGTAATTTTGTTACGGCAGGATCGATCCAAAGCTGAAATCCAGGTATGACCCACTGGGCCAGGGTAAAGAAACCGCCAAAAAAAAGGTGGTTGATACGCTGGAAGGCGATCTGGCGATCTGTGGCTGAAAAATAGACCAACAAGTAGGCCGGCATGAAAAAC
>Ga0056107_100094_pt1 | contig 16804 bp, 16 predicted proteins | sample WorMetcrassitun2_FD_77006 | JGI IMG/M metagenome (GOLD analysis project Ga0056107, IMG submission 77006) | Marine gutless worms symbiont microbial communities from Max Planck institute for Marine Microbiology, Germany - Olavius crassitunicatus.2 ...
AACAAATTATAACAGAAGAACATGTGAAGCTCAATTATTTCAATATATTACGACCTTTTTTATCGTCAAATTCGTCATCTGACCTACAAATCTGATCTGAGTTTTGCAAGAGGCTCCTATAATAGGCTAGTGCCTTTTTATCGTAGACCTATTTGTTAAAAAGGTATCTGGCGAAGAAATCTAGCTGTATAAATTGATACAAGTAGTTGGACATATTGAAACTATACTGGATTTTATCATGATAATAAAAGATTTTTCTTTATCTGCCGTCGCTGCCGGAATCAAATACAGTGATCGGCTTGATCTCGGGCTCATCTACAGTAAAACCCCAGCGGTGGCTGCAGGCGTCTTCACTACCAACCAAGTTAAGGCGGCACCGGTGATTTTAAGCGTAGACAGACTGAAGCAGGGGCGCTGCCGGGCACTGCTGGTCAACAGCGGCAATGCCAATGCATGTAACGGTAAAGAGGGAATGGAAGCGGCTCGGTATACGAGTAAACTGGCGGCGGATGGGCTGGCTATCCCCGAAGATATGGTTCTGGTCGCGTCCACCGGGGTGATTGGACTGCCGCTTAATATCAGAGCCTTTGAAGAAAATATCAAACCACTGATTGACAATCTCTCAGAGGACAATTTCGAACTGGTAGCTCAGGCGATAATGACAACCGATACGGTCTCCAAAACCGTCTGTAAATCCGTAGATATTGGCGGTAAGGAGGTCAGGTTCATGGCCATGACCAAAGGGTCCGGCATGATCATGCCCAATATGGCCACCATGCTGGCCTTCGTCCTGACCGATGCCCAGATCAGTTTCCCGGAACTCAAAAATGCACTTAAAGATTCTGTTGAACGGACCTTTAACAGGATCACCGTAGATGGTGATACCAGTACCAATGATATGGTTCTGGTTATGGCCAACGGGGCAGCCGAGAATCCCTGGATCGAAGACAGCCGGCACCAGGATTATAAACTGTTTAAGGATACGCTCGAGTCCATTCTCAAAGAACTGGCCTTAAGAATTGTTGAAGACGGAGAAGGGGCGAGCAAATGTATCACCATCAGGGTGTGTGGGGCCAGACAGAAGCGTGATGCCGAACAGATGGCCCGTACTGTCGCCAATTCCAATCTGGTAAAAACAGCTTTTTTTGGCGAGGATGCCAATTGGGGCCGGATACTGGCCGCCATGGGAAGATCAGGCATCAGATTCAACCCCGAGTGGGTCGATATTGCCTTTGGTGATACCGCCATTGTCACAGACGGAATTGCCCAGGGGCTTGAAGCTGAGGAAAAGGCAACATTAGTTCTCAAAGAAAAAAAAATCACGGTTTGCATCGATCTCAAGGACGGGGCCGGATGTGAAGAGGTGTATACCTGTGATTTTTCAATTGACTATGTCAAAATCAATGCAGACTACAGGTCCTGATATGAAGCGGCTGCGAATTAAAGTATTCAGTTTTGCCGAAGGATCACAGGTGCAGAGATTTCTCAAACAACTTTCCAGACAGTATAGTGTTGAACCCTCTGGCAAAAGTGTTGAGCGTAGAACCTATTACGACACCTTTGATTGGCGGCTGCATCGTAAAAACATGGTCTTTGTTGCCAGGGGCGGCAGGTTGCACTTGCAGCGTTTCAATGGCAGGGAGGTGGCTGCAGCAACAGGCAGAAAACGCTCGAAATATTTCTGGTGGGATGTAGATGCCAAGGAACTTGGAGATCAACTGCGAGACCGTATAGAGATGAGAGCTCTGTGTCCGATTATCGAGCTTTCAACCGGTTGCAATCGTTTTCGTATCATGAACAGAGACCGTAAAACAATTGCCAGGCTGGTTCTGCGCTGTGATCAGGCGGTTGGCAATGAGAACAAATCAGATTTACCGGAGCTGATAACCATACAGGAGATACGGGGTTACGAGAACGAATACCAAACAATCGTGCAGAACTGTTACGATCTTAATTTTGGTGAGGTGAAAAAAAATAAACTTATCCATCACCTGCTTAAAAATTCTGTGCGAATCCCAAGAGACTATGGGGTAAAATTCAAGGTTGAACTTGATGAGGAGATAAGTATCGGCAGGGCTGTTGCCAGGATCTGTCTGCATCTGATTGGCGATATGGAGAAAAATCATACTGGTGTTGTCAATGATATCGATTCGGAGTTCTTACACGATTTCAGGATCGCCGTACGCCGCACCCGGTCCCTGTTGAGTTTGTTGAAAAACATGTTACCGGCAAAGGCATGTGCATATTTTCAAGAAGAGTTCCGCCGGCTTGGATCCGTTACTGGACCCGTAAGAGATATCGATGTCTATCTGCTTGAGAGAAACAGCTATCTGAACCTGCTGCCGTCTTCTTTACGAGATGGCATGGACACGTTTTTCTTACAGCTTGAGAACAAACGGGTTGATGAGTTGAAAACCTTGCAATCTCATCTGAACTCCGAGCGTTATAAAACATTGATTGGTGACTGGCGTCAGTATTTGACTGAACCCGATTCAGATCTGTTTGCCAGCGTCAGAAATGCCAGATGTCGGGCACTAGCCGATAAAATGATAGTCAAACGTTTTAAAACCTTTATCCGTGACGGTAATCTGATAACCCCGTCAAGCGGTGATGAGGAGCTCCATGAATTAAGAATTAAAGGTAAAAAATTCAGATATTTGCTCGAATTTTTCAAAAGCTTCTATGATGAAGAACAGATGTCTCTGTTTCTCAAACAGATGAAAAAACTTCAGGATAATCTCGGTACCTTTAACGATCTATCGGTACAGCAGGATATGCTCGGTGCAGAGCTTAAATCATTACGTGCGAAAAACCTGCAGACCATTCGCTTTGCGGCGGCGCTCGGCGGCTTGATCGCTGTACTTGGTGACAAACATAAACTGATCAGAGATGAGTTTGAAGCGACCTATTCAGTGTTTGCCAAACCAGAGGTGCACACCATTTTACACTCTATGGTGAAAGGCTAGGAACATTACCCAAAAAGGCAGATACATGAAGATAATCGCTGTTTACAGCAGTAAAGGGGGAGTTGGCAAAACAGCCACTTCGGTAAATCTGGCCTATACCGCCTCTAAAATGGGCAGGAAGGTTCTGCTTTGCGATATGGATTCCCAGGGGGCGGCATCTTTTTACTACCGCATCAAACCGAAGAAAAAATTCAACCGATCGAGGTTGCTTAAAGGAGAATTTTACGAATTTATCCGGGGAACTGACTTTGTTGGTCTTGATCTGTTGCCTGCTCATTTTTCTTTTAGAAATCTCGATATTGCCATCAATGAAGGTAAAAAGGAGAAGAAGCGAAAAGTATTAGGCTCGTTACTTGCCCCTCTGGCCGATGAATACGATTTTATCATCCTCGACTGTCCTCCCAATGTCACCGTACTTTCTGAAAATATCATTACCGCAGCCGATTGCGTCGTCGTCCCAGTGGTGCCAACGACTTTGTCTTTACTGGCTCTGGATCAATTGTTGAAACTCACCAGAAAGGTGGACTGCAAGAAGAAAAAAATTCTCGCTTTTTTTTCAATGGTGGAGCGCCGAAAACTGATGCACACTTCGATCATGAAAAAGTATCGATCCTATCCCATTTTCATGCAGAGTTATGTACCGTTCATGGCCGAGATAGAGAAAATGGGAATGTATCGGCGGCCGGTAGGTTCAACCCCGAGAAAGTCGGTGGCCTCCCAGGCTTATGAGCTGCTCTGGCAGGAAATCGGTGAAAGAAGATTGAAAAAATGAAATATCTTTACCTGATCCGGCATGCCAAATCAAGCTGGTCCGACCCAGGCCTGAGCGATTTTGATCGCCCCCTGAACAAACGCGGCAAACGTGATACCCCTTTTATGGAAACACGTATGGCAGCGTTTGACTATCAGCCCGAGATGATCATTTCCAGTTCGGCAAAGCGGGCCCGAAAAACGGCTCGTACCATTGGCGCCGCCTGTGGCTTTAAGAAGAACGATATCATCTTAAAAGACAGTCTCTATACTTTTTCAGCCGGTGATATTCTTGAGAGTATCAGACAAGTACCGGATTCAGTTAACGTACTGGCCGTGGTCGGCCACAACCACGGCTTGACAGAATGTGCCGAACTGCTCAGCGGTGAATTTATAGACAATGTCCCTACCTGCGGCGTAGTGCTGATTTCTTTCTCTGTGGTCTCATGGGATAAACTTGCTTTCCACTCTTCCTATAAGGGTAAGATGCTCATTTTCGATTATCCCAAACGTCATGCAACTGGCGTTTGAGATTAATATTCCCCCTGGTTCTTTCAGCAATGACACAGCAGACACTCGCGGCTCAATCTAGTGAGTTTATTAAAGATCTGGGCAAAGACAGTCTCGCCACCAGTATCGAGCTGCTCAAAGTAACGGTTCCGGCAATTATCGTAACCCAAATTCTCGAGGAGTTCGGCCTCATTGTCTATATCGGTAACATTCTTGAACCGATTATGGGTTCGATGGGACTGGTTGGTGAGCTTGGCCTGGTATGGGCTACGGCCATCCTGACAACACCGTACGGAGCGATTGGCGTATATGCCGCCCTGGGTCCATCGCTGAACCTGACCGGTGCTGACATGACTGTGCTGTGTTCGATTATCCTGATCGCCCACTCGCTTCCTGTTGAACTGAGCATAACCAAAAAAGCAGGAGCAGGCATGATACCGCTTGGCCTTATACGTCTTCTCGGTGTTTTTGTTTACGGTGTTATGCTCAACAAGATCTGCACTTATTTTGCTTTATGGCAGGATCCGGCCATTATGCTTTTTCGGGCGGGCCCCAAGAAGCAGACGCTTATGCAGTGGACAGGTGGGCAGTGCATCAATATTCTGGTAATCTGCACCGTCATTTTTTTCATACTCCTGGCCATGCGTTTCTTGAAGGCCGTTGGTGTTATCAAGCTGCTTGAGTATCTGCTCAAAACGCTGCTGCCCCTGTTTGGTATGAGCCATCGGGCGGCACCGGTGACTGTTGTCGGCATGATTCTAGGCGTAGCCTACGGAGGCGCTTTGATTATCAAGGAGACAACGGCCGGTAAAATGGATTCGCGGGAAGTTTTCAATTCGCTGGCCTTGATGTCTTTGAGCCACGGTTTGATCGAAGATACATTGGTAATGATGGCTTTAGGCGCCAAACTTGGCGGCATCCTCTGGGGAAGACTGCTATTTTCCCTACTGGTAATGTATCTATTGGTACGAGTGGTTGATTATCTATCATCCAGAAGTGGTGTTAACAATTAATGTATTGAGAAAATAGATGAAATTAAGCAGGTTTGGACAAAAATTTACCTCCGGGGCAGGCATCATTTCGCTGATGGACGATCTCGGACAGGCGCTGGGTGGAGATGATCAGGTCATCATTATGGGCGGCGGCAACCCGGGGCATATTCCAGGTTTTCAAAGTCTGCTTAAAGAGCGGTTACAAGAAATTGCATCATGCGACCCGAGTATACGAGACCTGGTCGGTATCTATGATCCCCCCCAGGGCAATATCAGTTTCATTAAACATTGTGCCTCCCTGCTGAGAAATGAATACGGGTGGAATGTCGGCCCTGAGAATATCTGCTTAACCAACGGCAGCCAGACCGGTTTTTTCTTTCTCTTTAATATGTTCGCCGGCAGATTTGCTGATTCCAGTAAAAAATATATCCGCTTGCCGCTGACCCCGGAATACATCGGTTATACCGATTTGGGGGTAGAAGAAGATCTGTTTGTGTCGACCAGACCCAGAATCGAATACCTTGAAGACAGGATGTTTAAGTACCGGGTTGATTTTGAGCGTATTGAAATCGGTTCTGAAACCGGAGCCATTTGTGTTTCCCGGCCGACCAATCCGACTGGAAATGTAATCTCCGACCGGGAGGTGAATAAACTTCTCGAATTGTCTTATAAACATGATGTGCCCTTGATCATCGACAATGCCTATGGCGTTCCATTTCCTTCTATTATATTTACTGATGCGACGCCTATGTGGGATGAAAATGTGATAAAAATGCTATCTCTGTCGAAGTTGGGGCTACCTGCGGTCAGAACAGGAATCATTATTGCCAGAGAAGATATAATTTGAGCCGTGTCGGCGATGAATGCTATCATTTCCCTGGCCCCCAGCAGTTTTGGCCCAGTTTTGATGGAAAAGCTTGTCAGCAGTGGTGAGATTCTAAGGCTCGGGGAAAAGATGATCAGGCCTTTCTATTATGAAAAAAGCAAAAAGGCCTTGAACTGGGTACAGAAAGAGCTGGACCGGACTTCCTTATCTGTTTCATAAACCTGAAGGGTCAATATTTCTGTGGCTTTGGTTTGAAGATCTGCCGATCAGCAGCAACGAACTCTACGAGTGCTTAAAAGATCAGGGGGTCCTGGTAGTGTCCGGTCAATATTTTTTTCCCAGGATTAAAACAGGACTGGCAACATAGTTGCGAATGTGTCAGGTTGACCTACTCACAGAATGATGATGATGTAAGAAAAGGTGTTGCAATTATAGGCCGGGTGCTGAGAAAGATATATCAGGAAAAATTTCAGGTGGAGAAATAGCGTATCTATTCGGGAGAACCTATGAGAAACAAGATGAGAACCGGTTGTTTGCTTATGGCGATATGGTTGTTGCCCCAGGCTGCGTGGTCATCCTGCGTTGAGGGTGATTGCCAGCAGGGAACCGGTGTCTATATAACCGAGGATGGAAAAAAATACCAGGGACCCTTTGCCCGGGGCAAGGCCCATGGAAGCGGCACGATGACCTATCCAGACGGGACGGTGTATAGCGGATCTTTTGACAGAGGTTTAATATCAGGGTCTGGAACACTGAAGGGAAGTGATGGCCGTCAGTATAACGGTGAATTCAAAGACGGCGTTATCGACGGCCAGGGCTATCTGGTGACAGCCTATGGTATGAAGTATCGGGGAGAATTCAGATTAGGCCGGTATCATGGAAAAGGAGTCCTGTTTTTTCCCGACGGGCGAGAGTATAAGGGAGAGTTTCGTAATAACATTATCGATGGCCAGGGTCGTATCGTCTATGCCGACGGAAGCTGGTATGAAGGCATGTTCAGCAACGGCAAGCCCCATGGCAAAGGAACCCGTTCATACCCGGACGGCTCGATGTATCGTGGCGATCTTGTTGATGATGTCAAGGATGGATACGGGGTCTGGGAACTTTCTTCGGGCGATGTATATGAAGGTGATTTTAAATCAAATCTTTATTCAGGAACGGGAACCCTGACCTATAAGAGTGGAGGATCGTATTCAGGCGGTTTTAAGAAGGGGATGTTTCACGGCACCGGTGAGATGAAATATGTCAACGGTTCGGTCTACTACGGCGAATATGTCGGCGGGCTGGCAGAAGGGCCCGGTACGATGAAGTTCCAGGACGGCAGTCTTTACGAAGGCGAGTTCCTGGCCGGCCAGATGCATGGACAGGGACGCTACCAATACGCAGATGGCTCTGTCTATAGCGGTGCATTTGTGGATGGAAAGCTCCACGGTAAAGGTAAGATGGAGTACGGAGATGGCCGCTTGTTTAAAGGGGAATTTGTTGATGGCAAACCGATTGTTCCCATCGATGAACAGCAACCCGAGCCTACCGACCAACCCCAATCTGCTTCCCAGGCAGCTGCAGTGACAGGGGTAACCGGTGTGGTTATTACCGAGACAGCAATTAAAGGCGGGGCTGCAGACATTGATCCGGAGACCGAAAAAGAACCTCAGGGCAGCGTTGACACAGGCGAAGAACAAATGCAGGAAAAAACGGCAGTACAGACGCCGCCTGCTGATGCCAATGCTGATATCTCATCAGACAACCATCTCATTTTTGCCGAGGGAAAGATCTGGTCCGGCAGCGCTGGAAGCGAACCGATGCATGGGGAGGTTGACTTTACCTACCCGGATAATTCCAGATACAAGGGGATGGTGAAGGATGGCTTGAAGCATGGACGAGGGAGTATCGAATATGCCAATGGAGACAAATATTCAGGCGAATTCGAACTCGATTCATTCAATGGTAAAGGCACCTTTACCTTTAAGGATGGTCGTCAATACACCGGTTGGTATCTACTTGGTAAAAGAGACGGCGAAGGCGCCCTGGTCTATCCCGATGGAACCACCTACGTGGGTGAGTTCAAAGATGATCACTTTGATGGTATCGGCGAGTATCGATTCGGTGAAGGCAGCATTTATCTGGGCCGGTTCGGGCACGGCAGTTTCAACGGTGAAGGAAAACTCACCTATAGCGACGGCTCAATTTATGAGGGAATGTTCAAAGACGATCTGCCGCACGGTCAAGGTGTTTTAACCGCAAATGATGGGACCGTTTACGACGGCGAATTTACCGGTGGTAGAAGAAATGGTCAGGGGACCCTGATCATGCCCGATGGTAAACGTTATCAGGGGACTTTTAAAAACGATTCGCTGCAAAGCCAATAAAATTAATAATCTTGCTGGTCCCGATCACCGGGAATGGTTTTAAATAGTATGAGTAGGATGAGAGCACTATGAAATGGAGCTACAAAACAGTCCATTTTGAGTTAAAAAAAGAAGGGTTGCTCGGCGGTTCTTTCCTCGATGAAACAGAGATTGAAGAACAGTTGAACCAATTCGGCTGTTCGGGGTGGGAACTGATCTCGGTTATAGAAGTTCAACATGGGATCATCTGTTTTTTCAAACAGCAGATAGGTATTGAATCATCCTCTTTTGCAGTTGAGCAGGAAGATCTTTACCCCGAAAATGTCGACTATGATGAGGCGCAGCAATTTGATGAGGCTGAGCCTGGTGATCAGAATCAGTATAAAGAGCAGGCTGATCAATACCAGGTAGATGACGACCACGACGATCACGACAACCACTATGAAGCCGAGGAACCGTATAAAGAGCCGGTGGAGCAATATGAACCGGACGATGATTTTCAACAAGAGAGCCGGTATGAAGAGGTGGAAGACCAGTATGAACCGGTCGATGAGTATGACGGCGACCAGATAGATGACGATACTTCTTCCAATGAGCAGGATAAAAATGAGGAGTACGTTAAAGAAACAGAGGATGTCTCTGAAGAAGAGGATCCAGATACCAGAGGAATTGGAGCAATACGAATTGAGTAGTTCACCCTATTTACAAACGAGCGCTCCGGATTTTACGATCGATGATTCATTGGAAACATGGATTATCCAGATCCGCAGGCACCTGCATAAATATCCGGAAACCTCATACGACGAATATCGGAGCTCAGAATTTATCGAAGCAAAACTTGATGAACTGGGCATTGACGCGACCGGAGGCCATGGGGGGACCGGTGTCATTGCCTTTATCGGTGACCAAGGTTCTGATGGAGATTGTGTCGGTTTACGGGCAGATATGGATGCACTGCCGATTACCGAGCAGACCAATTTGGAGTTTAGGTCGGTTCATGACGGCATCATGCACGCCTGTGGTCATGATGGTCATGTGGCGATGCTGCTCGGAGCCGCTGCCGTTCTGAAAAAGATATCGTTGGCCGGAGACAGGGCCAAACTGATATTTCAACCTGCTGAAGAACATGGAAACGGGGCTGCCCAGCTGGTCCGGGAAGGTGTGCTCGATAACGTCCAGGCCATTTTTGGAGGTCACATAGACACCCACTTCAAGTCTGGTGAGATAACGGTTGATGAAGGGCTTATCTGCGCCTTTGCCGACCCTTTTCAAATAAAGATTACGGGCCGGGGCGGGCATGCGGCACGGCCCCACGAGGAAACCGATGCGCTGGTGGCGGCGTCAAGCCTGGTGATGATCATTCAGACGCTGGTTTCACGAGAGGTTGACCCTAATAAGTCGCAAGTAATCACCGTCGGCAGTTTTCAGGCGGGAACCGTGCAAAACGTCATAGCCGATGAGGCTGTTTTAAAAGGAACGGTGAGGTCAACCGATGAGATTTCAAGAGAAAAGACCATGTGTGGATTGAAACGGGTTGTTCATTCCATTGAAACCATGTACGACGTCCATGCCGAAATCGTTTTTGAACAGGGCTTGCCGGCCGTGATAAACTCTTCGCAAGCTGCTGAGATCGCCCGCATCGCCGCCTGGGATGTAACCAGCGTCGATCGAGTTATTTCCCAGGGATATCCGAGTCTTGGCGGTGAGGATTTTTCCTTCTATCAGCAGTACGTTGAAGGCTGCATGGTCCGTTTTGGGGCAATGCTGCCGGGCGGAGCCGGACCGGCCCACAGCCCAACCTTTGATTTTGATGAGAGGTGTTTGAAGTATGGAGCTGCCTGGTATGCCAGCGCAGCATGGCGCTGGTTGTACAGTATGAGCCGGCTTAAAGTGTCTCCGGGACATATTTCACCCAACTGAGTCGATTATGGATCTTATATCAAGTAATTCATACAGCTTAGGCGTTGAGATAGAGTTTCAGATTCTTGATAAAGAAGATCTCAATCTTGTCCCCTTTGCCCCGATGCTGCTTGATCAAGCCTCACAGATTCTGCTTCCGAGACTGTCTCAGGAATTTATAAAATCGATTTTAGAAATTCAAACAGGGATCTGCTCTGACCTTCGTGATGTTGAAAACGATCTGCTGCAGACCTGCGCTCTTGCCGAGGAACTGGCTGTTGATAACAACTTTTTGCTCTATGCCGCCAGTCTCCATCCATTTGCCCGGGCCGCCGGGCAGGAGCTCAGTGAGGATAAAAGATACCAACAGATAATGCAGGAGTTGCAGCTTATCGGCAGAAGATTCATTTCCCAGGGGCTGCATGTTCATATCGGTATGCCCGATGGCGATACAGCCATCAGAGTCTGCAACCTGATACAAGGATTATTGCCACTCTTTCTGACGCTCTCAAGCTCTTCCCCGTTCTATCAAGGCGAGGATACCGGTCTCATGTCCTACCGAACTAAACTCTTTGAAGTTTTGCCTTTAGCCGGAATTTATGAGTTTTTCAGTGATTGGCAGCACTTCACTGAGGAAATCGAAGACCTGAAGAAATATGGGATCATTAAAGGTTTTCGTGATTTGTGGTGGGATACGAGACCGAACCCGGAGTTTGGGACAATTGAGATACGGATTTGCGATCTGCCGGTCAAGTTTACCAATATACCGGCCCTGGTCGCTTTGATTCAGAGTACGGTCGTCTGGCTCGCCGAAGAAGTGCGTGGGCAGCACCGCTACGCCTCTATCTGTTGAAGGCTAATAAATGGCAGGCGGCCAGGCACGGTCTGGAAGGGGGGTTTGTTGATCCGACTACTCTGTTGGAAGATAATCCGATGAAATTCAGGCTGGCGGCAATGGTGCTGAAAAGTAAGATCAAACCGTTTACCGCAAAACTCGGTGCCGAATCTTACCTTAATAACCTCGACTCGATCATATCAGGAGGTACGGGAGCCGAACTGATGCGACGCATTTACCAGGACAGTGGTGATTTTCACAGAGTTATCAGAGAAATTCAACAGGAGTTCTGGCAATGAGCAAATATGACAAATCCATCGTTGCCTCCGGCCATAAACTGGTGAGTCAGACCGCAGCAACCATTTTAAGAGAGGGCGGCAATGCCTTTGATGCAATTGTTGCAGCAGGTTTCGCCTCGGCCGTTGTCGAGCCATCGTTGACAAGCCTTGGCGGTGGCGGTTTTTTGATTGGTCACAGTGAAAAGACTGGTCAAAATCTCTTTTTCGATTTCTTTGTAAATACTCCCGGCCTGGGTCGAAATATATCCCGCCAAGACACAGATTTTTTCCCGGTAACCGTTCAATTCTCAGGGTCTGCTCAGGATTTTAATATCGGCCTAGGTTCAGTTGCCGTACCGGGTACGTTGAAAGGATTGCTTCATATTCAAAAGCGTCTTGGCAGGATGAGTCTTGTCGATGTGCTTCAACCTGCAAAAAAACTCGCATACCGTCACCAGATTAATGAGCAGCAGGGAATTTTCCTGAAACTGCTTTACCCGATAATGACCCTGAGGCCTGAGGGCACAGAGCTTTATGAACCGGGTGGTATCTATAAAGAAGAAGGTGATTTTCTGGAAAATCATAGATACGCAGATTTTCTTGATCTGGCTGCCGAAGATAACGGCGAAAGCTTTTATTTGGGTGAAATAAGTGCTGCCATCGATGCTGAGATGAGAGAAGGGGGTGGCTGGCTAACCAGACGCGATCTTGCCAACTACCAGGTGTTTGAACGCCAACCTCTACAAATACCATACCGGCAGTATGGGCTGTTGACTTCACCGGAGCCGTCCATCGGCGGTACCTTGATCGCTCTTTCCATTGGCTTGCTTGAGAAAGCAGGTCCTTATGGCGGTGCATGGGGAGATGGGCCTCAGTTGATCCGTACCGTTACCCTGATGCGCGAAGTTGAGAAGCTCCGGGACGGAGGTGTTACAACACCGGCAAAGCTCAAAACTTTTATGGCCAACAACGAATTATCATCTAACTCGATAGAGCAGATCAGAATGTTCAGCCGGGGTACGACCCATATCAGTATTGCCGACAAGTTCGGCAACTGCGCCGCAATGACCTGTTCTAATGGAGAAGGTTCGGGTTATTTTGCTCCGGGAACAGGAGTAATGCTCAATAATATGATGGGAGAGGATGATCTGCACCCGGATGGTTTTCATTCCAGTCCTTCGGGGCAGCGAGTGGGCTCAATGATGTCACCATCGTTATTGGTTAAAGATGATCAGATATGTCTGGTAATCGGCAGTGGCGGATCAAAACGGATAAGAACAGCGGTAAGCCAGGTAATGAATCAGATCGTTGATTTTCAACGCCCGCTCAAGGAGGCGGTAGAAGCTCCGCGCCTCTATTGGGACGGCACCGTTGTTCAGGTTGAGCCTGGGTTTTCCGAAGAGGCTTTGAAAAAACTTGGTGAAAGTGTTGAGCTCAATTTATGGGATGTAAAAGATGTCTATTTTGGCGGTGTTCATGCCGTTATCCCTGGAGAGAGCGGAGCCGGAGATCCAAGAAGGGGAGGGTGTGTTGAAGAGGTATTCTGATCAAGGGACCCCGATGACAGAAGAATCTAATAACAACATTAAAGAAATCGAAAATCCAGATAAGAAAGACTCGCCGGTAAATGATCTCAAGCAGCCGAAAAGCGAATCGATGGATGAAAACCTTGAAAGACTCGCAGCCCTGAATCTGAGCAATGACCACTCTTTTCAAAGGCGCTATTCAAACGCACTTATCAGGCTCGTCTCAGCGGCTGCCGGGCTGGCCGTGTTATTTCTGATTTATTTCATAATCAAACTGTTTCTACGCTGATTACCATTAATAGGTTGTTTGAGTCAGATTGAAGGTTTCGGTAGGAATCCGGACAGTAAGGTGACTCCGTGTGCTACGCTTTCGGCCTGATCTTCCGGCCAATGAGGCCGGCTAATGACGGCCAAAAACCGGCCTATGGTAGCCGGTTGCTGCGCAACCCTTCGGGCCTGTTTTCATTGGCCTCCAGGGCCTGTCGCTAATGCACACTCCGCAACCTTACTGCCCTCCTTTCCCGATATCTGCAACTTAATGAATCTAATCAGCCTTTCTTTAACCTGGCCCAGGAATCACGCAGGGTTACCACTCGGTTGAACACCGGTTTGCCGGGGGAGCTGAGAACCGGATCAAGACAGAAGTATCCCTGCCGTTCAAATTGAACCTGCTCACCTGGATTAATAACTACTAGTGACGGCTCAAGCTTACAGTCGGAAACTATTTTTCTGGAATCCGGATTGAGGTGCGATTTAAAATCGCTGTCCTTATCGCCGTCCGGATTTTCAACATTGAAAAGCCTGTCATAGAGATACACTTCGGCGTTAACTGCATGGGCCGCAGATACCCAGTGAATGGTGCCTTTTACTTTCCGACCGTCGGGTGAGGATCCGCCTTTAGTCTGAGGATCGTAGGTGCAGTGTAACTCCGTTATTTCTCCATCCTCATTCTTTTCCCAAGATACACAGGTAATGTAGTAACCGTAGCGAAGTCGAACTTCTCGGCCCGGACCAAGGCGGAAAAACTTTCTCGGTGGATCTTCCATGAAGTCGCTTCTTTCTATGTAAATTTCACGGCTGAACGGAAGGCTGCGGGTACCAAATTCCGGTTTCTGAGGATGACTCTGAGCAGTCAGTTCTTCACTCTGACCCTCTGGATAATTGTCTATGATAACCTTGAGCGGATCGATAACACCCATAACCCTTGGGGCGGTTTTGTTCAGATCTTCTCTGACCGCATTTTCCAGCACCCCCATATCGATCCAGCTCTGCTTTTTGCCGACACCGATTTGATCACAGAAGTTTCTTATCGACCGGGGTGAATAACCACGCCTTTTTAGGCCGGTAATGGTGAGCATCCGTGGATCGTCCCAGCCGTCGACGTGATTTTCATTAACCAGTTGTAGCAGCTTGCGTTTGCTCATTACCGCGTAGGTGAGATTGAGCCTGGCAAATTCTATCTGGCGTGGATGACACGGGGTATCGAGCGTTTCCAGAACCCAGTCGTAGAGTTTGCGGTTATCCTGAAATTCCAGAGTACAAAGGGAGTGGGTTATTTCTTCCAGCATATCGGAAAGACAGTGGGTATAATCGTACATCGGGTAGATGCACCACTTATCACCGGTTCGATGATGGGGAGTTCTGAGGATTCTGTAAATGACCGGATCGCGCATGATGATGGCCGGGGAGGCCATATCTATCTTGGCACGTAAGACGCGGCTGCCGTCGGCAAATGCTCCGGCTTTCATCTGTCTGAAAAGCTCGAGATTATCCTCCACCGACCGGTTGCGGTAGGGACTGTCTTTGCCTGGTTCGGTCAAGGTTCCTCGGTATTGGCGAATCTCGTCACCGGTGAGATCACAGACGTAGGCTTTACCGATCTGTATCAGCTGTTCGGCAAACACGTACAACTTATCAAAATAATCTGAGGCAAAATAGAGATGTTCCTTCCATTCAAAACCGAGCCACTTTACATCTTGTTTAATCGATTCGACATACTCCTCTTCTTCCTTGCTGGGGTTGGTATCATCAAATCGTAAATGGCATCTGCCTTGAAATTCACTGCTGATGCCGAAATTCAAACAGATTGACTTGGCATGACCAATATGAAGAAAACCGTTTGGTTCTGGTGGGAATCTGGTAACCGGGAGGTGATGTTTACCGGATTTCTGATCTTCGTCGACGATTTGCCTGATAAAATCGAGCGGTTTATCACCGTTGACACTATCTGGGATGGTACTCATGTTCCTTGCCTTTACGGGTAGAGGTTTGGTGTTTTTCTTAAACGAGCGACAACTCTTTGTCGGCCGATAGCCGGCAGAATATCGAACATTGAAGGCCCGGCCAGTTGACCGGTAATGACGGTGCGCATGCCGTTGATGATGACACCAGGTTTTACTTCTGCTCTTTCAGCGCAGGACCTGGCCAGTGTCTCGGTTTCTTCGAGCGAGAAATTGGAGAGTTTCTCATAGTCGTCGGCCAGCTCCGGCAGCCATTGCTTTAAACCGGGATGTTTGAGCAAGTTTTTTTTCAGCGGCTTTTCTTCAATGTCATAGTCATCGGAAAAATAGGCTCTTCCCATGGTGGCAAAATCGGTAATGATATGGAACCTGCTTCTGATCAACTCTGTGGTATCAAGAAACCATTGACGAAGATTGTCGTCGTAGTCGTCATTCCATAAATTTTCATTTATCAGAACATCTTTTACCATTGGCGCCAACGCCTCAATATCCATGGTCCGAAGGTAATGCTCGTTTATGGCAATGGCCTTGGGGTCGGTGAAGAATTTTGGATCGCCTTTGCGATAGTTGAAAATAGATGCCGATTTGTTTATCCGATCGAGGCTGAAGGCTTCGATAAGCTCCTCTTTGGAGAAAATCTCTCGATCGTCACCAGGCGACCAGCCCAGAAGCACCAGAAAATTGTTAAACGCCCAGGGAATAAAACCATGTTCCCGGTAGAACTGGACAGCGACGATCTCCCCATGACTGCGTTTTGATATCTTGGCTTTCTTGGTGTCTAAGGTCAGCGGCATATGGGCAAAGACCGGTACCGGTGCTTCTAGAGCCTCATAAAGCAGAAGCTGTTTAATCGTATTGGTCATATGATCCTGTCCTCGGACCACATGGCTTATCCGGTCGCGAATATCATCGACCACATTACAGAGCAGATAAAGCGGACTGCCGTTGGAGCGGACGATAACAAAATCGTCTATCTCATCATAGGAGCTTTCGATACGACCAAGGACTTCGTCATCGTACCCAATTCTGCCTTCACGCTCAGACACTTTAAAACGGATTACCGAAGCAACGCCGGAATTGATTTTTTCTTCAACCTGTTCCGAACTCAACTGCCTGCAGGTACCGTCATAACCGACATTCTGTTTGGCCAGAAGTGCCGCTTTTCTTTTCTTGTCGAGCTCTTCTTTGCTGCAAAAGCAGTGGTAGGCCTTACCTTCCTGTACCAGTTTCTGAGCAGCCTGTTTGTGGTCCTCACCAAAATCGGTCTGAAAATATGGACCTTCATCCCAATCTATACCCAGCCAGTTAAGACCTTCAATAATTCCCTTAATGGATTCTTCAGAAGAGCGATCGGTGTCTGTGTCTTCAATGCGCAGAATGAGTTTGCCACCACTCTTTTTGGTATAGAGCCAATTATATAAGGCCGTTCTGGCCCCACCTATATGGAGATAACCGGTGGGACTCGGAGGAAATCTCAATCTTGTTTCTTGCATAGTGAAACCTTTGTTTGTTAACTGAGCCTCTTGCAAAACTCATTTCATCAGTAACCAGTCAATTTAAGGAGTTGATCCGCAAACAAAGCGACAACCCCAAACATCAGGTGCATCATAACCTTATCGGGGCCACGAACCATC
>Ga0056107_100095_pt1 | contig 16710 bp, 20 predicted proteins | sample WorMetcrassitun2_FD_77006 | JGI IMG/M metagenome (GOLD analysis project Ga0056107, IMG submission 77006) | Marine gutless worms symbiont microbial communities from Max Planck institute for Marine Microbiology, Germany - Olavius crassitunicatus.2 ...
AGTGAGCGAAGCATGTCCCGGATCACCCGGATGAGGGTATCATTGGTAAGACTGATATTCATCGGCTGGTGACTGTAGTGCCCGCTCATACCAAACCACAGGGGGGGCGCCGCCACTGTATTTTCCAGCCGGGCAGCCACATCGCATGCCAGATCATAAGAGACGTACGTATCACACCCAAACGGCAGGTGCCCGCCATGGCACTCCGTGGAGCCGATGGACAAAAGGACCGTAGTAATATTCGCCTCTTGAAACGAATATTGATTGAATTCTTGCAGTTTAATAGTTTTCATTTTTTTACCGTGCCCCCAAAGCCGCCTTCCCCATTGGAAAGGCGGCGGCATTTTTGATTTTACTGCTTTGGAAACCACACTTCTTCTACCTTGTATTTTCCATTATGTACGCTGATGATTGAAACACCCTTCATCGGTACGCCGCTGGGCCGGGAGTAGGTGATCTCGCCGGTCACAGCCTTAAACCCTTTGGTTTTGGCAAGGGCGGCACTTAAGGCATCACCATCGGTGGAACCGGCTCTTTGGATGGCATCAGCGATCAGGCCGATCGCATCAAATCCCAAGGCGGCAAATGCATTTTCCGGCGGACGGTTGTACTCTTTTTCGTACGCACTTACAAAAGCCTGTACTTCGGCGCGATCGTCTTCCCGGTAGGTATGGGTAGAAAAGTAGACATCGTTGGCCAGTTTGTTACCGGGTACGGTGGTTACCAGCTCGGTATCAAATCCGTCACCACTGACGATGGGCAGGTCCATTCCGGCTTCGCGGATCTGTTTGACGGTCAAACCGGCTTCGTTGGGAATGGCGGAGATAAACACGGCATCTGCTTTAGGATTTGCCGCTTTAAGTCGGGCAATCTGGGCCGAGAAATCCTTGTCGCCCATCATAAAGAAATCTTCCAAAACAACTTTTGCGCCCAGTTCTTCCATCCGCTGTTTAAAGAACTTGGAGAGCGCTTTGGTGAAATCCATGGAATTATCCGTCCACACAACCACGTTTTTGGCATTCAGTTTTTTAAAAACAAAGTCTGCAATGGCAAAGGACTGGTCATCATCTCCAAAAGGCACCATAAACATGCGATCCCCTACCCATTTGGGCAGCATGGGGTGCGTTGCGCCGGAGGTGACAAACGGCAGCCCCTTTTTCTGGAACAATGGGGCGGCGGCCATCACAAACGTCGTGTCGCCATATCCCAGACCGGCAATCACGCCATCGGACAGGGCTTTTTTGGCGCCAATCGCAGCGGCCTTTTGATCAGTCTTGGTATCGTATCCGATCACTTCCAATTGTTTTCCCAAAACTCCACCCTTGGCGTTGATCAGCTTGGCTTGGAGCTTGGCGCCGTTGAGCGCCGGTGCGTCAATTGAGGACATGCCCCCGGTCAGATTGTACAGCGCACCGATCTTAATCGTATCTGCCCCCAATACCGGCATTACCATCAGCAAGGACAACAAAACACCTAAACATGAAAGACTTAATTTTTTTGCATTGTTCTTTTCCTCCTCCTGGATTTTGAACGGGGAAAGTCCCCCGTTGCGTTGGTTTATTGGGTAACCCTGGCCGTTAGTATGCCAGGTTCCCGGCTACCAAACAGACCTTGCGGCCTGAAGATTAAAATCAAAATAAGAATAAGGGCTGTTATAATTTCACCGATTCCATACAGTCCAAAGCTCTCTTCAAGGGGTCGAAAGAGCTCCGTGAGCACTGATAAGAGGATTGCTGCGACAAACGAACCGGTAATACTGCCCGTTCCGCCCACCACGACCATGGCAACAATATTAAATGCCAGAATCAACGAAAAAGCAGTTGAGGTAATGGCTGTCACCAGATGTGCCCAGAGCCCCCCGGCAATTCCGGCAAAAAAGGCCCCGATGACCAATGCGAGTACGCGGGTTTTAAATAAATTTACCCCGAGACACTGGGCCGACAAGTCATCTTCGCGCATGGATAACATACTTCTGCCATAGGAAGAAAATTTTATTTTCCAGCCGACATAAACGGTGATAACCACCCACGGGTAAACGTACCAGAGGTTCGTAAAATCGGGCAAGCCGTTTAAGCCCAGGGGCCCGCGGGTAACACTTTCCCAATTTGAGATGAGCACCTGAATAATAATCAGAAACCCCAAGGTTGCCACCGCCAGATAATGCCCCTTCAGGCGGAGTACCGGTAGCCCGACAATGAGTGCGGTTATCCCGGCGAAAATACCGCCAATGACCAGGGCGGGCAGAAAGGGGAGTTGTAAATTTGCCAGCCACTGGGGCAGCTCCAAAAACATGGACTTTCGCGCTACGGGAAATGTCAAAATGGCCGTCACATATCCCCCGATCGCCATGAATCCTGGGTGCCCAAGGGAAAACAGACCGGTAAAACCGTTGGTAATATTGAGACTTACCGCCAAAATGATAAAAATACCAACAAAATTAATGATGGAAAGAATATATTCATTCATCGTACTTCGCATCAATGCAACAAATAAGCCCCCAAGGAAGATGAGCGATAAAAAGATCAGGCGGTTTGGGTGCCGTTTCATTAAGCGCGTTCCTCTATCTTTTTTCCGAGAATTCCGTTTGGCAAAACAAGCAGAATGAAAATGAGTGTGGAAAATACAAAGGCATCCCGGAAGACGGCATACACCGGCGGCAACAAGCCCACAAAAAGTACTTCCGACAGCCCGAGGATATACCCCCCTAAAATGGCACCGGGAATGGACCCGACACCGCCGATGACGGCCGCCACAAATGATTTCAGCCCGGGGACATAGCCCAAAAGGGGATCAATTTGACCGTACTTTCCCCCCCACATCAGCCCGGCGATGGCGGCAAGGGCACTGCCCATGGCAAAAGCGGCCATAATGGTTCGATTGATATTGATGCCCATCAACCGGGCCACATCAATATTTTCCGCAGTTGCACGCATGGCCATCCCGAGCCTTGTTTTATTGACGAGCAACATCAATCCACACATCAGGATCAACGCACTTAAGATAATCACCAGGTCAATCACGCGGAAGCTAACCTGGCCGATATTGAGCATTTTTTGCATATATTCCGGAAAGGTAAAATTGCGCGGCTGGGCGGTCAGCAATAAAACCCCTAAATTCTGAAGCATGATGGAAACGGCCAGAGACGCGATAAATCCGGTCACCTGGGGGGCACCCCGCATGGGGCGGAAAGCTCCTTTTTCAATGAGAATGCCGACCATAGCCCCGGCTGCCAGCACCACTAAAACGACCAGGGGAAGCGGTGCTTCAACCATTTTTAAAAGGCCCAGGGTGACAAATGCCCCAATCATCACCACATCACCATGGGCAAAATTGATCAACCGAACAATCCCATAAATCATGGAAAATCCAATGGCAACCAACGCATACATACTGCCAAGAATAAACCCATTTACTATTTGCTGGGCGATGTAACCACCGCTCATTAGAATCCTCCCAAATAGGCGCTGCGAACTTTCTCATCGCTTACCAGTTCACTGCTTTTTCCCGATAAGATCACCTGACCGGTTTCCATCACATACGCCCTGTCCGCAAGGTCAAATGCCATAACCGCATTTTGTTCCACCAGCAGGATCGTGACGCCCTGGGCGTTAATTTCCCGTAACGTGTTGAATAGATTTTCAACAATAATGGGCCCCAGTCCCAGAGACGGTTCATCTAAAATCAGCAGTCGGGGGCGGCTCATCAGGGCTCGGCCCACTGCCAGCATTTCCTGCTCACCGCCGGAAAGGCTGCCGGCCGTTTGGCTTGCCCGTTCTCCAAGTATGGGGAATATTCTGCAAATACGCTGATAGTCGGATTGAATTTCTTTTTTATCCCTTCTCAGATAGGCGCCTACCAGCAAATTTTCCCGTACGGAAAGCTGGGAAAAAATGCCCCGGCCTTCCGGGCAGTGGGAAATGCCCAAGCCTACGATATGTTCGGGCGATAATCGGCCAATGTCTTCATCGGCCGCGCCTTTTTGGGATTGATAAAAAATGGTGCCTTTTTGGGGGCGCAATAAACCGGAAATGGTGCGCAGCAGGGTGGTTTTTCCCGCGCCGTTGGCGCCAATCAACGCCGCGATTTCGCCATGATCAATTTCAAGGCTCACGCCTCGCAGCACATAGGTCTTTCCCCGATAGACGTGGATATCGTTAATTTTCAGCACGCCCACCTCCGCTGGATTTGCCAAGATACGCTTCTATCACCTGCTGATTATTCCGGATTTCTTCCGGGGTGCCATTTGCCAGCATGCACCCGCGATCGATTACCTGGATTCTTTCACAGATGGCCATGACAAGCTTCATGTCATGCTCAACCAGGAAAATGGTGAGATCAAATTTGTCATGGATCGTGCGGATGGTTCGAATCAGGTCTTCGGTTTCATTCATGTTCAAACCAGCCGCCGGTTCATCCAGGAGCAACAGTTTTGGTAATGAGGCCATTGCCCGGGCAATTTCAACCCGGCGCTGAATCCCGTACGGCAGGTTTTTTACCGGTTCGTTCTTTTCGGCATTCAGGTCGAGGAGGTCAAGAAATTCGCAAGATTTTCGTTCCATCTCATTTTCAGCGTTTCGGTACCCCGACGTGTGAAGTAGCGTCTTCCAAAGCTCACTTCCCATCCGCATATGAAAGGCCACCTTCACATTATCGATGACGGAAAGGTCGCTAAAAAGCCGGATATTTTGAAAGGTCCGGGCGATTCCCACGGCCGCTTTCTGATCCGGTCGCAGGCGGGTGATATCCCGGCCAAAGTAGGAGATGCGCCCATTCGTGGGCTTGAGCACGCCGGATAGCAGGTTAAACACCGTTGTTTTTCCGGCGCCGTTGGGGCCGATGAGGCCCACCAGTTCACCCGGTTGGATTTCAATATGATAATCGCTAAGCGCAACAATGCCGCCAAATCGTTTTTCCAATCCGTGCACATCCAGCAAGGTGGTGGACGCATTATCCAATAACCCACCCTCCGGGCACTATACATAAGGGGATGCTCATTCAAACCTCATTGAGGCGGATAACTTCTTGGCCAGCTCTATGACGGGTTTGGCATAAGATTGCTCAAGATCCGCCATGCTCGTTCTTTCCGTCGACGCATCAAGGCTGATGGCGCCGATCACATTCATGTTATCCATATTAAATATAGGCGCGCCAATGGCCACAAGGCCGGTGATCGATTCCTCATTATTGACCGCATAGCCGCGATTTTTTGAAATTTTCAATTCAACCAGCAACTTATCCTTATCCGTAATGGTGTTTTGACTTTTTGTTACCAGCTGGAGGCCGTCCAGGATGCTATCTCGCTGAATTTCGGGCATGAATGCGAGCAAGGCCTTTCCCGTTGCCAGATAATAAAATCCGTTTCCGGCTGTAAAATGTTTAAAGATAAGGGTATCTTGTGCTTCCCGGCGATAAACAAGCAACATTTTTTCATCGTACAATAACACCACATCACAATGTAGGCCATGGCGGATATAAGCCTCATCCACCCAGGGTTTTATTTGTTGCATCAAACGAGATTTAATTGAAAATGCATAACCCAAATTGGCGGCACGCGGGCCAAGCGTCACATGTTTCGAATGAATAACGCGCTCCAAGTATCCTTTTTTTATAAACGAGTTGATAAACCGGGTTGCCGTGGTCTTGTTGGTTCCTAAGATATTGGCAATATCCGTTAACCTGAGACTTTCATCCGAATCGGTAACTACCTGAAGCAGATTAAGGGCTTGGTCTAGGGATTGCGAGCAGATCGCATTTTTGGAAATTTGTTGCTGATTCATACGAAATATTTTCTGTTATAGAAATTTGATTTCTTTCAAAGCAGATAGATACCTTTTAGAGGAATTATTTTTAAATGGCAAGCTTTTTTGTTTTTCCAGATAGGACGGTTCATCGATAACGCGACCAGTCAAAAGCCACATCACATTTGCCTTTTTCGTCCCGATTTAAAAGGGATTTACCCTGAGGTTTTTAGGGGCCAGCGGCGGCGTGGTGTCCGGTTGGGAGAACTCGAAGGCGCCGATATCCAGGGGACCCTGGCTCGGTCGCGGTTCCCGGCCCTGGTGCTTGACGTACTGGTGGAGCAGATTGTGTTCGGCAAGAACGTCCCCATGGAGACCGGTGCCCCCCTCGATGCTCTCGGATCCGTCGGCCAGATGGTAGTCCTTGGCCCCTTCGTTTTCGAATCCTGGATCACTCCCGGTGATATTGCCACCAAAGTCGATGATTGTTCCGGTGAGCGTCCCATGGCTACCTTGCCAATTGGGCTTGGTCCAGTTGTTGGAGATGTTCAGGACACCGGCCGAGCTCAGGAGTGCCAGGCGGTTACCCGAGTCGGTCACGTAGATAATGTTGTTACGGCAGTCGGCGGATTCGGCATTGGTGGAAAGCCGCATAAGGGTGGTATTACCCGAGCGAGTGGATATGATCGTGTTATTGTGGAAGTAGAGTGTCCCCTTACGGTAATCGACGGTGGTGCCGCTATCGCCGCCGTAATGGAGAATCTGGCTATTGCCGGCCCCGTCGGGTTCGATCAGAATATTCCCATAGACAAAAGTTTTGTGGTAACTGGCGTGATTAACGATATCCGCGCTGCCTTCGGCATCCACCAAATCGAGCTGGCGGTTACCGCCCTCGATCCAATTGTAGCGCACCGTAAGCCCAGCCGAACGGTCCTTGAGATTGTTGCCCAGGCTGTTCCCGCGAAGCGGCCCGAAATGGTTGAACTGGTAGGTCATTCCGATGGCCTCGGTGTAGGTGTTGTGGTAGTAAATGCTGCCCTCGATTCCGTTATCGTATATCCAGTTGCCGTCAATGGTGATATTTCGCGAAGCGGAAGAAACGAAGATGCCGTTGCCTGAATCGCGGATGGTGCAATTTTTAATAATCACGTTTTCGCCGTTTTCGATGTAGACTGAAGCGGCGTTTTGGGTGTAGCCGGTCAGGCCGTAGCGGCCGGTGAACGAAAACGGTGTGCGTCCGCTACGGATTTCCAGATTCTCTACAACAATCCAGGTGGCCGTGTCCACCCCCGGGCTGTTGGCCCCGCCGATCTTCAACACCCCGCGACCCTCGTTCCAGAAATTGAGCTGCGACCGGGTGGTGGCGTTGCGGCCGTCGATGACCGGCAGTTCGCCGTCCGGGCCGGCTACGCCGCGGACCACGAAGGGCTGTTGCTCGGTCCCCACCACGGCGATGACCCATTTTTCATTATACGACTGCGCCCGCCAGTGGATCCGCACTTCGTCCCCGGCGCCCACGCTCTCCCAGGGGACATCCCCGATGTTGATATAGGCCTGCCCGGGACCCACTTCGTATGTGTCACTGTTGCCGTCGCTCTCGGAGATGATGATCAGCAGCGCTATAATAAAAACGATCCCCAAAAGTTTTTGGGTTTCCATTTTGTGGTTCCTTTCGCGTGAATAGTCATCCAGAATACGGCAATGGGAAATATATTGTCAAGCCGCTATTTAGCGCAAAATCGGCTAATATTTTGGGATGTTGAAGCGGTAAAGCGGAAAAAATGCCCGGCCCGGGTGGTACTGGTCGAAAAAACAGGGCGATGCATACATATGCCGCCATGCCGGAAACCGGCTTGATATCAACGGACGAACAGGTGTATGTTGCCATCATCGCAGATAACCGCAAACCGTTTTCCAACAGGGCCTCTTATCATGGAAACCCGAAAAGTTTTCGATGAAAAGTACCAGGACTGTCTGGCTAAAATCAGGACCGCCGACTTTTCAAAAAAGGCCGAAATTCTCGGTGCCCGTATAGTCAATCAAAGCCTGGTACTCGATTTTTTCAACCGGCGGATTGCGCTTTCCAACGGCCGGTTCACCGACCTTTCGGGAGACACGCTAACCGTGGCCATTGGGCTTGTGCTGTGTAAATACCTGTGCCGGTGTCCGGATCAACCTGTTGAAAGCCCGAATCGGCTGATCACCTTTCGGGAGTTTTCCGAAAGCGGCCCCTTATTTTCCAGCTTTACCGCCAATACCAATAAAATTATTGAATCCGCTTTTACCGGAAAACTCGAACGGCTTAAATCCCATTGTATAGCGCTTGGCGGTACTATCACGAAGAGGGGCGGCTATGACTTGACCATGCGGTTTATGGCGCTTCCCAGAATTCCCATTGTTTTCAATTTCAATGATGCAGATGACCTCATGCCGGCCACGGCCGGGTTTCTGTATCATGACAATGCGGACCGCTACCTGGATCTGGAATGTCTCACCATCACGTGTACCTATCTCACGGGGCAATTGATACAGAATACTTAAAAATGACAATGGATCAAAACAGGGGGAACGAGAAATGGCTCTAATTTATTCTAAATTTGGCATTATTATGTTTGCAATTGTTTCTATCCTTTTGCTTTGCGTTGGAATTGGGTTTGCCGAAGGCCCAATCGTGAAGTTAACTTTGAATCCGGATAAAACGGATGTCCATGTCGCATCAGAAAGCATCGTAATAATGGCAAAAGCCCGTGGAAAGGGTTTAACATATAACTGGGTGCTGCAAGGTCCAGGTAAAATTGAGGGGAGTGGGCCGGCGATTCTTTATCATGTCCCCAAAAAAATTGAGGCAAAGACTGCTCGAGCCATGGTGACATTAACAGTAAAAGATAAAAATGAAATTGAAGCAACGGAAACGATCGTATTTAAAATCCGTGACCAAAAAAAACCAATATTTCTGATTAGAAAATAAAGAAAAAGGGAAATAAAAGCAAAAAGAATCAAGATGATTTGACGACCGCTCAACAACAGGAATTACGTGGTTTAATAAAAATGCTCAAATTAAACAATCCTGAAAAAAAACGATCGGCGGCCATTAAGATCTCTAAATCATATAAAAAACACCCCCATGCATTGGAAGCTGTAAAGGAAGAACTTCTTTCAAAATATTCATCCAGGGATCTGAATCACCAAGAGGTGGATGCTTTGGGTTGGATGTGTAATGTATTAGGCGCCTCGGGAAAATCTGAATTTTTGCCCGTTTTAAAAACGGTTACAGATGGAGCGATAAATCGGAAGGTCAAAGCTTTCGCTCAGAAAAATGCAGAAAAGCTGGGCGGGTGGAAATATGATCCGAGTACACATTCAGCAGATTGGGATTAATCGATATTGGGCTTTGGCAAATCTTAGTGCGTTACCCCAAGGGAAAACTTATGCGATACATTAATATGTCTGAACATGGCGGACCGGAAGTGATGGTCATTAAAGAAGGTAAGCCGCCGGAGCCCGGAAAAGACGAGGTGCTAATTAAGGTACACGCAGCTGGCGTGAATCGGCCGGATATCATGCAGCGTCAAGGGCTCTATCTCCCCCCGCCCGGGGCTTCCCCGATTTTGGGGCTTGAGGTGGCCGGCGAAGTGGTGGCGAAGGGAAATGATGGTTTGGACTGGTCGGTTTCGGACCAGGTCTGTGCCCTTACAAACGGCGGTGGCTATGCCGAATATGTGGCCGTACCTGCCGGCCAATGTCTGCCGTTGCCCGCAGGGTTGTCCATGGAAGAGGCTGCAGCGCTCCCCGAGACCTTTTTTACTGTCTGGTCCAACGTGTTCGATCGTGCGAAACTCAAGCCCGGTGAAAAATTCCTGGTACATGGAGGCAGTAGCGGTATTGGAACAACGGCCATCCAGATGGCCAAATCCATGGGGGCCCAGGTGTTTACGACTGCCGGTAACGCAGAAAAATGCGCCGCATGCCAACGCCTCGGCGCTGATGTCACCGTCAACTATCGCGAGCAGGATTATGTCGAGGTGCTAAAAGAAGCCACGAAGGGGAAGGGTGTGGATGTAATTCTGGATATGGTGGGCGGTGATTATGTGTCGCGTAATCTGGAGCTGGCATCTATGGACGGCCGCATTGTGAGTCTTTCGTTTATCAATGGGTCCCGGGTTGAAATCGATATGATGCATGTATTATTCAAACGATTGATTATCACCGGATCGACGCTTCGACCCCGACCAATTGAAGTCAAAGCCGACATCGCGGAAAAATTACAATCCCACATCTGGCCGCTGATTGAAAAAAGAGAGATTACACCCCTTATCGCGGCCCGCTTTCCCCTTGCAGATGCCGGCCAAGCGCACAAATTGATGGAAAGCGGCAAGCATATTGGTAAGATAATTCTGACGGTTGTTGAATAATATTTATTAGGAAGGAATAAAAGGCATAATGACGCTGAAGTCGGTCCCCACGCGGGGTAGAACACTGGATCATGCCGCTTTTGTGTACGATACCCTAGAGCCCATTCTGCTTCTCGGCAAACAGGCTGAGTACGACAAGCAAATCGTCTCCGTCTTGAAACTGAACGGCTCAGATCGAGTCCTCGATCTGGGATGCGGTACGGGGCTGCTTACCCGGATGATTGCGGACAAATTAGATGCCGGCGGGGAAGCTATCGGCATCGATGCCGCAGCAAAGATGATTAACGTTGCCCGGAAAAAGCGCTCTGGGGAAAATTGCCGCTTCGAAGTAATGGCAGCCGAAGCCCTTTCCCTTGAGAATGCCTCTTTCGATGCCGTGGTATCGAGCCTCTTTTTTCACCACGTGCCGTTGGATCTGAAAGAAAAAGCCCTAACAGAAGCCTTTCGCATCCTTCGGCCGGGTGGCCGGCTCGTCATCGCGGACATGCATGTGCCAACTACCTGGATGGGTGCACTGGTATCTCATGTATCCCGGTGGTTCTTCATGCAGCCGCAGATCGGTGAAAATATCCGGGGCGTCTTGCCCGGCGTCATCAAAAAACCGGTTTTGTGGCACCGGAAATTGTGGCTACCTATTTCGGGTACATCAGCCTCTTCAACACCTGGAGACCTGAAGCGTGAAGATGGGTGGCATCGAAAATCCTGTATCTTCCACTGTCCGGATGGAAAATACGCCGCCGGTTAAGACGCTGATGGAAGAGATGAGATCGGGTATTTTCACCTACCTGGGCGCTGCCGACACTATCCTCCGGCAAAGTGGGGTTCAACTTAAACCGGTTCCCGAAGACATCTTTTCTTTAGATAAGAATTTTTTCTCCATGCTGTTTCTTTACCCCTTTCATCGGGCCGGAATACCGAAACCCCGTCGCAGACTTTACGCGGCTATCCTTCAATGCCTGCGGGGCATGGTCACCGGTTGCGATAACCTGCTGGACGATGAATACAAAAAGACGCTTGACACCGACATCCCCGAAACCGGGACCCGGTTTCGCTCGGTGATGGACATCATGGTCTCTGACCGGGTGCTTTTTCAGATCTTGCTGGATGCCTGCCATCGCGAAGAAATCAATATGGAACAGGTACGGGCGGCATCGGCGGCGTCGATGAAGACGATGACCCGGAGCGGCGTTCAGGAAGCGACGGAAGAGGCGGGAATATCGATCATTTTAAAACCGGACGACATTCTTGAAAAGGTACACCATTACAAAACCGGTATCTTGTTTCAGTGCCCGTGGGATATTCCGCGGGTCATTGAAAGCCTCGACGAAGCGGATACCGCGCCATTGCTGGCGGGGCTCTACCAGGTCGGTTTAGGCTGCCAGGTAATGGACGATCTGGTCGACTTTATGTCCGATCTTGCGCGGAGGCGGCATAATTTCTTGGTGTCTTTGATATATCATGGCTCGCTTCCGGCTGAAAAGAGCCGACTTGGGGAACTTGTTGCGGATAGAGACCGGCAGCCGGCAGCGGCAGATCTGGCAATCGATTTTCCCGGCGCCGTCTGTCAGGCCGCCGACATTTCCCGCCAGTTTCTGGAAAACGGTCTCAACCTGCTGCTATCCGATTCGCACCGGTTTCTCATAGAACCGTTTATCCGGTTTTTGCAAAAAAGAATCGGGGCCGCCCATCTCATACCGGCACCTAAACGATGAAACTTGGGAATATCGGATTCTGGACGCATATTGCCTGGCTGTTTCTTATCCGTTCCGGGCGTTCCACCGCGGCTTTGTCCATAATGATGGTCACGGCAGTGTCCGTACTGATTTTTCTTTCCGCGTTATCTGTTGGGGTGAACGATGCCATGCTCCGGAATACGGTGGGACTGTTTCCCGGCCATATCACCGGTCACCAGATAGCTGGGGGGATCCAACCGGACAATCTGAAAGCAAAGGGCGCCGAGGCTGTTTTAAAACGGGTCTATCTGCCGGGGACTCTCTTAAGTGGCGATCTCAGCCAGCCTTTGATGATCTGCGGTATCAATCCGCGTCTGGAAACCGCCTTTACGGCGTTGCATCAAAAAATAATCGAAGGTCGCTATCCGCAAAACGGTCAACCCGAGTTGTTATTGAGCAAACTCCTTGCCAAAAAACTGGGAGTTCAAACCGGAGCAACCCTTTTCTTTACACCCCAAGCCCAAAGCCGCTTCCCGAAGTTGACCGTTTCGGGAATTTACCAAACCGGTATCGATCAACTGGACCGGGAAATTGTATTTCTTCCACTCAATGTCATGCCGGAAAAGGGAACCCCCTGGTCGGCTGCGATATTTCTTCAAAACGACGTCAACCCCAAGGACATCATTGACGGCTACAAAAAAAAATGGCCGGGGATGCATCCATCAGGTAAATACCGATTTGAATCCTGGGAAACGACGATGCCGGACCTGCGACAACTCATCGACCTGGAGACCATCTCCATGAGTATCGTCATGATCCTGGTGTTCGCTGTGGTTGCCATTGGCATTGCATGCACATTTGTCATCTTCATTATAAAAAACATGCATGAATATGGTGTCATGAGGGCGATCGGCGTGACGACACGGGAAATGTCGCTTTTGATAATGATTAAAGTGGCACTGATGAATGGCATCGCTTGCGGTATCGGCCTCCTGGCCGGCTGTATCGCCGTTTGGGGGGTGTCCCAGGCCGGCGGCATCGACATCACCACATTTACCTCCCATAACCGGTACTTCGCCGTGTCGGGGGTCATCTATCCACGGCTGACGGTTTTTTCACTTTTAATGCCGCCTGTGATCTCTTTTTTATTCAGTTTGGCAGCGGCCTTATGGCCGGTTGTTCTCCTTGCCCGGAAAAAAACAGCGGATATTTTGAGGATGGTATAACGCATGATTAAGGTAAAAGGGGTGACCAAAGCATTTCAATCCGGGCGTGGGATGGTCATGGCGCTGAGCGATGTCACTTTTTCTATAGAGGCGCATAAATTTGCGGCCGTTATCGGAAATTCAGGTTCCGGAAAATCAACATTGCTCAACTGCCTGGGAGGGTTGGAGCCACCGGACAGCGGAACGATTACCTGTTTTGGTACACCGATCTATTCTCTTGGCAGCCGCAAACTGAGCCTGTTTCAACGGCGCAATATTGGCTTTGTTTTTCAGCGCGGAAACCTGCTATCCTATCTGACGATTGCCGAGAACATCGGTTTTCCCCTCACGTTGAATAACATCATTGGAAATGACAGACTAAAACGGATCGACACGCTACTTGATCGGATTGGTCTTTCAGCGGCGGCAAAAGCGCTCCCCCACGAACTTTCCAGCGGTGAAACCCAGCGGGTGGCCGTGGCTCGGGCAATTGCGCACAATCCCAAAATATTGCTGGCGGATGAACCCACCGCCAATTTGGATACGGTAACCGGCCAACGTATCGTGCAACTCATGCATGACATGGGTCAAGAATATCATTGTACCCTCATTATGGTCACCCATGACAAGGAAATCACGGAAACGGCAGCGCCGATTATCCATCTCAAAGACGGCCGCCTACAAGGGAGAACCCATGAAAAATTTGATAAAAATACTTATACTTAGCATCTTTTTGACGACGCTTGCCGGCTGCGCGTACAGACATTATCTGGGCGTACATGGCCTTCCATTCAAATGACGCCTGATATTCACCAAGACATCACCGAAGATCAGGATTGCCTGAATTGCCATCATCCGGATCGTGATCCCGAAGGCCCGGCAACATCTCATCCACAGTTTACCGGCTGCCTGAAATGCCATAATGATAATCCGAAATAAAAGCGACAACCATTCGTATTAATGAGGATGTAAAACGCCTTGACTCCGCGTGGCATGAAAATTCAAAATGTTGAAGTCGTTCCAAGACCCTGAGGTCTTAAACGCTTGGGAGAAAATTTAATGGGATTACTGTTTTTCTTTCTTTTGGCCGGCGGTATTTGTGCTACGTATATTCTGATCGTTCGGCGGCGTCGAAAAATCCGACGGCGCCATGCGTTAGAGCAGCCATTTTTGGATGAATGGGTTAAAATTCTTAAAAATAGCCTGCCGCCTTACGCCAACCTTTCAGATGCCTTCCGCCGAGAATTGCATGATAATATAAAATTATTCCTTTTGGAAAAAACGTTTGAGGGGTGCGGGGGGCTGACCATAACGGACGAGATTCGGGTTACCATTGCGGCTCAGGCGTGCATGCTTCTTTTAAACAGGAAGGATGATTGTTACCCCAAATTGCGTTCGGTGCTGGTGTATCCGAGTACGTATGTTGCCGGCGGCAATCGACTCTTTGGTGGAAAATCAAACGAAAGGTCTGTCCGGCTAGGTGAGTCATGGGGGCACGGAGTAGTGGTTCTCGCCTGGGATAGCGTTAAACAGGGTGCCATCAACTTTAAAGACGGTCATAATGTTGCCATACACGAATTTGCCCATCAGCTTGACCAGGAGGACGGCGCTGCTGATGGTGCGCCGATTCTTGGAGACCGAACTGCCTATACATCATGGGCAAAGATATTCTCCCAAGAGTTTATCCGGCTCCAAAAGAAAAAGAAAGCGCAGTGTGTTCAATAAATACGGGGCCACCAATCCGGCCGAATTTTTTGCCGTAGTCACCGAATCCTTTTATGAAAAACCGAAACAGTTTAAAAAAAGCACCCGGAGCTGTACGAAGAACTCCAAAGCTACTACAAAGTTAATCCGATTGAATGGATTTAAAAATTTGGTCCGATTCGCTTTGGCACCGCCAGGTTATTTTTGGCTCCTTAATTCAACCTGCCAAGATAAACGATGCCGTTAAATTTGATTTAAATTGATCGCTGCTTATGTTCTTGGCAGTATCATAACTCATTAATCCGATGGGGGTATAAAAATGGCCGAAAATATCGAGTTATTGGACTTAAGACCTTTGCCGCCGGTTGAACGTCACAAACAGATTTTCGAAAGATGGGAAAACTGACCACGGGAAATACCTTGAAAATCATCAATGACCATGAACCCAAACCGCTGTACTATCAATTTGAAGCGGAGGAAAAGGGCCGGTTTGAATGGGAATACGAAGAAGAGGGCCCGGTGGACTGGATTTTCAAAATAAAAAAAATTTAGGGTCATATTAACCGTCGAGTTTTGATTCAGGCCCTTCACTAAAACCTGGCAGAATATGGCGAGGGGCCGGATTTTGACCCGGCATCCTCAGAAAAATAGGTGATGGTAAGTTGTGTGTCCAGATCTCATCATCCCCTCTCCAGTAGCGTTTTTTGGATATAAACAAGGATGCCGTCAACAGGGAATAGTGAAACGAAAGATCGCCCCAAGGCTCTCGCATTCACTTTCCGCCCAAATCTTGCCGCCATGAAGTTCGACGAAACTTTCTGATAAAGACAACCCTAGCCCGGTTCCCTGGAATCTTCGGCTTGGAGAGTTATCTACTTGTTCAAAAGGGTGAAAAATATTCTCTATATTTTCTTTTCTTAAGCCGATACCGCTGTCGATAATAGAAATTTGAACATATTTTTTTAATGGGTCCCTCTTGTTTTGAGGTTGGTTATCGCTATCCAATACGCATTTAGCTGCTATCTCAATGTGGTCCCCACCCAGAGTGAATTTTACAGCATTTGACAACAAGTTGTAAATAATCTGCTTTAACATCCGTTCATCCGCAGAGATAGACTCAGGAATGTCATCCAATTCGCATGAGGTTTTGATGCCTCTTTTCACTGCTTTTTCTTTTATCATCATAAGACTATCGGTTAATAAATTGCTGATATTCGTCTCGCTTGGGTTATATTTGAACTTTCCAGCTTCAACTTTGGATAGATCCAGGATATCATTAATCAACGAAAGAAGATGTTTGGCGCTGCCATGAACATCCGCTAGGTATTCCTCCTGGATCGCATTTAATTTCCCGAAATGTTCATCCAATATTAATTCACTAAAACCAATGATATGGTTCATGGGCGTTCGCAGCTCATGGCTCATGTTGGCCAGAAACTCACTTTTAGATCGGCTGGCAGTTTCCGCGGCCCTTTTGGCTTCCCACATTGTTTGTTGCGCCTGTTTACGCTCTTCAATCTCTTGCTGCAGTGCCTCATTCGCTTCGGATATTTCAGCGGTCCGTTCTTTAACTCGTTTTTCAAGACCATCATTGGCTTTTTGGAGGAAGATCTCAGTTTTTATTAATTTTTCACGTTGGGCTTCTATGGTGACAAATGCGTCTGAAAAATCCCGGGAAAGGAGATAGGCCTGGGAAAAATAAAAATGAACAGGCCAAACTGAACCATGTATTGGGCCTATATGATACTTTGGGCATAGAGCATATCATTGACGGACAATACGAAAAGAATGCTGAAACCTGCCAGAAAAATAATTGCCATAATTTCTTTTTTTATGGAGGCGGCTACCAGGATGACGGTTGCATATACAGTAGGGTCGAGGACTGGCGCGGTACCGTAAGCCCGTTTCCAGTCCCCGCCTCGTCAAACCCGGCGTGCGGTTTTCCCGCACCGGGCTTTCCTGTTAACTTCATCTAAAG
>Ga0056107_100096_pt1 | contig 16630 bp, 14 predicted proteins | sample WorMetcrassitun2_FD_77006 | JGI IMG/M metagenome (GOLD analysis project Ga0056107, IMG submission 77006) | Marine gutless worms symbiont microbial communities from Max Planck institute for Marine Microbiology, Germany - Olavius crassitunicatus.2 ...
CCTGATAGAAGTTTTAAGCGTAAACACAAGGTAAAATTAAAAAAATATCATTTCGCGTATAAACGGATTTCTTAATTCAACGGCATTGGGTATAGAATTGCCTGAAGTGGAACAGCGCATGGCCAAGTATAGTGAAGAAATAGGCAGATTGAAACACGAATTTTCCTTTACATTTCTACAAATATACCGACAGCTTGTTGAGAACCTAAAAGGCCAGACAGATGATAGCTGCCGCTTATATGGGGAATATTACAATGAAACACGGCAGATACCTTTACACCGAGAGGCAATGGACAAAACAACTCTGTCAAGTGTCTATTTAATTAAGCTTTATTTGAACTACCTTTTTAGTAATTATACGATTGCATCCGATTGTGCCGATCAATCTGAAAAATACTTGGATGGTATGACAGGAACCGTTCATGTCCCTCTTTTTTATTTTTACGATTCCCTAACCCGATTGGCCCTTCATCCGGATTTTGAGGCTTCCGGACAGAGCAAAATTCTAAAAAGAGTAGCAAGCAACCAAAAAAAAATGAAACTTTGGGCCAAACATGCCCCGATGAATCATCAGCACAAATACGACCTGGTAGAGGCCGAGCGCCTGGCGGTGCAGGGGTCGGAGCAACAAGCAGAAAAATATTACCACCAAGCCGTAAAATTAGCAAAAAAACATGGCTATCGTAACGAAGAAGCCCTGATTCTTGAGCGAACCGCTTTGTTCTATGAAAAAGCAGGAAGACGTCAACAAGCCGGCGATACCATGATGAAAGCCCGATCCGCCTACGAAAGATGGGGAGCGATGGCCAAGGTCCGGGCGATTGATAAATCGTTTTCATTTTTACTGGTGGGGCGTTCCGTTGATGCCAGGGCCGAAAAAGAAGTGACGGCAAAAGATGTGGTCATCCAGGAACCCCGAATGAGTAAAGACCTGGATATCGCCACGATCATGAAGGCCACTCGGACGATATCCAGTGAAGTCGTTTTGGAGAATCTGCTGCATCAGTTAGTGCGGATCATTATCGAAAATGCCGGCGCGCAAAAAGGGGCATTGGTTCTGAATAAAGAAGGGGGTTTGCGCATCGAAGCATCAGCGTCGGTTGAATCCAAAGTAATTGAGGCCCGCCAATCGTTGCCGATTGAGCAGAGTGATGATTTGTCTGTCGACATTATTCGGTATGTGGAACGTACCCAGGAAGCACTGGTCGTTAATGATGCCGTGGATAGCAATCAGTTTTTTGCTGACCCGTATGTTGTGAAAAACAAACCCAAATCCATTCTTTGCATGCCTATTGTGCAAAAAAAAATAACCACCGGCGTGTTGTACCTGGAGAACAACCTTGCCACGGATGTATTCACCCAGGGTCGGATCGAAATTTTAAATATTATACTGGGACAGGCGGCCATTTCTCTGGATAATGCACAGCTCTATGAAAATCTTAAAAAGGAGGTAGCCGTTCGTAAACAGGCCGAAGAAAGGGTATTGCACCTGGCGACAGCGATGGAACAAGCTGCTGAGGCAATTCTGATCATCAAATTGGATGGAACAATTACTTATGCTAACCCTGCTTGCGAAACAATTTTTGGATATGAACAGGAAGAGATACGGGGGGAAAATACACGGGTCCTCCTGAGCGATAACCAAGCCGCTCAAACTTTAGAGACTATAGAGAATACTTTATTGGCCGGGGAAATCTGGCGGGGAAAAATGCCTTCTAAAAAGAAAGATGGCGGTATTTGCAAGCTGGAAGTCACGGTTTCACCCATTAAGGACGATCAGAATCAAATTGTAAATTTTGTCTCAGTTTCCAGAGATATTACCCAAGAAATCCGGATGGAGAGAGAATTACGTCAGGCCCATAAAATGGAAGCTATTGGCACCCTGGCTGGCGGGATTGCCCATGATTTTAATAATATTTTGGCGGCTATCATGGGATATACGGAATTAGCGACATTTCAAGCGCCGGAAGAAAGTCCTGTTCAAGTGAATCTCGAGCGCGTGATCGTATCGACGAAACGGGCAAAAGACCTGGTCCGGCAAATTTTGACTTTTAGCCGACAAACTGACCAGGAGATCCAGCCGGTTCAAATGAAAATCATTATCAAAGAAGCGCTTAGAATGCTTCGCGCAACCCTGCCGTCTACTATTGAATTTCAGCCCGAGATCATAGCTAAATCAGATTATATTTTCGCTGATCCCACCCAGATCCATCAAATAATGATGAATCTGTGTACCAATGCCGCCCATTCCATGGAATCGGGGGGGTTGCTTACGGTTCGGTTGGAAGAATACCTTGTTAATGCAGAAAACCATGATTATTTCCCTGAATTAACCCCGGGCCCATATATTAGCCTCACCATAAAAGATACCGGCCACGGAATAGATAAGGAGATTATTGAACGAATATTTGAACCATTTTTCACAACCAAAGAGCCTGGAAAAGGAACCGGTATGGGACTTGCTATGATCCATGGGGTGGTGGCAAGCTGTGAGGGCGCCATTCGGGTTAATAGTGAGATTGATAAGGGGACTAAATTCCAGGTGCTTCTGCCAAAGTATGAGGGAGACGCGGCCGAAGAGGAAGATTCGACGCCTGAAAAGATTATTCCCGGTAAAGAAAGAATCCTGTTTGTGGATGATGAAATAACCTTGGTAACGTTGGCTGAAGAAGGGTTGAAGCGGATGGGTTATCAAGTGCACCTGGAAACAGATAGCATCAGAGCCCTGGAAAAGTTTAAGCAGAATCCGAAGCAGTTTGATTTGATTATTACCGACCTGACAATGCCCAAAATGACCGGGATTGAATTAAGCAAGGCCACCATAAAAATTAGACCGGACATCCCGATTATCTTATATTCAGGTATGTTGGGTGGAATATCCCCCACGGAAATCGAGGAGATCGGCATCCGGGGGTTTCTCTCCAAACCACTGCTGCTGAAACAGTTATCCCGGGCGATCAGAGATGTATTGGACAAGCCGGGCGAAATATTTGTTCGATGATGGTATCCCCTTCGGGATTTATTCAGATGTTCGATATTCTTCTTTTGAAGTTCCTCCCACCCTCAACTCTGAAATCTTCGAGATAGCTTGTTATCCCTGCTGTTTTGGCACATCAGGTTGATTAAAACCGACCCAAATCTATGCACTTGAAAATGTAAAGTTATTTTTGCGCGGGGCCTTATTTTATGCTATATGATCCAAGCGCCTTGAACGGGCGTTTTTTAATTTAAATCGAGTTGACCTAAATTGGAGCATAAATGAGCTCATTATACACTATATCAGCCGTTGCTAAGGATCAACCGGGGTTGGTACATCGGGTAACCAAAGCCTTGGGGGGTATGAAAATAAATATCGTGGATATCGATGCCCGCTCAGTGCGGGGCCATTTTTCCATGTTTTTGGTGGTCGATTTGAGCACTTCCAGTCTACCTTATGAAGAGATGGTGGTGAAAATGGCCGCCCTTGAATCCCGGTTTGAACTGGGCTTGCGCGTGGAACCGTATGAGGCGGGGCGGCGAAATCCGAACAAGGAATCGATGATTCTGACGGTGATGGGGCAGGACCGAACGGGCATCGTGGCGTCTGTTTCCGGAATATGCGCGAAAAACAGTGTGAATATCGAGTCGATTAAAATGATCGCCAGGGGGGATTATATCGTCATGGAACTCTCCCTGGACAGATTCGGTGTAGAAGATGTCACATTATTTCGTAAAGAATTTTATACGTTTTCGGAAGAAACCGGGCTTGATGTTTCTTTAAGGGACGGGGATATCTTTAACAAACCCAAACGCGTCGTGGTCTTTGATTGTGACAGCACCCTTATCCAGGAAGAAGTGATCGACGAAATGGCCAAAGTCGCCGGGGTGGGCGACCGGGTAAAAGATGTAACATCAAAGGCCATGAACGGTGAGATCGATTTTGTTGAGGCGGTTCAAGACCGCATCCGGTTATTAAAAGGTATGACCGAAACCCAGCTTGAATCGATCTTCGACACGGTTCATTTTTCACCGGGAGCCGAAGACCTTATCGCTACCTTGCACTTTATGGGCTATAAGGTGGCTGTGATTTCAGGGGGGTTTTCATTTTTTACCGATTATTTAAAAAAGCGATTGAATCTCGACTATGTTTTTGCCAATGAGTTGGAGATTAAAGATGGTATTGTTACCGGTAAGATCAAGGGGCGGATCATCGATGCCGAATCCAAGGCGGAAATCCTCAAGCAGATCGCCAATAGTGAAAATATTTCTCCGGATCAGATCGTGGCGGTGGGCGATGGCGCCAATGATCGGTTCATGCTGGAAAATGCCGGTCTGGCGATCGCCTTTAATCCCAAGGAGGCATTGAAAAAACACAGCGATGGCATACTTAGCAGTGACAATATCTCCGGATTGCTCTATTTCCTCGGTATTCCGGAAACCCAGTTGGAGACGATAAAAAACGGTGGATCCTGATACCGATAAGAATGAACCTGATACCACCCGCGCAGCCATTAATCAACGAATCCGAAAGGCACAATCCCAACTGCCGACCGTCTATGGTGCGGATCGTCATAACCTCAAATGCCAAATCAATCGAATCAGGCGCCTGAAACCCGGCCCTGGATATCGGACATCCATCAAAAATCGCCTGGGACATCTCGAGCAAAAGCTAAATGCCGCCATCAAGCGGCGTGATTGGCGCCGACGTCATTGCCCGGCGGCGGTATATCCGGATGCCGACCTTCCCATCCTTACGAAAAAAGACGAAATTGTCACCGCCATTAAAGAAAACCAGGTTCTGATTGTCTCTGGTGAAACCGGGTCCGGCAAGACAACCCAGATCCCCAAATTTTGCCTGGATGCCGGCAGGGGCATCGATGGCGTCATCGGGTGTACACAGCCGCGTCGAATCGCGGCCACCACCGTGGCCCGGCGGATTGCCGAAGAACTCGGCCAGTCAATGGGAGAAGCTGTCGGCTACAAGATTCGATTCCGGGACCAGACGATATCCGATGGTTTTATCAAGATCATGACCGACGGTATTCTACTGGCCGAAGCCCAGACGGACCGTTTCTTAAATGCGTATGATACCTTGATTATTGACGAGGCGCATGAGCGCAGCCTGAACATCGATTTAACCCTGGGAATCATCAAGCGGATTCTTTCTCGGCGGCAGGATCTGAAATTGATTGTCACGTCGGCCACCATCGACACCCGGAAATTTTCCCGTGCATTTGACGAGGCTCCGATTATCGAAGTTTCGGGCCGAATGTATCCGGTCCAGGTCCACTATGACGCACCGGCACCGAGTACCGATGGTATGGATTCTTCACCGGTTGACATGGCGGTCAAGGCGGTAGGGCGGATTGCTAAAAAAAACCGCCAGGGAGATATCCTTGTTTTTATGCCGACCGAGCAGGATATAAGGGATACGTGTCGAATCCTTGATGGCCGATATGACCAACACACGACTGTTTTTCCACTATTTGCCCGTCTGGCCGGACCGACGCAAGCCAAGGTGTTTTCCAAAGTCCCGGGTCGAAAAATTATTGTCGCTACCAATGTGGCGGAAACGTCCATCACCATTCCCGGCATAAAATATGTGGTGGACACCGGCCTTGCGCGAATTCCCAGGTATACCCCCCGGTCCAGATGTACGTTGCTACCCATTGACCCCATCTCAAGAAGCAGCGCCGACCAGCGGAAAGGGCGCTGCGGCCGGGTCTCCGATGGGGTATGCGTGCGACTCTATTCAGAAGAAGACTACCTGGCTCGCCCGTTGTTTACCCCGCCCGAGATCCTCAGAAGCAATTTGGCGGATGTGATCTTGCGGATGATTGCCCTCAATCTTGGCGATATCAATGATTTTCCGTTTATTGATCCGCCGCCACCTCGGATGATTCAGGATGGGCTCGGTCTCCTCTTGGAACTCAACGCAATTACACCGATAAATCATCAATCTAAAAAAGTCAGTCAGGGATACCGACTCACCACCGATGGAAAGGTGATGGCCCGGTTGCCCATCGATCCAAGATTGTCCCGAATGCTGATCGAAGCCCGGCGCCGTGGTTGTGTCGCCGAAGTCACGATTATAGCTTCAGCCTTGAGCATCCAGGACCCCCGGGTGCGTCCCCCGGAAGCGCAAAAAGAGGCGGATCGTGTACATGCCGCATGGAGCGATCCGGCATCTGATTTTGTCAGTTTGCTCAACTTCTGGCGATGGTATGACGTCGAACTGGCTTCTGGAAAAGGCATTCGCAAGATGCGGCGACGTTGCCGCGATCACTTTTTATCCTACCGCCGGATGCGCGAATGGAAAGATATCCATCGCCAACTTTGTACCGTATTAAAAGAATCGAAGATCCCCGTTGGTGTATTGCCCGTAGCTGAGCGGCCTGTCAACAAAGAGAAAAGTAATTTTTCGTCTCGATACATCGCCGTTCATCAGTCTATCTTGAGCGGGTTTTTATCCAACATTGCCTGTAAAAAAGAAAAAAATATCTATACTGCCGCCAATGGGCGGGAGGTGATGGTCTTCCCCGGTTCGGGGCTTTTTAATCAGGCGGGAAAATGGATCGTGGCCGCAGAGATGGTCCAAACCTCCCAATTGTTTGCCCGTATTGTGGCCAATATCGATCCTGGATGGCTGGAACCTCTGGCCGGTGATCGATGCCGCTATACCTACTCGAATCCCCACTGGGACTCGAAAAAAGAGACGGTGATGGGGATTGTGCAGGTCAGCCTGTTTGGCCTGGTGATTGTTTCCAGGCGGTCTGTGGTATACGGCCGGATTGATGAAAAAAAAGCGTGCGAGGTGTTTATTGACGATGCCTTGGTGGAAGGCGACTTTCGAATGCCCATCCCGTTTGTTACATATAATCAACGTCAGGTTGAATCGGTGCGGGATATGGAAAACCGATTCCGGCGCCGGGATCTTTATATCGGAGATCAAGCACTCGTTGGTTTTTATCGCAAACGGCTGGATGGTATTTGGAATGTCCAGATGCTTAGCCAAGAGATAAAAAAACACGGCAATGATAGCTTTCTACGCGTGAAAAAAGACGATCTGTTTCGGTATCAAAGGGAAACATCCGAGTCGGCGGATTTTCCGGACAGTATACGATTGGGGACAGGAACCTATCCCGCAACGTATGCATATGAGCCGGGTGGGCCGACCGATGGCGTCACCGTAAGAATTCCGGCAGGCGCTGTAACGTCGGTCCCCATCGGGGCGCTGGATTGGCTTGTGCCGGGGTTGCTCCTGGAAAAGATCAAAACTCTAATCAAGGGGTTGCCTAAAACCGTTCGCCGTCAACTGGGGCCGCTTCCTCAGGTCATGGATGTAATTGCCGATGCGATGCCCCTATCCGGAGAAACCCAACCACTAATCAATATCCTGGGACCGTTTCTTCATCGACGTTTCGGCGTTCATATCCCCGCATCAAAATGGCCGGTCGACTCCCTGCCGGATTATTTGAAAATGCGGATCGTCGTCACGGATGCCGGGGGCCGGGAGATCCAAAGCAGCCGGAATCCGGACATTTTACATCGGTTTTCCGCATCGGATGGCGATTCCGGGATGTTCACTGATCAAAAAAAAAGATGGGAAAAAAGCGGTATCACCCGGTGGGAGTTTGATGAAGTACCGGATACCGTCGAATTATCCGGAACCGATAAATCGATACGGATGGCTTATCCCGGTCTGACCGTCGAAACGGATAAACCGGGGCAAGTCTGTCTGCGTTTATATCCGTCACGGGAGCAGGCGGTAGAAATGCATCTGTCAGGGGTAAGAATGCTGGCAATGCTGCATCTGGCAAAAGAGTTGCGATTTCTAAAAAAGGCCTTAACGTTACCCGGCAAGACCGCATCCAAGATTTCTTATTTCGGAAATGCGGCCAAAGTGGAACAACAGCTCTTCGAAAAAGTGACGACAATCTTGTTTGCAAAAAATATCCGGACCCGAAAAGCGTTTACCGAGTGCCTGAATAAAGCAACTCCCACGCTCCATCAAACTGGCCAAACCCTTATGTCACTCGTTAAACCAGTGCTGAGTGCAGTGAGCGATACCTGGACACAATTAAAAAAATGGCAAACCCGTCATCTATCAAATCACCCCACCCATCATTTTATTGATCAGCGGCTGAGTAGCCTGGCTCAGTTAATCCCGATAGATTTTATCACCCTGTACGACATGGATAGACTGGACAACCTACCTTTATATATACGCGCAATTTCGGTCCGCACCCAACGGGCGATAGTAGACCTTGAAAAGGATCGCCGGAAGACTGAACAAATCCAGGCTTTTTCAGAACACCTGGGTGATTTTTTGTCCAGTTTGTCGTCGACCACATCGGACGAAAAACGTCAGGCCATCGAAGCCTATTTCTGGATGCTCGAAACATTTAAGGTATCGATTTTTGCCCAGGAACTTAAGACCCCCCGACCGGTGTCGGCCAAGCGACTTAAGGAACAGGTGGCGGAGATTGAGCGGATGACCTAGGTATTGAAGAGTGACGATAGAAGATTGATGATTTGCGGTATCGCTCCGCTCTATTATTTTGAACGGTTTGAAATACGGGAAGTCTAAAGGTTCACATAAGAGCGAGCGCCTCTATTCCTATCAGAATTGGCAGAATTCATTCAATCTTCAATCGCAAATAGCTATCAGCTTCATCCTCTCGTCCCCATTTCCGACACCCCTCGGCATAAATACGGCACTTTTCCCGAAACACTTTGACAGCCTGGGATCGCTGATTAGCAGATAACTGACCGCTTTGAATTAGCCGATGCAATGATTGGATCCGGTATTTATCCAGACCTGTTTGGCGGGAAAGTTGATCCGGGTGCCCCCCATGTTTGATGATTAGCGGCGTATCGATCAGTTGGACCGGGTACTGGCAGCCGATGCGTAGCCACAAGTCGTAGTCTTCACAGGCGGGCAGGGTGTCGTCGAAAAGCCCCACTTCTTCAAACAATTCCCGTCGAATCATAACCGCAGATGGACTGACCAGACACAGGGAAAGGGATCGCTCGAAGATATCACCGGATGGTTTGCTATGCTTTTTTTTCGGATTAACCCGGATCCCATTTCGGATCCAGATTTCCTCGGTCTGGCAAATTTGGGCCTGGGGGTGGGCTTTAAAAAATCGGGTCTGGACGGCCAGCTTATCCGGTAGCCACCGGTCGTCAGAATCAAGAAAAGCGATCAAGGCGCCGGAAGATGCACGGATCCCAGTATTGCGGGCGGCACTGACGCCACGGTTCTTCTGGTGGATAGACGTAATATGTTTTCCATAAGATTTAAGTATATTCGGCGTGTTGTCTGTGGACCCATCATCCACTACAATAAGTTCGTAATCTTCCATGGTTTGACTCAACACCGAATCGATGGCTTCTGTAATCATCCGATCACGGTTAAAAGTCGGGATAATGACACTGACGGATATCATTGGCCTCGGCGATTTACCAATTAGCACATTCAAGTGATTTTATTCTTTGGAAATGCCTTAAATTCGCAGTCATCACACCACAGTGGTGGCTTAGCGCAATGGCGGCTATCGCTATGTCAAAATCATCGATTAATTCTCCCCGCCGTTCAAGATTCGCCTTTATCTTTCCAAAATAATCAGATGATTCATGTAACCGCGGCAAAACAGCAATGACTGAAAGTAGCCGATCCCTCTGTGTTGATAAGAGGAGACTTTTTCTCGTAGAGGAATCCAGCCGTTTGATACCGAACTGGATCTCGGCTACAACCGGCGGCACAGTAACGATATGTCGGGGGGGATAGTTTTGTACGAGTGTCAATGCATCCGGATCTTTTTTCATTAGGGCTGAAAAGGCAGTCGTATCCAAAACCCACTTCATAGGCGAATACCCATCCGATTTTTACGCGATTTATTAATTGCCGTTTCCATTTCAGCCACCCCGTCTCTTAGCAATTGTAGGTCTTTCCGATTCAGTTCGGATTTAAAAAAATCATCAGGCCATTTTCCGACGCTATTCTTAAGCGCTTTTTCGCAAGCCATCACAATAAATCGGTTACGGCTAATACGCTCTTCTTTAACAATCCGATCTATTTCAGCCAGTAATGGATCGGGCAAATGAACTGTTGTGGATGGCATCTTGGCACCTCTCAAATTCATTTTTAGGTTGGACGGCTTGGAACCGAGTCGGTTTTTAAATAGTGTCCGAACGAAAGCTCCCCCCTTTACAAAAGGGGGACTTTAAAAGTCCTTGGCCACTTATCGTTAAGGTACTAAATAATAATGTATAAATAGAATATATTCTATTTATACAGGTGTCAAGATTGATGTTTATGGAATATAGTTCAATAAAACTAGTTTTGTCACTTGACAATCGCTATGAAGGATGAAATATATTCATCATTGTTTAAAATATTGAAGGCAATCCTTCAATGGGTTCTGGTTATGAAAGATCTTCTCAAACAAATCTCGTCAGATTTCAACACACTTTCCCCCAGCCAAAGGAAAGTGGCCGAGTACATCTATCACCATATAGATCAGGCGATTCTTTTAAACGCGACCCAACTTGCCGCCCGGGCGGAGGTTTCAGAAGCAACGGTCATTCGATTCGTCAACGGCCTCGGATTTTCCGGTTTTTCAGATTTCAAAAGAGTCGTCGGGAAAAAGATTCTGGCGAATTATTCAACATCCAGTCGATTGATCGAATCAGCCAAAACCCTGGAAGGCAGACAGTCACTTTTTACCGATATTTTAAAAGGAGATATAGAAAAGATTCAGGATCTGGGGTCGGGAATTACCGAAAAATCGTTTAATCAGGCTGTGGATAAGCTTTGTTCGGCCAGGGAGTTGTATGTGTTGGGGTTACGGGCCAGTTATGCCCTGGCCTTTTACCTGGCCTTTGACCTTCGGTTTTTTTTAGATTCCGTTCGGCTGGTGGAGTTGGGGGTGGGGGATCTTCCCGAGCAATTGCGGGATATCGGACCAGCCGACGTGTTGGTTGTCATCGGTTTCAAGCGGCACACCCAGGAGACGGTGAGGATTGCTGAAAAAATCAAGGAAAAAGGCCCCTTTATTATCGCCATCACCAATAGCGAACTGTCGCCCACAGCCCAACTGAGTGATATGACACTTGTTGCGGAGACAAAGATTCCCGCTTACTTCGAATCATATACCGCGCCGATGAGTTTGCTGAATGCACTCATCACGGCCATAGCTTTACGAAAGAAGGATAAGGCGATCCCCATGTTGGATCACCTGGAAAATGAGTTTGAGCGGTTTGATACATTTACCCGCTAACGATACACTGGCCGCAGGATGCCGGGTGTCAGATGTTAGATGATTGAAACTGGATAAAAATAAACAAATATATAATTAGAAAACACGGAGGCTCAGAGAAAAATGGAAAAAAAAGAACAGGTGGCAAAATTCAAGCAAAAAATTGAAGAGACCTATCGGCAACGAACCCCGAAGTCCAGGGAAATTATTGATGAGGCCAAAAAATACGTCCCCGATGGGGATATGCGGATTTCGATCTGGTTTGAACCGTATCCCGCGGTGATGGCCAAGGGCGACGGATGCCATCTCTATGATGAAGACGGCAACGACTACCTCGACTTTTCGAATAACTGGACGTCGATGGTATTGGGGAACAACCATCCAAAAGTCGTGGAGGCGATCTGCCGGCAAGCGCCCCTGGGATCGGCCATGGCGGCACCGCCCCAAGAGGCCTACAAATGGGCACAGATTCTTTGCGAGCGGATTCCGTCCGTTGATCGGGTGCGGTTTTGCACGTCGGGGACCGAGGCGGTGATGTTTGCCATCCGCGCGGCCCGGGCGTACACAGGTAAAGACAAGATATTAAAAATGGAAGGCAATTATCACGGAAGCTACGATCCCATGGAGATGACGGTGGGCTGGCGTAAATTGCCGCCGGGGCTGCCTAAAAGTGCGGAACTCGACATGATAGTCGTGCCGTTTAACGACAAGGCTGCCGCTGAAAAGGCGATTGTGGAAAACAAGGACGAACTGGCCGCGGTAATTGTTGAGGGGGTCATGGGGGCGGCCGGTATGATTCCACCGGAAGACGATCATCTAAAATTTCTCCAGGAAACGGCCCATGCAAATGATGCGCTCCTTATTTTAGATGAAGTGATCAGCTTTCGACTGTCAACCGGTGGCGCCCAGGAGATCTATGGGGTTACGCCTGATTTGACCGCGCTGGGAAAGACGATCGGTGGCGGGCTTCCCGTTGGCGCGTTCGGCGGACGGGAAGAGGTTATGGCGGTCTATTCTCCCCCAGCATAAACGACCAGCGCATCATGCAGGCACCTTTGTGGCCACGCCTATTGCCGTGGCGGCTTCGGTAGCCGGATTAAAGGAAATGACCCCTGCGGCCATCGACCGGATTAACGGTTTGGGATCGTCGTTGGCCGATGGACTGAAAGGGGTGTTGGCCGAGTTGAAAATTAAGGCCCAGATAAAAGGATACGGGTCATTGCAACAGATTCATTTTACACCGGAACCCATATCCACCGCATCCACCGCATTTTTTACGATCGACCGGGACATTCTTGGCCTGTTCCACCTGTCGTTGATGAACAAGGGAATTTTTATACCGAACCGGGGATTCTTTTCCGTATCGACACCCATGGGGGAAGCGGAAATCAATCAGGTCGTCGATGCGTCGGCTGAAGCCCTGGCCGAATTAAAACCGTTAATGGAGGAGATCGCTCCGCAGTTGATCGGTTAGCGAAAAAGGGAAAACAATGTCTCTTGAAAAAGTACTAAACGCAGAGTCGGTGGCCATCGTCGGCGCTTCGAAAAACGAGACCAAACGGGGCTTCCAGGCGATTCGCACCTTGCTTTCAGAAAAGTATGCGGGCAAGATCTACCCGGTCAATCCCAAGGAGAAAAGCATTCAGGGCTTGGCTTGCCATGCCAAGGTCTCAGACATCCCCAGCCCGGTCGATCTGGCCCTGATCACCACACCGGCCAAAACCATTCCAGCGATTTTAGAGGATTGCGGCGCCAAGGGTGTAAAAGGTGCGGTGATCATTGCCGGCGGTTTCGGAGAACTCGGCAAGGAGGGTCGAAAACTCCAGGAAAAGATGGTTAAAACGGCCAGGGACAGGGGATTCGTCTCATCGGTCCGAACACGTCGGGGATGATGAATTTGAATGCCAATTTAAACCTTGTCGGGATGCGGGATGCCCCCAAGGGGGATATCGCCATGTTGACCCAAAGCGGCAACATGGCCTTGACCCTGATCACCGAGGCAAAGACCAACAGTCATAAGGGGTTTTCGTATTACGTGGGGGTGGGCAACGAAGCAGATATCAATTTTTATGAGTATCTCGAATATTTCCGGACCGATCCCGATACCCGGGCGATATTGATGTACGTTGAAGGGATGCGCGATGGCCGGTCATTTATCACTGAAGCCCACCAGACGACCCGCAAAAAACCGATTGTCCTGTTAAAAAGTGGGCGATCCGCCACGGGCCAAAGGTCGGCCGGCTCCCATACCGGGGCATTGGCCGGCATGGCAGAAGTGGCCAAGGGCGCGTTTACCCGGGCCGGGATCATCGTGCTTGAAAACAGTGACGAATTGTTCCCTGTGGCCGAGACCCTGTCAAGCCTGCCGCCCATGAAAAACAATACCGTGGCGATTTTGGCAGATGGTGGCGGCCATGCCACCATCGCGTCAGATCAATTGACCGATTTAGGCGTGGATATCCCTATTCTCAGTGAAGCGACCCAGGAAAAACTTAAAAAGATCCTCCCCTTTGCCGCGTCAGTACCCAATCCAGTGGATGTGGCCGGCGGGGGCGATGCCGATCCGGCTATTTTTGCCGAATGCGCCCGTATCATACTGGATGATCCTGTAGTGGACGGGCTCCTGGTGGTTGGCCTGTTCGGTGGATATGGGATCCGCTTCGCCGAAAGCCTGGCGGTGATCGAAGAGGCGGCCGCAATACAGATGGGCAAACTGGTGGAAAAATCAAACAAGCCGATTATTATGCACAGTCTTTTCAATTCGGCCAAACCACCGGCCCTTGATATCCTGCGGACATTCGGTATTCCCGTCTACGATTCCGTTGATATTGCCTGTAGATGCATCGGGGCACTGGCCCAATACGGTGTGTATAAAAATTCGCCTCATACCGATGTGAATTTAACGCTTAAGTGGGGTGCCGGGGCAACGTCCACAGGTACCGGCATTATCCGATCGGCCCAAAAAGAAAACCGTGATGCCCTTCTTGAGCCCGAGGCAATGGCGTTATTAGCCGAACACGGGTTACCGGTTGTTGCTAATCCACCGGCCAAAACTGCAGACGAAGCGGTGGTGGCTGCGGAGAAAATCAATGGGCCCGTAGCCATGAAGATCGTTTCGCCGGATATTCTGCATAAAAGTGATGCCGGTGGGGTCCAGCTTGGCCTGACCACCGCAGATGAGGTCCGGCAAGCCTTTGGAAATATAATCGCCAATGCGGAAAAATACAATGAATCTTCGGATATTCGCGGCGTGATCGTTACCCCCATGGCCGCGTCGGGTGTCGAAATCATTATCGGAACCAAAATCGATGACCAGTTCGGGCCGATTATCATGTTCGGGTTGGGCGGGGTGCTGGTGGAGGTTCTGAAAGACGTATCGTTCCGGGTGTTACCGTTGACACCAGAAGGCGCCGGAGAGATGATGGGCGAGATCAAAGCCAGTGTCGTGCTGGATGGTGTACGGGGAAAACCGCCGGTTGATAAGGAGGCCGTCAAAGCGCTATTGGTAAAGGTTTCCGAAATCATCGAATCTTATCCAGATATCCGGGAGATGGATTTAAATCCTGTTATCGTCCATGAAAAAGGGTTCAGTATTGTAGATGCGAGAATTATTTTGAATTCTTGATTGTCTGGATGTACGGAATCGTATCGCGTACAATATCGATGGTTATGAAATGTTCACTGAGGGCATGGCGCAATTAGCTGTTCCCATATCCGAATGGGTATTGAAATTTATTGACACTTGTAAAAAACGGATGAATACTGTAAAATGATCTTCATTCAGTCTCCGAGTTCGCATCACCACTGGATCAAGTTCGCTCGTCTCCATCTCTTTGACGGATGTTTTTTTATAAACCATTTATAAACCACATAGATCAAGGAAAGGGGGATTTATTCGTTTGTAATATCAACAGTGGTTCAACAACCCATCTTGAGAAAGAAACCATTATCAATAAGGAGGATTCCAATGAAGAAAGCACTTATTTTTCCATGGCCGTTATTTTTGGATTGGTACTTTTCATGGGTGTTTCGCCAGCCCAGGCAGCAGACCAAACATTTGTAACTATCGGTACCGGCGGTGTCACCGGCGTTTATTATCCTACAGGTGGGGCCATTTGCCGGCTCGTGAATAAAACCCGAAAGACTCACGGAATCCGCTGCTCGGTCGAAAGTACCGGGGGCTCTGTTTATAACCTGAACACCATTGCCGCCGGTGAGCTGGACATGGGCGTTGCCCAGTCGGATTGGCAGTATCATGCGTATAACGGCACCAGTAAATTCGAGAAAAAAGGACCGAATAAAGAATTAAGGGCCGTATTCTCCGTTCATCCCGAACCGTTTACCGTGGTTGCCCGTAAAGATTCGTGGATTAAAAATTTCCAGGACCTGAAGGGTAAAAGGTCAATATCGGCAATCCCGGCTCCGGTCAGCGCGGTACCATGGAGGTGGTGATGGGTGCGTTGGGCTGGACCAAAGACGATTTTAAACTAGCCTCCGAGTTGAAATCCGCCGAGCAGTCAAAAGCGCTATGCGATAACAAGATTGACGCCATGATCTTTACCGTGGGGCATCCCAGTGGATCCATTAAAGAGGCTTCCACTTCCTGTGATGCTGTGATCGTTAACGTTACCGGTCCGGAAATCGACAAGCTGGTAGCCGACAATGATTACTACCGAAAAGCCACGATCCCCGGCGGCATGTATCGCGGTACGGACGCGGATACCCAGACATTCGGCGTTGGTGCTACGTTTGTTTCTTCGACGAATGTCCCCGAAGAGGTAATCTACAACGTGGTTAAGGCGGTTTTTGAAAATTTTGACAGCTTCCAAAAACTCCACCCGGCATTTAAAAACCTGAAAAAAGAAGAGATGATCAAAGATGGCCTTTCTGCGCCGTTGCATGATGGTGCCGCAAAGTACTATAAAGAAGCCGGCTTGATGTAATTATCAATCCTCAATTGAGCGGTTCAATGTTCAAGCTTTATGGTTCAGGGTTGATCGCAAGACTTTTAACCTTGAACTCGGAACGGTTGGCTGCTTGATTTAGGCCCCCGTCAGATAAAGTGCGTCGGTTAACCGGCGCACTTTAACATCATTCTCACAAAAGGAATCATTGCTATGACCGAATCGACAGATGGCCTGAAATCCGAAGAACAGCTTCAGGAGATGATTGCCGAGTCGGATTCAGGGGCCCGTAATCCAACCGGCACGATTCCAAAACAGATGCTTTTTTATGTACCGTTGGTCTGGACCATATTTCAGCTCTGGTACGCATCTCCCTTACCGGTAGTGTAATTTATTTTGTGTGAAATTGATAAAGCTCGAAAAAAAGGCGCTTTCCCTTTATAAGGGTGTCGACGAAAACATCCACAAAGAAAGGAGAAGCGC
>Ga0056107_100100_pt1 | contig 16468 bp, 10 predicted proteins | sample WorMetcrassitun2_FD_77006 | JGI IMG/M metagenome (GOLD analysis project Ga0056107, IMG submission 77006) | Marine gutless worms symbiont microbial communities from Max Planck institute for Marine Microbiology, Germany - Olavius crassitunicatus.2 ...
AATCCACTGGAGGTCGAAACCCATAGGTAAAGTTGCCGCCAACCTGCCATTTATGAAAAATATGGCAGAGTATAATTTCACACATAATTGTTGACACTACCCCGCCACCTTCGATCCTGGGTTATGCATGGGTTAGGTTCTGGGTTAGGTTTTATCCATTTTTATCAATCTCAGCAGATTTACCGTACTAATTAATCCATTGATTTGTCAAGACAAAATTACCTATATCAATCTCCATCAATGAGTTAGCCGTGAGACTCTTAATCAGAAGGTTGAAGGTTCGATTCCTTCACGGCCCACCAAAAATAATCAATTGAAATAAGGGGCGAATCGATGACTCGGTTGCCCCTTTATTTTTCTGAAACTTTCTTCGCATTCATCCGCAAAACAATCAGCTCACCGACTTTTTCCGCTGACCGGCCAAACAGGTCATCCATGGGAACGGTTTTCAGATAGTCGTCTTTCCAACCGATACTATTTTCATGGACGATATTTTTAATATGCTCGTATTTACCACCAAGGGCTTGAATTTTATCGGGGAGGGGCACCGTTTTACGAAAAGTAATATTCAATAGCAACAATTGCCCAATCGTGTGACCGGCACCGGGTACATCGGATAGAAACGGGATCACGATCATGCTGCGATCATCCTTTCTTCCTTTGCCGATATAGACATTTCCCTGTCTAACAATGATTCGCTTGGTTCCCCTTAGGCGGTTGTCGGTTTCAATTCGGGAAGGGATCGGTGCCAGGACCCCTTCTTTTTTCATGACTTCAATACTTGCTTTATCGGTTAATTCACCCAGGGTGCTCAGCCCGTTGATCTTGTACAAAATAGTACCCTGGATGTTTTGGACAATACCCTGGAGGTTTCGCAAAACGATGACATTACGATTAATAAGGCGGGAGATCTCGATATTGTGATGGGTCAACGCGTCAAAGAGGATTCCATCGGTCCGGTCGGTGATGCGACTGGTACCCACTGTGACTGTTTTGGCCTGATGTTTAATGGCGTCCACCGGCCGGGACAATACATTGATGGCTTCGCTGAGACTGGCAAAGAGGGTGTCAATCATGTTTCGGGCAGAGCCCTCTTTTCCAAAATCGATTTTAAAATCAGAAACCGGTAACCGGCCGGCGAGGTATTTAAGTAATAGACTTAGATCGGTTGCGACGGTTAACCCCAGAATCGCCGGGAATTTTCCGCTGATTTTGCGCGCGCGAAATTCTTGATAAAACCGGGTAATCTTTTCCCGAAAGCTCGATTCCAGAATGATGTCATATATATCCAGCTCTTTTACGACGTAATCCCGAAAATCTTGCCGCAATTCTTCGCGGAATCGATAGATAAAACGTGACCCGTCATGGATCGAAAGCGCCGCGTGGTAGCCCCATATGTGCCCGGTCAGGGTATTTAAAATGGGCGCCAGGTGTTCACCCACTCTGGGGACATACAGTACATGGGTCGCATAGGGTGTAAACCGTTCTTCACCTTCATCAACGATCACTACCGGTGCGGCTTTGTGGGCTCGGAATATGGCGGTATCCTTGACCAGATCACCCACCACGGCCGGCCGGGCGCCGGCGGCGCAGACAATGATCAAGGGTTCGGCTGATAAATCGATATGTTTTTTATCCTCTACAAAATCAGAAGAGATGGTTTTGTAGCACAGCTCACTTAATTTTATGCGGATCTCATCGGCTGACGCTTTGTTCGGACCACTACCCACGGTGGCCCAATAGGTTTTTTGGGTCGCCAGATCTTTGGTGGTTTCCGCGATTTTATCGCTTGTCGAAAGCACCTGTCGCATGTGTATTGGCAGCGCCCTGAGTTCCCTGATTTGATCCGAAACAAACAGACCATCGCGGCGCTCGGTAAGCCGGGAAAGGTGCAAGCCCAGAATAGCCCCAGCCACGATCTGGGCATAAAAGGCCTTGGTGGAGGCCACAGACATTTCAATGTCCCGGCCGCTGCTGGTATAGATCACACCGTCGGTTTTAAAGGTTAAATCTGAATTCCGGCGATTGACAATGGCCAGCGTGTGGGCCCCCCGGGCCTTGATCATATCCACTGTGCGATTGGTGTCTGTAGTGGTGCCGGACTGACTGATGGCCACGACGAGCACATCGGCCATGGATTGCATATCATCATGGACATCAATGGTAAAACCGCTGAGTTCCGAGGATTTCAATGCACTGATCTGAAGGGTCGGGTCGTTTAAATAATAATCGGTAATATCGGCACAGATCCGAGCGGCCACTCCGGCTGTTCCCTGACCGATAAAAAAGATCCGTTTGATCTGTTTTTGTAAAAAGGCCGTGTGCAGGCTGTCTGGAAGTGTGGCGTCATCCAGTGCAATCATATAGCGGCCTTTGTGATCTGGATCGGTAGTCCAGCGTGCCCTGAGCGTTTGTTCTACGGATTTCGGGGCCTCGTTGATCTCTTTTAAAAAGTAGTGGGGAAAATTCTGCCGATCAATATCCCGAGAGGTTATTTGGGTGGTTTTAATATCTTTGTCCGAAAGGGCCACCACCGATTTATCATAATACATGGCCGTAATACCGGACAGGCCGCCGGTCGACAGCTGGTCAAGAATAAATATTTGCCCTTGGGTTTTCCCGTTTTTACCGTCCACCACGGTTTCGCCGTCGATTTTAAGATATGTGTCGGTCTCTTCAACGAAACCATAGACTTCCGAGACGGGCATATAATGGTCTTTAGCCAGCCCGATAAAAATTGCCTGACCGCTTCCTTTCTGGGCCAAAAAGATCTTCCCGGGTGCCAGGTCGGTGTGCATGCTGATAGCATGGGATCCGTCAAACTCATTGACAGCCAACCGGAATGCTTCGGTGATGTCGTGTCCGTTTTTTAAATGCTTGTCAATGGTCAGGGGTATCATTTTCGTGTCGGTGGTCACTTCCGGATGGACGTGACACCCGTTGGATGCAAAGGACTGTTGTAATGAAAGATGGTTGTCGATATCGCCGTTCAGGCACACATGGATGATCCCTAATTGATCATTTTGACCGGTGGTAACATTGTCCACCGGATGGCAGTTGGGTTCTGTGATGGCGCCCACTGAGGCCCACCTTGTATGCGCACAGATTGTGTGCCGGCAGTGCGGATATGCAATCAGCTGTTGAAGGATTCGGTCCGTTTGAATCTGGTGCCGTAAAAAGCAGACATTGTCACCCAGACTTCCGATTTCAGCCGCTGTTTTATACGTCAATGTCAGAGCGGTCATTGGTTCAGTGCCTTGGGCGTGGCGAATGCGGATATTACCATTAACAAGGATATCCGCCCGGATTCGGTCACTCAAGTGCCGGGATAACTTTTCCTTGGCAAGGGACTTTTCAAATTTCACCCAATCAGACGGGGTCATATAAAACATCAGGGACAGGCCGGCTGAATCACGGCCGCGAACCTCAAGCCGGTCGATGCTGTTGAGCACAGCATTGATCTGTCTGAAAACGGCAACGGATGTCCCATTCAGGGACTGAGACGCGTTGGCGGCTAAATCGGTCACCTGGCGGATATTTTCAAATAGCTCTTTGGAAAGGGCCCAATGGATATCTTTTAAGCGTTCGATATTTGCTGACACCGGCGAAACAACCGTCGGTGTTAGCTGGTCCCTAACGCCGGCGAGTGTTTGCTGCTCGTTTTCGATGAGCCTCATGAGCCGGTTACCCATGCCGGAAAGGGCCGCTTGCGTTTTTGGATCTTGATAGATGACCCCGAAATAACAATTTTGCGTCAACGCACGGACATCGTCCCAAAGGGCGGAAAGGGTATCCGGTCCGGAAAGGTGGCGGTCCTGAATCGACGGATCATCAATGGAAAAACCGGCAAGTGGGTGCGCTTCGATCCGTGTCAAGGCGGATTCAATGCGGCCAATTTCCAGATCGGGCGCCGACCCTTCTGGTATCGGGCTACTCGGTTTAAAGGCAACAATACAGGTCAATCCACAGCTTAGCGTGAGCCTGTTCAAAGGAAAAAAGATGATCGACCCCGGAGGGACAGATGTCATGGATCGTCCAAAATAAAAATGATGATACATCGGGTGCCGTTGAAAAAACATGATTTTACGGACCCGTTTCCGCATTTTGGTTTGAATTTGGTGGATCAAGATGCGGGCAGAATTGGTAAGCGCAGAATTGGTTAAATAATGAAAGGGTTGCGTCATGACAGGGTCATCCCTTTTTTTTGTTGTCCACGGTTGATGCGGCCTGTTCGGAAAAATAGTCGCTGAAGTATGCTTTAATGGCCATTTTGGCATATTGGCCGGATTTGGTCCCAATAAAATCTTTGTGGGCTACCATTACGGATACAGCGACACTCTGGTCGCTGGCTTTGTCTTTGGCAAACCCTACAAACCAATCATAACGGGGATTATTGTTCATGCTGCCCGTTTTGCCCCCCAGGGTCAGCCGGGACAGGATACGATCTTTGCGATATCCCCTGAATACTTGCCGGGCGGTTCCTTCTCGAATGGTGGTCTGCATGAATTTCGACATGATCGTAGCCGTTTGCGTATCAATGGCCTTTTGAACGATATGGGGGCGTCCCCGGTATACCACCTGGCCGTTTTTATCAGTGACCGAATCAATGAGGGTCGGTTCGACCAGTTGGCCCATGTTGATAACTGATGCGGCAATCATCGCTCCGTGCAAGGGCGAAAGCGTCGTGTCCTGATTGAATCCAGAGGCCATTTCGCCCCATTGGTAAGGCGTGTCCGTTACGGTAAAGTGGCTGGGGGCGATCTGAAGATCAAAATCAAATTTGTGATTAAACCCGAAGGCCTCGGCATAGGACAACAATTTTTCTTTTCCAAGGCGGTTGGCACCCAGTTTTCCAAAAACGGGGTTGATTGACTGGGCAAAGGCATCTTCGAAGGTGATGCGCCGTGTGTATTTGTTTTGCCGGTCCTTTAACTGATTTTTATATAAGGTATGTTTGCGGCCATTGTATTTCAGGGTTGAATTCGGTCCCAGGTCAAAGGCCTCGATGGCTGCTGCGGCCGTGATGATTTTAAAAATACTGGCAGCGGGAAACTGGTTATCCACGCAGGTATTATTCTTGGAATCGACACGGTCATGGCTGATCATGGATAAAATGCGGCCGGAGACTGGATCAAGGACAACAATGCTTAAATAGCGGGCATGTTCGAGGCGCAGTTTGTCGACAAGGGCTTGCTGCAGTTTCACATCAATCGGCGTATCGATCTGGTAATGGGTGCCGTTGGTTTCAAAGGAGATGGACTTTGCGGTGACCCTGTCCGGCGAAATACCGGCTACCATGCGCTGTAGGGTTTGTTTGTCAATCTGATTGGCCGGGGGGGGGATCCGTCTTTTTTGCTAAATCCCCGGCCGATGTATTCTCCGGCCAAATGCTGCTAACGGATGCGCTGTAGCCTACACAGATGATCGTCCCGATGACAATGGCAAGTAGTCCCCAAAACGGGGGCCGCTGCCACAAGCGGTTTTTTTTAGATTTTCGCCTCAATGTATCCTGATAGGCACGCCACCCGCTATGATTATCTGTTGATAGCGTGCCCAATCGGTGTTTACGTATCATTTCTTACCGTGACCTTTTGTATCAAGAAATGGGGGTGCCGGGAGGGACCGGCCGGTCCACGCAGGCCAGAGTGACGTCTTTATTATCTACTGCTGCCAGTATCATCCCTTTAGATAAAACGCCCATCAGCTTGGCCGGTTTAAGGTTGGCGACCACAATCACCTGTTTCCCTGTCAATTCTTCCGGCTTGTAGCTGCTTGCAATGCCGGAGACCACGGTTCGTCGATCCCCTAAGTCGAGTTCCAGTTTGAGCAGCTTTTTAGCACGCGGGATTGCTTCCGCCTGGACAACGGTGGCCACGCGCAGATCGATTTTGGCAAATTCCGAAAAGTTGATCTCGGGTTTGATCCGGGGCAGCCCTGGTGGCTCAGCCGTACCGGCTTTCGGTGACGTTTTATCCGGGTTTTTTCCTGGGCCTGGTTTGGTGTCCAATTCAACGCGTGGAAACAAGGCAATGGACTTGGGTATCTCACGGCCCGGTGGAATAGATCCCCATTTACGCAATGCTGTAAGGCTGTAAAAAGGTTGGTCTGTATCCGTTTCCGATGTCAACCCCAGATGGGTGATCATTTTTTTGGCAGTATCGGGCATGACCGGATAAATCAGACCCGCCACGATTCGAAGTCCTTCCAGCAGGTTGTAGATGACGATTTCAAGTTGGGGCCGGGTCGCATCCTTTTTGGCAAGCTCCCAGGGCGTCATCGTATCAATGTAGCGATTCATGCGGTTGATAAATGCCCATATGGCCATCAATCCTTTGTGGAACTCAAACCCGCCAAAGGTCGCTTCGACCGCATCAATGGCTTTTTGGGCATCGGGTTCAAGGTTAAACGTTTCCGCTTCTATTTTTTCCAGGGACGGCTCCGGCACCCTGGCGTCAAAATACTTGTGGGTCATGGCCAGTACCCGGGAAAAAAGATTTCCAAGATCATTGGCCAGGTCGGCGTTGATTCGTTGGACCAGGGCAGACTCTGAAAAGCTGGAATCCCGTCCGAAAGCCATATCTCTTAACAGGAAAAACCGAAATGCATCGAGCCCGTAAGTGTTGATCATTTCTAACGGCTCAATCACGTTGCCGATGCTTTTAGACATTTTGCTGGCATCTATATTCCAATACCCATGGACATTCAGGTGCTGATACAGTGGGATTCCGGCCGCTTTTAACATAATCGGCCAGTAGATGCCGTGGGGTTTTAAAATATCCTTGGCCACGATGTGCTGGGCCGCCGGCCAGAATTTGTGATACTTGGCGTTGTCCGGATATCCCAAGGCGGAAATATAATTGAGCAATGCGTCAAACCAGACATAGGTCACATATTTTTCATCAAAGGGGAGGGTGATGCCCCATTGCAGTCGGGTTTTTGGCCTGGAAATACACAAATCCTCCAAGGGTTCGCGTAAAAATGCCAGGACCTCATTCCGGTATTGTTTCGGCCGGATAAAGTCGGGGTTTGAATTAATGTGATCTATCAGCCATTGCTGGTACCGGCTCATTTTGAAAAAATAATTAGACTCACTGATTTCTTCAGGTTTGGTTTGATGATCCGGGCATTTACCATCAACCAGTTCCCGTTCGGCATAAAACCGTTCACAACCAAAACAGTAAAGACCGGTATACTCGGAAAAGTAAATATCTCCGGAATCGTATATTTTTTGCAATATCTGATTGACCAGTGCCATGTGTGACGGCTGGGTGGTACGAACGAACTGATCATTGGCGACATTTAGCTTGGGCCATAATGCCTGAAAGAGGGCACTGATACGATCGACGTATGCTTTGGGTGTCAGGCCTTCTTTTTCAGCGGCCTGGACGATTTTATCACCGTGCTCATCTGTCCCGGTGAGAAAAAAGGTGTCCCGACCGCGCATGGTATTGAAACGCGCAGCGACATCCGCCACTATGGTGGTATAGGCATGGCCCAGATGGGGCCTGGCGTTTACGTAATATATGGGGGTGGTAATAAAAAAAGGCTCAGTCATGGTTTTTCCGTGTTTTTCCGTTTGGGTGGGTTGGTTTTTTTTCGATTTTTAGGTGGGGCGTCGCTTTTTGCTCTGTTGTCCTGTGATCTATTTCTATTTCCTTTTTCCGGTCCCCTGCCTTTGTTTCGGCGCTCTGTGTTTTCAAAAGTGAGACAACACATCAAACGTCCGCAAAGCCCTGATATTTTTGTTGGGTTCAGTGAGAGGCCCTGAGCTTTGGCCATTCGGATAGACACCGGTTCAAATTTTTCAATGAACGTGCCGCAGCAGATTTCGCGTCCGCAACGGCCGATGCCACCGATCATCTTCGCCTGGTTCCGAATACCCACCTGCCGCATTTCTACACGGACCCTTAGTTTTTTGACCAGCATTTTGACCAGCTGCCGGAAATCGACCCGCCCCTGGGCCGTAAAGAAAAAGGTGGTTTTTTTAGCATCAAAGGTCGTTTCGACGGAAAAAAGATTCATCTTTAAACCGAGTTTGTTGATACACTGCTGACAATAGCTATGGGAAATACTTTTGGTTTTCTCATTTTTTACGAGCTGGTCTTTGTCTTTTGGCGTGGCCAGACGAAATACTTTTTTCAAGAGGCGTTTGTTTTTTTTCTCGTTCCGGTTTTCCGGTACAACGGCCACAATCCCATATCCGAGGCCTTGTTTGGTTTCTAAAATGACGTGATCACCTTGAGTTAAAACAAAAGCCCCCGCGTCAAAATCATAAATTTTTCCGGCAGAATTAAACCGAATGCCGACGATTTTCCCCATAAAACTTAACCGATTCATATCCACCCGGGGTGGATATGTCTTTCGATAGTTTGATTAAATACGTTTCCAGGGCCAGCCGCGGATTGGCATTGGCCCTGATCTGTTTTTCTAATTTTTCCAGGGCTTCAAAGCCGCTGATAAATGTCCGGGTAGGAACGGATGATGTTATTGTTTCCATCTGATCCAATTTATCCTGGTTGATGACGCGCGCTGGCGTCAGCGGCAGCACCGCCAGGTCCCGCAACCAGGATTTGATGATGCCGATTAGATTCGCAAGCTTTTTGGGATGCTGTGCCAGTTTATCCGCTGTAGCCAGGATACGACGGATGACCCCATTTTTAACCGAAGCTTCGCCGGTATGCATTTGCATTAGTTCATCAATCAGCCAGTCCCTTTGCCCGAGCCAGTTTGCCGAAACGATTTCCTGGGCTGCTTGATTGCTTCCGCTGGCTATGGTAGCGACTATTTGAGCGGTTTCGAAGTCGATGCCTGCAGTTGCGGCAACTGAATGCGCAATCTGCTTTTCCGGTAATGGGGGGAAACGGAGATGCTGGCACCGGGAGGTAATAGTCGGCAGTAGATCCGATGATTTATTGGCCATCAAAATCAGCGTGGTCCGCATAGGCGGCTCTTCCAGCACCTTCAACAGTGCGTTGGCCGCCGGTATTGTCATTGCCTGGGCGCTTTCGACAATAACGAATCGATAGCGTGCTTCAAAAGGCTTTAACGCCAAGGTGTCGCGAAGCGATCGAATGGGGGCAATTTTTATGACATTGACGGCGGGCTTAATATGAAGAATATCTGGATGTTCCCCGGCATGTATCTTCTTGCATGCGTGGCAGGTCTCACATACCGGCCAGGACGCCGTCGTATCAATAGTTTCGGTACGCTGAGCATCTGGGTCAAGGGGGATTTCCGGCCGGTTGGCGCAATTTAAGGCCATGGCAAACCGGATGGCCGCCCGGTACCGTCCCACGCCGTCAATTCCGGTAAATAGCATGGCATGGGGGATTTTCCGGGTACGAATCAGATGGGTTAGAATCCGTATCGATCCATTCCGATGGCTCATCGGCTCGTCTGCCCCCACATCGCTATAGATCGACCCGTTCTCTTATTTCTTTCCCGGGTTTAAAGAACGGTAGCTTTTTAGGTTTTATCCGGACTTTTTCCCCGGTTTTGGGATTTTGGCCCGTATAACTCTTATATTTCTTTACATAAAAGCTACATAACCCCCGGATCTCCACCCGCTCTCCCTTGGTCATGGTTTCTGTCATATCATCGAAAAAAATCTGGACCACGTGGGATGCTTCAAGCCTGGAAATATTGGCTTCATTTTTAAGCCGGGTAATCAGCTTTAATTTATTCATTTATCCTCCTTGAGTGATTATCACAAACAAATATAATGATGTTTTATTAAATAAATACAGACAACAAGTCAAGATGTTAATTTTTTGGGTGTGAAAATACATTATAAGTTTTGATGATTCATCCAGGTGGTCTAAAGCGAGATGGAAGATGCTTATACCGGGTTTTATAAGTGCAACAGGTCCACATCCGCTTCATCTACTTCAACTGCGGTAAATTGGCCAAGGGCCTCAATATGGACGATCACTCGGTCTTTTCCGCGGTATTGTGAAAAAATACCGATGACACCGGTAAACGCCCCCCAGACAACCACCACCCGATCTCCTTTGTTAAACCGGGAGCCGGTCGTCACCTGCTGATCCGCCTCGGTTATAATTTTCAGTGAGTCGATGGTTTTCAGGGAAACGGGCAGCGGCCCTTTTCGGTTACCAATCAGGCGGACAGCTCCGACCGTTTTAAGGATTTCAAGGTGATGGGACGGATGTAGGTCGGTTTTAACAAAGAGATAACCCGGAAAGAGGGAGGCCTTCAGCATGACCCGTCTGTCCCGACGCTTGCTTTGGACCAGAATCTTGGGCAGAAACACCTCTATCGATTTTCTGGCCAGTGCCTCACAGGTTGTATTTTCAAATCGGCTTTTAGTATGGAGTACATACCACTCGGAGATGAGTTCGGTTCCCTTCACAATATTATTCCCCATCGCCCACATTTCCGCCAAAGCTGTGCCTAAAACCGCCAAGGCCATGCAGGGAGATGGAAAATGCGAATTTTTGATCATTGGTCTCTTCAATGTAGTCCACTGAAAAGGTCCAGCAATCGGCCCGGTAAAGCCATCCCCATCGACGCTTGACATCTTCTCTTGCGATCATGTCACGTTCGTATTCAACATGGGTCGACAGCCGGTTTGTTATGGCCGCATACAGATAAAATTTTAAATGTTCCTGCTGGTTGCCCTTGATCCGATAGCTGGCATGTAACCGGTCGCCCCGTTTATCCCGGATAGCGGCTTCCACGTTTTTTTCAAGGTAATTATTTTCATACGTGTCCCATTTCATGTCGGCTTTGGCCCAGAAGTAGGACGATGGGCGAAATCGTATTTCCCCGAAAAGCGGTGCGAAAGGCTTTGGTTCCTCTACATCGTTACTGGCTTCATTTAAGTCATAGCTTTGAGAGAGGAAAAGTCTCAGGAACTCGCGATAATCGTATTTTTTAGTTTTGTTCTCTTTTTGATCTGTTTTTTTCAGTTTTGAGGTAAATGCGCTGATTAACGAATAGGTGATCACATTTTTCTTCTCAATCGCCTTTACCGGAGAAAAATTGGGCAGATCATCCTGGTCAGTTTCCGGTGTATAATCATAAAAAATCTGGGGCCGAATGGCGTGCTTTATTTTATCAATACGTGTGCCGCCAATCTGGTAAATTCGATACACTTCCGATGAAAAACGCCCCCCGATGTCATAGATGTTTCGGTCGAATGATTTTTTTTGACCGGGGTCGTTATCTTCAGTTTCGTTTACGTACCAATAATTATATCGCCATCCGGCAAATGGCTCGATCGTAAAAAAACGCCCGGCCTTAAAAGGAAGGAAAAGGCGCGGGTATAGCTCAGCTTCATGCAGGCGGGTAATATCGCTATTCGTATCACTATCGGCCCGATAATAGTGGATATACCGGGTATCCAACGTGTAATAAAGCAGTGTTTTAAATACACTCTGTTTCGAGCCGTTGAAGGTTACCCAGGGCAATTGCTGGATGGTCGGATCATTTTCGCTAAATTGCCGGCGGATGACATCGTCATACCAGGTAGCCCCCGTATTTAAACGAAATTTGGACCAGGTACGGCCGATATTGATAATATTTCGACGAACCGACTCGTTAAAATCGTCTAAATCCCGGCCGAAGGTATGAAGAAAATATGCATCGCTGGTGTCAAACCCGGTTATGCCATCTTTAAATTCCAATAGATAATCCTGGTCGCTGACGATGTCCAGATCGATTTTTGCGGTGAGCCCCAAGGGAAGCGTCAACTGATCATGCTTCATCCGAAACCAATACCGGTTGTTATTTGGCCGTAATTGGTTATCATGGGTATAGCCCCACAGATCACTTGAATTCCCGACACCATCGTCTACTTGCCGGTCGTCCAGATAATCAAACATGACCGTTCCCTTTGAGCGCGGGTCCAAAACATATCGAAATTCCGCGCCCCACTTGTTTCCCCGTTTTTCTATAGATTGCCAATAAAAGGTGGCATCGGTGTTCGAGCTGATCGCCCAGAAAACGGGCTGGGTGTATCCAACCCCATTGCGGCTGTCCGATATGACAAATTGCGGCGCCAAAAGGCCGGATTGCCGTTTTTGTTTAACCGGAACAACCAGGTAAGGGACGTAGAATATCGGCAATTTCTTAATCCATAGCGCTGTATGCCAGGCCGTGGCATATCCCTCTACCGTTACCTTTACATCTCTTCCGGTTATTTTCCAATCCGGCGTTTCGCCATCACATGTGGTAATGGTGGCCTTTTTAGCCGCATAGGTTTTGGCACCGGTTTTTTCGATCTGATAACCGGTAATATGAAAATTACGGGCCTGGAAAAACGCACGACCGTTATGAATCATACCAGTTTCTCTGCGAAGATCCAATTCCATCTTTTCCCCGGTGAGAATATCATTTCCCACGGTTACGACCACATTTCCCAGGGCTTCGGCCACCAGCGTATCGGTACGATATCGGATCCGGTCAGCAACGATTTTCCGGTTGCCTTGAACCAGCGACACATTCCCGGTTGCAGTAAAAAAGTGTGTTTTTTTATCGTAATTGACGTGGTCTGCAAAAATTTGCCATGGCAAATCAGGGGATACGGTTTGACCGAAGGAAACCATCGTAGAACAGAGCAGGCTAAAAATAAAAATTAAGATCGGCAGGGGGCGATGCCATGAATATGCCCACCTGGCTGGTGTTGCGGGTTGTTTGGTTGTCATTTTTTAGTGATTCATCGCAATTTTATGTCCAAAAAACAATCTTGTTATCATTGGCCAGGTTGGATAGTATATTGGTAAACAGCCTGAAATACTGCCTGCTATAAATCCGACCTCGTTGAAAAAGTCAAGGTTTTGTTGTAAATGGCGGACAGCTCAAGTTCATATGGATTAAAGTGGGCATGGCGACGCAAAAAGAGAATTAAATCGGTGTTGGGCGTGGTTTGTTATCTGGCGGTGACCCGTTTTCCGGTTTGCGGGGTCAACATTGGACATATCAATTAGGAATCATTGGGTGAATATGAAAAAAAACAACCCAGCCATTTTGAATACCATCGGCAATACCCCGCTGGTGTTAATTAATCAGTTGAATCCCAATCCGCGCGTGAAATTATATGCCAAACTGGAATACTTCAATCCCAGTGGATCAATTAAGGACCGGGCCGCATTGTACATGATTGAAGCGGGGGAAAAATCCGGGGAACTGACACCGGAGAAAACGGTGATAGAGGCCACAAGCGGCAATACCGGTATCGGTCTGGCCCTGGTCTGTGCGGTCAAGGGGTACCGGCTACTTTTGACTATGTCGGAATCGGTGAGTTCCGAGCGGCAGAAAATCTTAAAGGCCCGGGGTGCGGAAATTTTGCTCACACCGGCGCGTATGGGAACCGATGGTGCCATTGAAGAAGCGTATCGCCTGGCAAGGGAAAATCCGGGTAAGTATTATTTAACGGACCAGTTTAATAATCCTGCGAATTGGCACGCGCACTATGAAACGACTGCGGAGGAGATCTGGGCGCAAAGCGGTGGATCGGTCACCGCGGTTGTGGTCGCACTGGGGACTTCGGGGACGGTCATGGGTATCCAGCGACGGCTAAAAGAATTAAACCCCCGAATCCAGATTGTCGGTGTGGAGCCCTATCTAGGCCATAAAATTCAAGGCCTTAAAAATATGATGGAATCCTACCAGCCTGAGATTTTTGAAAAAAAACGCCTGGACCAAAAACTCAATATGGATGATGACCGCGCCTTTGAAATGACCCGTCAGCTGGCGAAAAAAGAAGGATTGTTGGTGGGAATGAGTTCGGGCGCTGCCATGGCGGCCGCCTGTGATTTGGCACATACGCTTGAAGACGGCACGGTGGTGGTTATTTTCCCTGACGGGGGTGAACGATATCTCAGCACATCGGTTTTTACCCTGCCGGAGTGTTCGGGAATGGACCTGTTCAACACCTTGTCGGGCCGTAAGGAGCCGTTTACCCCGTTAACCCCCGACAACGTGCAAATATACTCATGCGGCCCCACTGTGGCCGCCCCCTTACATGTGGGGCAATATCGCCGGCATGTATTCTCTGATCTTCTAAGTCGATACCTGAAGTCAAAAAGGTATACGGTTCGTCATATCACCAATATTACCGATTTGGACGACAAGACCATTGACGGCTCCAAAGCTTCCGGTGATGATTTAAAAACCTTTACTGAAAAAAATACCGCAGATTTCAAGCGGGATCTGGAAATTTTGGGGATTGCACCGGCAGACCGGTTCCCAAAAACGAGCGAACATATTTCGGAAATGATTCAATTGACGGAAAAACTGGTTGAAAATGGATACGCGTATGAAAAACTCCGTTCGCTGTATTTCAATATCGGCCGCTTTTCCGGATATGGTGATCTTTCAGGTGTCGATATTGGGAAGATAAGAATCGGCGCCACGGTAGATCTGGACGAATATGAAAAAGAAAACCCAAGGGATTTTACCCTGCTCAAACGTTCACGGCTTTCCGAACTCCGTCGGGGAATAAGTGTGCATACGCCTTGGGGAAATGCACGTCCGTCCCTGCACTTGCAGTGTGCCGCCATCGCCATGAAGCATCTGGGCGAAAGTTTTGATATTCATACCGGTGGCAGGGAGCTTGTTTTTCCCCACCATGAGAATGAGCGGGCTATTGCCGGTGCAATTACCGGCAAACCGCTGGCAAACTATTGGCTCCACAGCGAACAGGTGATTATGGCAGACGGCACGCACCCGACATTGGCCGCTTTAATCAATAAAGGGTTTACGGGCCGGGAGATTCGCTACTGGCTCATTTCCAGCCACTATCGAAAGCCTATTGTTTTTTCCCCAGACGCCCTGGTCAACGCCCGGCGCTCACTGGCCCGGATCGATCATTGTGTTGGGATGCTCCAGCATATCCGGGAAATACGCAATGATTTCAAGATCGATCAGTTGCTTTACGATTTAAAACACGGCTTTTCTGCAGCCATGGATGATGATTTAAATTCTTCCACGGCCCTTGGCGAGATATTTAAAGTGATTCGTCAGATTAACAGTCTCAACAGCAAGAAACTTATTGGAATAACGTCTGCTAAGAAAATACTGGAACGCTTTAAGAAAATCGATGAGGTTCTGAATATTTTCAGTCCGGATCAGCAGGTGGATGACCCCGAAGTCCAAGGCCTGATCAATGAACAAAAACAGGCCCGGAGTGTCCATGATTTTGTTCGTGCCGATGCCATTCGCGGGCGGCTTCAGGCCCTGGGTGTCCAGATAAGAGATGAAAAAATATCAGAATGAATTCGATTTGAATATGGAGGTTTGAATATGCAGCCGATCTATTTTCCTTTTACGTTCATGCCGGAACCCGTCGCCGATGTATTGGCGGTATGGTTTGATCGGATGACCTTGCTGTCTCTATCAAAAAAAGAGACCCATACATATTTGCAATCGTTGCTCCAAAAGGGGTGGTTGTCCTTTCATTCACCCGGTAACGATGATGATGCATTGGATGACATTTTAACATCCTACCGGGCATGGGCGGATCTCCATGGGGGTGCACAATTAGAACAATTCATGACACAAAAAATACAGACACGGATTCATACGGATGCGTCTGTATATCAACTACTTGACGAAATAAAATTGCGCAGCCGGGAACCGGGTGGGGGCAAAAAGAAATCCCGGCATCCGGATGCGGATATCCAGAAAAACCGGATTCTTTTATCGATTGCACATGAATTTGATCGAAACAACTGGGAGATTCAGAAGGATCTGGCCAGGGTCATGGACAGTGAACGAGATTTTTTAAGGCATCTTCATGCCACGGAAGATGGGGCAACGTCGCAATTGGCGGACCCGCTTTTGTGGCCTGAGGGAAGCGTTCCATCGCATATGCTAATTGAACGCCTCCGGGCCTGGAACGGCTTTCTATTACAAAAAGAGTTGCCGTACCGAATTTTTGTTACCACCAGTCAGCCGGTTGTGGACCAATTGGTACAGGTATTGCCGACAACCGAACCCTTGGCCTTAATCATCCGAATCCCTGTCCGGACACCGGAAGATCGAATGATCCGTAAATGGCGCGAAAAACTGGCCCAATGGATGGCCGATCAGTTGACGACCGGGGAAATGGTATCCAAGCCGTTTCCAGAGCCACCAAAGCCCGAAAGCGGGGAACAAACCACCTCATTGATAATCTATCGAACGATGCAATCCCCCCTGGAATGGTTTCGTAAGGCAATAGGAGACGAAGACCACTTGGTGCCTGATCCGACCAATCGCCCCGAATGGCAGGCGACCTTGCTGGCGCATGTGATTCATCACGGCGATTAAGAAAAGCGATAGGCCGTTGCAATAGCCGCTATCAGATCAGCCGGGTAAGCGCACTGGCTCCTGCATCCAAGATAAATGTGATCTGATTCGCAATTCGGTAGTGTAATTTATTTTGTGTGAAATTGATAAAGCTCGAAAAAAAGGCGCTTTCCCTTTATAAGGGTGTCGACGAAAACATCCACAAAGAAAGGAGAAG
>Ga0056107_100101_pt1 | contig 16390 bp, 16 predicted proteins | sample WorMetcrassitun2_FD_77006 | JGI IMG/M metagenome (GOLD analysis project Ga0056107, IMG submission 77006) | Marine gutless worms symbiont microbial communities from Max Planck institute for Marine Microbiology, Germany - Olavius crassitunicatus.2 ...
AGTGTGTCAGCTTTCGAAAATATCGAACTTTATCAGCTAGTTACAGAAAGAGATTGCAAACCTGTTGACTCTGATCCTCATAACCAGTTGAAATTATTCTAAACTTCACCGGACACTAGTGATTGAAACATGCAAATCGCCAGCGCTCATAAACAAAATCATAGCTGCACCACTACTATTTGATGGAAAATAACAGAAAGATTAAAAATCCTGACATCGGCTATATAACGTTAGATGCCAACGGTCTTATCAGTTCGTGCAACGATCTAGCGGCAGCATTGCTGGATTCGGACTGCAGCAGCCTCGTCAATACAAGTATCCTTGGAAAAATTGCCGCCGATGAACGCTTCGCCCCACTTGCCAAGAGATTAAAAGATGCTTCAAAAACCCTTGAAAACGAACAGTTCAACCTGCCGGACTTTCATAAGGGCAAAAAAGACAGTTTGACCATTCGTATCGTCAGCTTTATCGATTCCGACGGCGCTTACCAGGGTGCCTATATCGGCCTGATAGATCGTTCAGAGGCGGTTACCGCCCGGGCTCTGGCTCTTAATTCCATTGCCGAGGGAGTGTTTACCGTCGATGAGGAGATGAAAATCACCTCGTTTAACGAGGCTGCCGAACAGATGACCGGCTGGCGTCAGCAAGAGGTTATCGGAAAACCCTGCAAAGTCGTTTTCAAATCAAATATCTGCGGCAGCTCTTGTGCATTAGCGGCGGCTACAGCCAACAACTGCAACATTCTTGTTGACCGGGACGTTTACATAATCAGAAAGGACGGTTCGTCTTTTCCAGTCAGGATCAGTGCCACACCACTGATTGACGATGACAACAGAATCATCGGCGGGGTCGAGACCTTCCACGATATCAGCGAGAGGGTTCAGAGCGACCTGATCATCAACGCCGTTGCTGACGGTGTCGTGACCTTTGACGATAATGGCATTATCACCTCTTTCAATGCCGCGGTGCCCAGCAGATTACCGGCTGGAACGAGAAAGAGGTGGCCGGCAGGCCCTGCGATGAGATGTTTTTTCGGGGCCGACAGCGTCGTCGCCTGTCCGATAATGGAAACAAACCAGGAAGGTGAGCCGTGCATTATCATCAACCAGGACGGCTACGTCGTCGATAAAGACGGTATAAATGTTCCCATCTCGGTATCGATAACGCCAATGCTCGATGGTGAGAAGGAGCCGATCGGCTGTGTTCAGACCTTCAGGGATAACACTCAGGCTTTGCAGAGCAGGCTGATTCTTGACTCGATCGCCGACGGGGTTTTTACGGTGGACCGGAACTGGCGCATCACTTCCTTTAACCTGGCAGCGGAAATAATTACCGGATGGGAAAGAGAAGATGCGATCGACAGCTTCTGCAGTGACGTGTTCCATTCATCGATCTGTGGAAAAACCTGCGCCATCGCCGAGTCCCTCTACACCGGCAAACCGGTTGCCAACCGGTCAATAACCATTGAGGATGCCGAAGGAAAAAGAAAACCGATCAGTATCAGCGCCTCACCTTTGGTTGATGTTGTCGGTAATGTCATTGGCGGAGTGGAAACATTCAGAGATTTGACCATCGAGGAAACGCTTAGAAAACAGTTGATGCAGCGTTTTACCTTTGATGAAATCATCAGTAAAAGCCCGGCAATGCAGCGCTACTTCGATATCCTGCCGGACATTGCCATCAGTAATTCCACCGTTTTAGTACTTGGCGACAGCGGTACCGGCAAAGGCATCCTGGCCGAAGCCATCGTCAACTCCTCGTCAAGAAGGGACAAGCCTTTTATTTCCGTCAATTGCGGTGCAATTCCAGAAACACTGCTGGAATCTGAGCTGTTTGGCTATCGCTCCGGTGCCTTCACCGATGCCAGAAAAGACCGTGAAGGTCGTTTCGCAGCGGCTGACGGCGGCACCATTTTTCTCGATGAGATAGGCGATATCCCCCATTCACTGCAGGTCAAACTGCTCAGGGTTCTTGAAGAGCATGTTTATGAACCACTCGGTTCTAATGAATCGATCAAGGTCGATATTCGGGTGATTGCCGCGACTAATCGCGATCTTAAAACTCTGGTGAAAGAAGGACTGTTCCGAGACGACCTTTATTACCGGCTTAACGTGGTCAATATTACCCTGCCGCCGTTACGGGAGCGAAAGGAGGATATCCCGCTGCTGGTTGAGCATTTCGTCGATAAGTTCAGGGCTGAAAAGCAAAAAGATATCAACGGCGTCAGCGACGGTGTACTGAACCAGTTGATGCACCACTCGTTTCCCGGCAATATCAGAGAACTTGAAAACATCATCGAATATGGTTTCATCCTCTGCCCCGGAGGCCTCATCCAGGAACGACATCTGCCCGAGTCCTTCAGCCTCATTGAAGGCGAAGACAGTATTGAAAGAGAGCTGCAAACCGGCGACCTCACCCTTGAACAAATCGAAAAACAGGCAATTCTTGGCGCCCTGCAGCGCAACAAGTGGAAGAAGATGATGACTTGCAGGGAATTAGGGATATCGAAGGACACCCTGCGAAGAAAAATCGATCGCTACAAACTCCAGAACCCTCTCGAGTTGGCCTGACCCGCAAGCCGTTCAGGAGTTTTATCGCTTTTTTTTACTGGCTCTTGAGCCGTAGGCAGCTTCTGCAAACTCCATCCACCCTGATCTCTATCCGCTGAATCTCCCCGGAAAAGGTTTCTTTCAGGTTATCTGATGAAATATCGAGGCTTCCCGGACTCAAACAATCCATGCGACCGCAGCGGGTACAGTAAAAGTGGGGATGAGGAGCATGATTTTCGTTAGGTGCCAGACCAAAATGGGCGGCTCTACCGCCGGTGCTTAAACGCTCCACAAGTTTTCTATTTACCAGTAAATCCAGTATCCGGTAGACGGTGACCCTATTTATCGAATGATTCCTGTCAACGGTATTGTAGATATCTGCTGCCGTCAGCGGATACCTGTTGTTGCCGATAACTTCAAGTACATGAACCCGTTTTCTGGTAGCTTCAAGCCCGGTTGATTCAAGCAGGCTCTGATAATCGCAGTTGCTGCACATAATTTTCTAAATGAGTTCCTCCTGATGCGATCTGATCATCAGTTGCCGTTTTCTGAGAACAATCATTTTATCGACAAACAGTGATAAAAAGAAAACCAGGCCGGCCAGGAAGATGATTGCCGCCCCGGAGGTAAGATCGAACTGATAGGATACCCACAAGCCACTGGTGGTAAATATGATACCGAGGACACATGACAGAGCCATCATCTGAACCAGCGATCTGGTATATTTTTCAGCTATATAGGGAGGGATAGTCAATAGGGCGATAACCAGAATCAGGCCGACCACCTGGACTACCATAACGACGGTTATGGCGACGATACCGATCAGCATGTAATAGAGCCGTCTGACCGGGACGCCACGCACCATCGCGAACTCTTCATCATAGGACATGACCAGCAGATCCTTGAAAAAGTAAAAGACCAGTAAAAGAATCGCCCCTCCGGCGATAGCCATGACCAGCAGATCGGAACGGGGAACACTTAAAATTGAGCCGAACAGATAACTCATCAGATCGACGTTATAACCAGGAGTAAGGTCGATCAGCAGAATTCCGATAGCCATGCCGCCGGCCCACATCACCCCGATTATGGTATCGGCTCGCTGCTTGGATCTCGTTGATACAGCGGCCATGATCATCGCCGACACAAAAGAGAAAAAGACGGCGCCGGCCATATAGGGCAAGCCGAGGAAAAAGGCCAGCCCGATGCCGCCGTAGGCGCTGTGGGCAATACCGCCGGAAAGAAACACCAGCCTGTTGACCACGATCAGAGAGCCAATGACCCCGCAGATCACACTGGCCAGCAGCCCGGCCATCAGGGCGTTGCGCATAAATTCATAGTGCAGGGCTTCAACCATTGTCGACTCCTCGTCGCCTTATCTGGTTCAGCGGATCTTCTATCGGCGTTGTTACCGGGCAGGCTTCGTATACCGAACAGGCGTAAATGGCATCAAGAAGCTCGCCTGAAGATTCAAACATTTTATGGTAATGCAGTCGTTTGTTTACGCAGGCGACTGATTTTGCAAAGGTTGACACAGACACCAGATCATGGCTAACCATCAAAATTGTCAGGTCCTTATTCAACTCCTGCAGGAGTTCGTAAAAGTCGGTCTGTCCCCGGCTGTCTATTGATGCCGTCGGCTCATCAAGTACCAGCAGTTCCGGTTTGGTTACCAGAGCTCGAGCTATAAGCACACGCTGACGCTGGCCGCCCGACAGATCACTGATTTTACGATCACCAAAGGCGCCGATACCCATCCTCTTAAGAGCGGCAAGACCATCTTCACGGTCTTTTGCACCTCTGCCAAACGACAGCCGGTTTTGAGGAACATGTTTGCCCATGATCACCACATCAAGAGCTGTGGCCGGGAAACTCAAATTATGATCGATCTGCTGGGGGACATAGCCGATCTCCATTGCTTTTGTTTTCGGTTTTCTGCTAATCAGTTTGACCGTACCCCGGGTCGGTTTCAACAGACCGATAATCAGTTTCAACAAGGTCGTCTTGCCACCGCCATTGGGGCCGACGACGGCAACAAAATCCCCTTCTTCGACAATCAGATCGATACCGTGTAAGACTTCTTTACCGCTGTAGGAAAAACAGAGATCGGTTATCTGAACTATTTGTTGTGTCATCCGCTATTACTGTTAAGGCTATCTTAAGGCCTTAGATAAGGTCTCGGCCACCACTTCCATATTTGCAAACCAATCCTCACCAAGGGGATCGATCAGAATAACTTCTCCGTCTATCTCTTTGGCAATTACGGCAGCACTCTTCTGAGAAAATTGAGGCTGGGCAAAAATCATATTGATACGATCTCCACGGGCAAGTTTAATCAGCTGCTTCAGATGTGCCGGCTTTGGACTTTTACCCTCGATCTCGACAGCCACCTGTTCGAGCCCGTAGCTGTCGGCAAAGTAGCCCCAGGATGGATGAAAAACCATGAATTTCATCCCCTCCTTATCCTTTAGAACTTCACGCAGCCGGCTATCGAGTTGATCGATTCGTTTGATAAACTGGTTATAATTGTCTGTAAATTGTTGGCCCATGCCTGGATTCAGCTGTGCCAGACTGTCATTTATCGTCTCCGCCTGCTTTTTTACCAGATCCGGAGACAGCCAGATATGTGGATCAAGGCCGCTTTCTCTTTCCTTTTCGGAGTGATGTTCGTCGTGATGTTCGTCGTGGTCACCATCTTTGTGATGATGGCGGCCTTCCATCGCCAGTTTGCTGATGCCGGCTTCTGTTTTAACCACGTTCATATCCGGGTTAATGTCGGCGAATTTATCAAGCCAGGCATCTTCGAGGGCAACACCGATAGTAAAATAGATCCTGGCCTCAGCCAATTTCCTCATCTGTGAGGGTTTCGGTTCGTAGGTGTGGGGGCTGGCACCGGGGGGAACCATCACCTCGACATTGAATGCATCTTTGCTAATCTGTTGCACAAAAAATTTCTGCGGCAGAATCGAGACAAAGACGGTGGATTTGGTATCTGCCACAGCTGGCATGACAACATAAAAAAGACAGAAAAACAATATGTTAACCAGGATAATAGATCTCTTCATTTTGTGATGTCAACCAGATTTTTATTGAAAAACCATGATGCAACTATATTGCATTCTCATCTATTATCAAGCGCCTCAAAGAACAATAAGCTTCCTTTACTTTCGGGGCTTAGTGAAATATTTATTTCATATGGGGTCCAAGGATCATGTCCTTGTAGCCCTGCCCAGCCGGAATACGGGGGTAGAGTACTTCATCCACATCGGTTACGACCTCAAGAAACGAGGGGCCCACAGCGTTTACAAAATCCTCTAATCCCTGTTTTAGTTCATCACGGCTGTCAACTCTTAAGTGGAAGCTGAACCCCATATCTCTAGCCACATTGGCAAAACTGATCGAAGTGATCTTTTTGGTTCCAACATGGGCACCATCATAGAGGATATCCTGAATATTTCTGACCATACAGTCACCATGGTTGTTGAGCAACAGGATTTTTACCGGTAATTGGTATTTGCCGACGGTGAACAACTCGCCCAGATTCATCAGCAGACTACCGTCCCCGTCAATGGCAATGATGGTGTCATCCGGATTGGCAAATTGGGCCCCTATTGCGGTCGGCAGGGCAAACCCCATTGTCCCGTAACCTCCCGAGGTCAGAAAGGTCTTGGGTTTCAGAGAAATCAGATGCTGGGCGGCAAACATCTGGTGATTGCCCACCCCGGTGGTTACCTTGGTGTCCTCGGTAAGCATGGTGGAGAGCAGCGCCATGACTTCGGCCTGCTGGATTACCGGTTTTTCCCGGTCAAAGTTGAGCGGATGCTCCTGTTTCAGCTTCAATGCGTATTCCTGCCACACTCCGATATCGAGTTGAATATCATGTTTTTCCGAATAGTTGAGCAAGTCGTCCAGAGCCGTCTCGGCTTTGCCGATAAAAGAAAATTTCGGGTTTCTAGAGAAGCGCACCTCCTGAACCTTCTCAGGATTGACATCAAAATAGGCAATATCCGCCTCCAGCCCGGATTCTCCGACCTTTTGGGAGACCCGGTCATCCCAGCGGATACCAAAGGCGACAAAAAGGTCGGTCTCCTGGATAGCCATATTGGCGGCCGGCACCCCGAACATGCCGAGCATGCCAAGGGCCCAGTCGGCCTTCTCGTTCAAGATTCCTTTTCCCATCAGACTCCATATAGACGGAACCTTGTAGCGTCGATTAAAGGCCCTGATACGCTCACTCGCGGGTGCCTTGTTGAGTCCGCCGCCGATGTAGAGAAGAGGCCGTTTGGATTTCTGCAGCAGATCAAAAAACTGTTTGCACTGGTTGTCGCCGAGGTGGCGTTCTTCATCATATTTGAAACGAAATCTCTGAACATCGATACTCCGGTACTGCCCTTCCATTTTTTGAACATCAAAAGGAAAGTCGATGACAACCGGCCCCGGTTTCCCGGATTTTGCCAGGAAATATGCGTCTTTGACAATCTCCTCAACATTGTGCAGCTCGCTGATCAGAATTACTTTTTTGGCCGCGTCTTTAAAAACGCTGACGACGTCAATGGTCTGAAAAACGTCGGTCCCCATCTGGGTCTGCGCCACCTGACCGGCAAAAACAAGAAGCGGGATGGAATCAGCATTGGCGTCGGCCACCGCGGTCAAAGTATTGGTAATTGCCGGTCCCGAGGTGACCACAGCGACGCCGACATCGCTGCTCGATCTTGAATATCCACCGGCGGCGAAGGCACACGACTGCTCATTGGCACCGACCATAATGTCGATACCAACCTCATCTATGGCATGAAATGCGGGCAGAATCGTTGCCCCCGAGAAACCGAAAACCTTTTTAACACCAAGATCCAAGAAACATTTTGCCAATATCTGAGCATTGTTCATGAAAAACCTCCCTGCGTCTCAAGATTATGATTGAACACGTTAGCAAATAACGCGCATCAACCACCCTAATCACTCTTATTTAATTGGTAGTAAAAATTGCCGTGCTGATGGATCTACTTTGCAAGGAAATCCTTGATCCGACGAACAGCCTCGGCCATATTGTCAATACTGTTGGTATAGGCAAAGCGGACATGCTGTTCCGGCTTATGAGTACCAAAATCTTTCCCGGGTGTTATCGCAACTCCTTTATCTTCCAACAATTCATAAGCAAATTTAAAACTGTCATCGGTCAGTTTGGAACTGTTGGCATAGAGGTAAAACGCTCCCTCCGGGACTACAGGAATCTGAAAACCAATCTCCTGAAGGGCCGGCAGCAGAAAATCCCGTCTCTTCTGAAATTCCTTTCTCCTGGTTTCCAATATCTCCATACATGAGGGGCTGAATGCCTCAAGAGCAGCGTATTGGGACATCGATGTACAGGACAGAAATATATTTTGTGCCAAGGTATCGATACTGTCGATGTATAGTTCCGGCGCCACCGTCCAGCCGAGACGCCAGCCGGTCATGCCGAAATACTTTGAAAAGCTGTTGATGACAAAGATATCGTCGCCAAACTCGAGAACTGAATATCCCTGTTTTCCGTAGATAAGTCCCTGGTAGATCTCGTCGACAATAAGTATCCCGCCCCGATCCTTGACGACGTTGTAGATGCGAATCATCTCATCGCGAGCCACCATTGTTCCGGTCGGGTTCGAGGGTGAGGCCACCATCACCGCCCTGGTCTTATCCGTCCACCTATCGGCAACCTGCTCACTGTTGAGCTGATAATCAGTCTCCTCCCCAACCGGCACGGCAACCGGTTCACCGGAGACCAGCTCAACAAAATTTTTATTGCAGGGATACCCGGGATCAGTCATCAGTACCTGCTCACCCGGATTGATCAACACACTCAGGATCAACTGAAGGGCCCCGGATGATCCCGGCGTGACGATAATCCGCTCAGAGGGGACATCAATGGAAAAGGAGTGCATATAATGATCGCTGATCGCCTGTCTCAGCTCGGGTATTCCGGTGGCAGCGGTGTACCCGGTATGGCCGTTGTCAAGTGCCTTTTTTCCGGCTTCAACAACCTGCGGCAGGGTAACAAAATCAGGCTCACCTACTTCCATATGGATCACCGATCGCCCCTGAGCTTCAAGTTCCTTGGCCCGGGCAAGCAGATCCATAACGTAGAACGGAACAATCCTGTCCATTCTGGCGGCAATATTTGTTTTGCTCATGCTCTTTTTGATGGCTTTGAACTTATTGGCTGCCTATTATCAAATCAACCAGACCGGTGCGAATCATCGAGTTCACGATAAAGGGCGAGAACTCCTGAACGGGTCAGTTTCTTGATTTCCAGAGGTCTGAGCAGGTCAACCATGGCGTTGATCTTGCCCTCGTTGCCGGTCACTTCAACGATGTAAGAATCTTTACCGGCATTGACGATTTTACCGTTGAATATTTCCACAACCTGAAGCAACTCAGACCGATTTTCAGGTGTAACAGCGACGCTGATTAAGGCCATCTCCCTTTTTACTGCCTTTTCAGAGATGGTCATATCTTTAAGTTTGATCACATCGATGAGTCTTTCAAGCTGCTTTTGAATCTCGATATACTGATCCGGTGTTGCCTTCGTTTTTATCGTTATCCGTGAGATCTCAGGGTCATGAGTCGGGGCGCCGCAAATACTTTCCATATTGTAGCCCCGGCCTGAAAACAGACCGGTGACCCGTGATGTTACCCCGGGCTTGTTGGCAACCAGCATCGTCAATACATAAAATTGTTCTTCCATTTATCTCTCCCTTTACACACAGGTTCAGCAATTTCCGATAATGATCGTTTTCTGAAACGAGACCCTGCCGGTCTATTTCATCGTTACAGGCGGCAGAAGCAATCGCATAGTCTAATCTACCCATAAATGACTGGTGATGACAATAGAATTTCACCAGATTCAATTAACCTGAATATTTCATGATAAATATTCGGGTTAATCAAGCAAGGAGAAATCAACAGGCTACCTTGAAAAATTGTCTTTTTGCCCAAACTCTGCGTTGCGCATGAAAATTTTATCCTCGGAATATCAACTATATGCCTGCGTTAAAATTTCCATACGCGCCTTGATTTTGAACAAAGATCCTAATTTTTCAAGGTAGCCAACAGATTTTAAAAAAAATGCCGGATACAACAAAAGGTTGCATCCGGCAGGGTGACGCAGGAATGAGCTTTTCTCAGTGTGAAGAACTTTTTTTGCCGGTTTTATCCGACCCATTTTGCCGACCGGCAACATCTTTTTCTTTTGCCTGTTTCTGCGCTTCAGGATCGCCTGCTATACGCAGCGATCGGGGAACTGCAATGTCAATACTGGCGGTACAGGATTCACATACTTCCTTGGGACAGTCGGTAATCTTTCAGCATGGGGCATACCTTAACAGCTTTTTGATTCCGGGAATTGATATCCCCTCATCATGGATCATCGTCCTGATACAGCCGATCCAGGTAATATCGTCAGCCGAAAAAAAGCGCCGGTTGCCTTTCCGGGCTAGTTTTATCAGACCTTCATCATCATAAATTCTCAACGTCCGGGGATGTACACCTAAGATCTGAGCGGCAACACCGATTGAAAAGACCGGAGTATCCGGGGTAATTGGTTGTGTTTCCACTTTTATGTTAGATGCCATAATCACACCAGGTGAGCAACCGCTGCCCTATTTTTACCGGTAAGGCAGCGTAGTTAGTCGATCCCTCCAGCCTTATCAGTGATCCTCAGTCAGGTGTCCTCTGAACAGTCGTTCCCCGGCTAGAAAGAGGAAGCCGCAGAAGGCAAAACCGCCAATGGTTACCATCCACTCATGGAGTGTCGGAGCATAGGTGAACAACTCTGGATAATCAACCAGCCCCAGGCCATGATAATGAGGTACCAGTTGGCCGACAATCACCAGGTCGTAGCGCATGAAGAAGATACCTATCATACCGGAGACAGAGGCAATGAACAGCACCCGCATGTTATTTCCACGGACTGCCATGATCAGGGCAAAAGGGATGATCATGCCAAGCGCCATTTCACCGACCCAAAAATTAACCGCGTACGGACCCGAGAGCAGAGACTGGATGGCTTCATATTTTCCCGGAGGATGACCGGTTATCCCGGCAATCATTTTCCAACTGGTGAAAAAGAGAATGACAGCCATCATCAGCGCTCCCAACTTGGCGACACCGCCAAGCGATTTCTTCATATCATCACTCATCTCCCAGTTATTTGCTCGGTAGGCAAGATAGGTGAAGAAGATGATGGCGACACAGCCGGACATGGCCGCAGAGGTAATAAAATAGATCGGCATATAGGGACCATGCCAAAATTCGCGGGCACTGAGCAGGCCAAACACCGCATCGAGATTGGAGTGAGCCACGACACCGGCAAGCAGGCCGGCCAAGCCGAACATGGTTGCCGTCTTATGCAGCTCTTTCTGAAGCATGACAAACTCGATCATCATAAAAAACAGAGAGGCACCGTAGAGGGTTCCCATCCACCAGATATTGGAAGTCGGATTTGCTCCAATTACGTTGCCCACCGGCATCCGCCATGAATTTTCTATCTCAAAGGCAATAACCAGAAAGCCGGCAACGATGGTGGCGATCGAAAGAAAGACAGCCCGTTTGGCAATCGGGTTGAAATCTTTGAAACCAAACACATGCCCTACAGAGGAGACGATACAGAGACCGGTTGAAGTTACCACAAAAAAGACGTAAGCGGCGATCAATACGCCCCAGGGCACGTCCCGGCTAACACCGAATGTATGTTCATGGCCGGCTATGATCGAATGAACCCCGAATGCTACTCCGGCAATTGAATGCTACTCCGGCAATTGTCAGTAATCCGCAGATCATTACCGCAGTCGTGTATTTCCACGATGCAGTCGACTCCAGTCCCCCCTCCTGCGGTTAATACACCGGCTAATAAATTGTTCATCACTTGCTCCTCTCCTGCAGTTATAGATGTTTTAGATTATAGGGTTTTTCTAGTAAGTCCTGTTGTCAGCTCTGGTATCAGAAGCTTTTAATCGCGGTTTGATTTTCAGGTCAAATAAGGTGTGAAGTGCAGCGCCGCCAAGCCCAAAAATTAAAAATAATATTCCGTTCATTGTTCGCTCCCTGTTTTTTGGAATTCAACAAACACTGTCATAAAAACAGCCGTTGCCGGAATTATCGATTCACTCCCGTCCAATTCGTTTCCGAATTAATTTCGATGCTACACTTGCAAATATTCATTGTCAAGTTATTTGCCAATATTTATTTTGATAAAACCTTACACTATTTACTATGAAATATTCAATTTATTTATATTTACAGATAGTTATAATAATAATGAACATAAAAAATTTTTCTCGAAAAATGGCGCAAATAAATCCCACCGGCACGTTATACTAAAAAAGGGCTTATATTGCGCCCATTAAATTAAGCAAACCCTAAAATTGTTTCCAATTATATATAGCGATATAAGTCCAAAGGACCAGGAACCTATTCAGGCAAGGCGTGAGTGGAGGAGTACAGCCATAAAGAAAGCCTCCCCCGGTTTCTCGGTAGGAGGCTTTCGATTACCAGCTGCTTGACTGGATCAGATGGCAACGACCTTCTTCTTTCATCTTGGCCGTGACAATGGAGTTATCTTTTTAATCTTGTTGGGAACAAGCGTATTTGAGAAAAATGCGCTGCATCGCTGCCTCTGTTCAAAAGGGCAGTCGGTAATATTCCAGCATGGGGTATAGGCCAGAAGCTTTTTTACCGCATTGATGCTTATTCCGTGTTCATGAATCATTTCCCGAAGACATTCTATCCATTTTATATCGCGCATTGAATAGTAGCGCCATTTCCCTCTGCGTACCGGTCGTATCAGGCCGCTTTCCTCATAATTTCTCAGTGTCTTCTGATGAACACCGACAATCTTTGCAGCCATTCCAATGGTGAAAATTGCTTCGTCTTGAGAGATCATGGTATCCCCTCCTTCTTAATCTTCATGGTTATGCACGAACCGATCGCCGAAAAAATACTCGCCGATCAGGAAACAGACACCAAGGACGCCGATTCCGCTCATGGCGATGGCCAGTTCCGGACCAGTCGGCGCGTAGTGGTGATAGGCCGGGACACCCTCCAAACCAGAGTACTGAGGGATCAACTGTCCGGCAACCACCAGGTTCAGACGTGAGAAGAACTGACCGACGAGAATCATTAACGCTGCCAGTGAAAGCGCTTCAATCCATTTCAGCCTGGTTATCAGCAGCAGAACAAAAGGCAGAGCCAGACCGATACCGAGTTCAAATACCCAGAAGGATGTGGACAGGGGCCCGGTGGTCAGCAGCCGTGCCGCATCACCAACCGCTTCAGATCCAACAAAGGCGTTTATGAATTTCCAGCCGGTGGCGATACCGATCAGGAAAATCAGCATCAGCATAACTTTTCCGGCTGTCTGAAGTGCGGAGAAACCTTCGCTGCTTACCTCCTGGCCTCGTAATGAGTAAGAGGCGTGAGTAAAGATGACGATTGCGGCGGCTCCTGACAAAAAGGCCGAGGCGAGAAAGAAGATCGGCAACTGAGATCCGTACCAGAACGGTCGAGCATTTAATGAAGCATATACCGAACCAAGATTCGAGTTGGCAAACAACTCGGTAACGGCGGCACAGACTCCCAGTATAACTGCCAGCTTGAAACGCTTGGTAACTATCAGAAAGAGCTCTACCATCATAATGCCGATCGCCATTCCATACAGGGTCCCCATCCACCAGATGTTTGAGGTTGGGTTGGGATACAAAATGACGCCCAGAGGCATCCGCCAGACATTCTCAAGCTCCAGACCTATTACCAGAAAGGCACCGAATATCGCCGCTACAGAGAGCCATACCATCCGATTGGCAAGTGGAGCCAGATTGTTGCCGCCGAACAGGTGACTTAAAGCCGCCAGTCCGCAAAGCCCCGTTGAGATAATGGCAAGATAGGTATAGGTTGAGATACCAATTCCCCAGGGAACGGATCTGGTAACTCCCAGCGATTGATGATGGCCGACAAAAAGGGCATAGATGCCGGCCGAGATGCCAACCGCAACAAGGGCCAGCATTACCCACAACAGCAGGTTGAATTGTGTTTTCCTGAAAGTTCTTTCTTCTAAAACCGCAACTTGTGACTGAACAGACATGATTCCTCCTAATTAATATATATCAAAATTTTCTTTTCTTATTTGACTGCGGGGTTTGATTCACCGGGCCCATGCTCGTTCAGCTTGCCGAAAAAGATATAGCCAAGAACGATGGGTGCTGAGAAAGGCCCGAGAGCCATAAAGAGAAGAAGACAGAGCGAAAACCAAAAATATTCGCTTACCTTCTCAAGCCAGGCCCATGAAAACCTGGAACTGACTATTGGATTTTCAGATTGTGCTTGAACAAATGTTGCTGCCATGTTGGTCTCCAATCAACTTTATTTTTGTTGTCTTACCCTCTATAGGGCAAAGGACATGCCAGCATTTTCACAGTCTTAAATAAAAATCTTAAATATTCCCTATATCATTGTTATAACAGTTATTTTTTGATATATACTGGATCATACGCCAATCTTACAAGGACATAGTTTCCACAATCTTCTTCCTGGCAGGACGCATTTTGCGCCGCCTATCATTTTTCTGGCGGCGCAAAATGCGTCCACCGCAAAGAATAAAAGAATATGCTGTGAAATTAAATAGTTGCAAAATTTTTATGGAAGTAGAAGAAAGTTCTTTAGTGGAAACTGCTGTTAGTGCGGGCCGAGAGGGGTCAGATTTTCTATCTGATATTAATAAGTTAGGAAGTCAACTTTAAAATGGGCGCAAAATACTCCCAGATGCGCTGCTATTCGTTTTATACGGAAGGAATGTCAGGGGGAGGAAAAAAGAGAAGAAGAGAGCCCGATCAATGAAACGGGCTCTCCAAGAGAAAATCAATGACCGGAACCGTGGCCCGAGTCACCCTCGCTTCCGCCGGTCATCCGTGCATATCCCCTGACTCCGATATGACAGGAGGTACATCTGGTATTGGAAGCAAAAGCGGTGGCACCATCGTGACAGGCGCCGCAATATTTACCTTTGTACAGAGCTTTCATCGTGTAGTCATCTTTCTCTTCTGTGTCACCTGTTTTCATGATAAACAGCTCATCGTGGCATGACTGGCAATCGAGCCCCATTTCCTCGGTATGGGTGTCGTGATCAAAAACCACCGCCTTTACCGGTTTAGTCCAGACAATTGTCTCTTCAGGGGCGGTATGACATGAGCCGCAATGAGAATTTGAAGCAAAGGCCATGCTGCCATCATGACAAGCACCGCAATAGTTGCCCTCGAACAGAGATGCCATGGTAAAATCATCAAGCTCTTCAACCGCACCGGCCTCCATCTCAAATAGCTCATCATGACAATCCTCGCAGGAAAGATCGGCGGCCAGTGTATGTTCCTTATGGCTGAAGGTGACTGATTTCAGTGGCTTGGTCCAGACGATCGACTCTTCGGGACCGTAGGTGTCCTCATCATAAGGTTCCTCTTCCTCAGCCGGCTGGTTTGATGCGAATAATACAACACCACTGAATATAAGAAGGCTCATCAAACTCAGCATCGCTACTATATTTTTCATCACAATCTCCGCTTACTCAGAAATGGTACACCATCCGGTGTGCTCACTTGGCTGCAAATTTACGACCGCTGATCGGTTATGCATTGGTATAGAAAACGTTGGGCAGGGCGCTCGCTTCCGGCCTCAGCACCCAGACAATTTTCTCCGGTGCATGGATCAATTCAAATACTCTGCTCTTGGCATCACTGAGATCACCAAATACCCTGACATCAGCCGGGCAGGCTTGTGAACAGGCAGTTGTCTTCTTCCCTTTTGACAATCTCGTATCCCAGCAGAAATTACATTTATCCACCGCCCTTGTTTCTTCATCAAAATAACGGGCATTGTAAGGACAGGCTGCCATACAGGTTTTACAGCCGATACAGCGGTCTGGCTTCATCACGACAATTCCGGTCTTTTTGTCTTTCCAGGTGGCGGTTGTCGGGCAAACCCGGACGCATGGCGGCCGATTGCACTGGTTGCAGAGAACCGGCATGAAGATTGTTTCCTGGCCTCCGCCGACAACATCTCGGCGCCTCTCTAAAATTGTTGTTCGATAACCATACTCAGGCACATTGTTGGTTTCCACGCAAGCGTCTTTACAGAGTTCACAGTCAACACAGAGGTGCTCACGGATAACCATCGTATAGTGAGGGCTGTAAGGGTATTTACCCAGTTTCGGCACAACCCCTTCGGCAAAAACATTGGTTACAGAGGTGAGTGACAGCACTTTTCCACCAAGGTAGACACCGGTCACTGCCAGACCGATCCGTAACAGATTGCGCCGCTCCTTTGACGGCAACCTGTCGGCACTCTCTGGCTTTGTTTTTTCTATTTCTGCAATTTTCATTTCAAACTCTCACGCTGGATTATGCCTGACGGCACAAATTTAACTATTCGAGCTGGAATCAGCTGTTCATATCTCTACTTATTTTCAGGTCAATCTCAGGAGTCAAATTCTGTCTTGAATCCTGTCTTTTCAACCTGTTGCCGACATCTTTATCTGTTACCAAAAATCGTCAGCCCATAGTTACAGATTGGGCTTTTAAAATCAACCGCAATGTACTACAAAATGACTCAAGTAAACGACGACAGAAGTGGACCCCATTCTTAGACCACCAAGGTTAGTTTTTTAGTTATGCTCATAGCCCTCTGGGTTTGTTCTGCATCATGTCCCCCGCGGGGGACGTGATGCTCTTGGTTCAAACGGCAATTTCCATTTTTCCGCTGTAAATCTCCTCTGGTGTTGCTTCATTAAGCGATTGGTGAGGACGATATTGGTTGTAGCGGGTTAT
>Ga0056107_100102_pt1 | contig 16361 bp, 21 predicted proteins | sample WorMetcrassitun2_FD_77006 | JGI IMG/M metagenome (GOLD analysis project Ga0056107, IMG submission 77006) | Marine gutless worms symbiont microbial communities from Max Planck institute for Marine Microbiology, Germany - Olavius crassitunicatus.2 ...
ATTTCCATCTTCATTGGCGCTTCTCCTTTCTTTGTGGATGTTTTCGTCGACACCCTTATAAAGGGAAAGCGCCTTTTTTTCGAGCTTTATCAATTTCACACAAAATAAATTACACTACCCTATTCTCTGTGATTTCTTTCTCACTTACCATGCCACCCAACTGGAAATAAACAATCCGGGGGTGACGCCCGAGGCCCGGGTATGGATTGAACAACACCCCTGGCCCGGCAACGTTCGCGAACTGTCTAATGTCATTCAAAAGGCGCTGATCTTTAACCGTGGGGCGCCACTGAGCAGTGAGGACCTCACCCAGATTGCGATACCCACCACCACGGATGAACCCAAGGATTTTGAAGCCATAGAGACTTCCATCCGCAAGTGGGTGCGGACCCTTCTGGCACGCAAAGAACAAGATGGCGCATTTGACTTCTGTCTGGATCGTCTGGCCAAAGTTATCATCAGCGAGGCGTTGACTCTTTCCGGCGGCAATCGGTCTCGAGCCGCCAAGCTTCTGGGCCTATCCCGGCCCAATCTGCATTCCAAAATCAATAAATACGATCTTGTGTTCGAAACACGGGTGAAAAAAGAATAATCATCTCCCCACATTTCACCTTCCCATTTTGCAACCTGTAAAAAATTTGGACATCCCACCACTGATTATCCTTTGTGTCGGCAATTAGATAACACTTGTAATTGCAATTATTACAGATAGTTAAATAAATTTTAGCATTTCTGAATGTTTGGCACGTCATTTGCTCATACTTAATTGCAGGATCCGATTAAACTGATTATCTGGGCTTGTGAAAATGTGAAAAAGAAGGCTGTCATACTCATTGCTGATCATAACCCTCATATCCGGAACTTGCTGAAGCGCGAAATAGAGCAAGCCGGGTTTCAGGTGGAATTGGTTGGAAATGGTACGGAAATTATTAACAGAATCAGACGACATGAACCCTGCGATCTGTTAATTATCGACCCGGACATCCCTGAGATGACCAGATCAAGCGTATGGGATAAACTTCAAGCGCTGATTCCGCCGGTACCCATTATTATTCACGGATTTGATCCAAGGGAAAATGACCGCTTAACCCAATTTATGAGAATCCAATTTATCCAGAAAGACCGACGGAGCGTGGAAAAACTAAAAGGTGCTGTTTGTAAATATTTTGAAGCGATTGCGGAGATATAAACATGGACGAAAAAAAACACAAAGATGATCCGTTTTATAAACATTTAACCCGGCGTATCATTTTTGGTATTATCTTCGTGTCATTTACCCCGCTTCTTCTGGTGAGCGGGATGATCTTGTGGTCGTTTCACCACGCCTATCACGAAAAGGTTAATGCCCACCTGGAAGAACTGGTGGGCAGACATACCCAGAATATTGATAGCTTTCTGGAAGAAAAGCTCAGCGATATTCAATTGCTGGTCCGGTCATACGGGATTGAAAAGTTACGGGACCCCATATTTCTATCTGATCGCTTGAAAGCGCTCAGGGCAACTTATAATGATGTATTTACCGATCTGGGGGTCGTCAATGAAAACGGGATTCAGACCACCTATGTGGGTCCGTTTAAACTTGAAAATGCGGACTATCGTAAGGCCGAATGGTTTAATAAAGCCTTAAATAACCCCTATTACATCAGTGACGTTTTCCTAGGACTGCGGGGACATCCCCACTTTATCGTGGCCGTTAAACAGAAAATCCAGGATAAGGCCTGGATCTTGAGAGCAACCATTAATTTCAAGGCCTTCAATTCCCTGGTGGAGAATTTACGTATCGGGCGGACCGGGTTTGCCTTCATTCTAAATAAGAAAGGAGAATTTCAGACCACCCCCTCCTATGATTTCACACCCCAAAAGGGTTGCTATGGATTTTTCCTGGATTGTGGTGGTGAAAAAATTATCGATGACAAGGTGCAGGTTGTCGAGAAAAGCTTCGAAGGTGAGACCCAGAATCTATATGCCACCGCCTTTTTAAAGGGAGGGGACTGGCTGATGATTTTTCGCCAGGAATCGCGCGATGCGTTTGTCGAGCTGAACCGGACACAAAACCTGTCCGTATTGATGATCATTATGGGAGGGGTGGTGATTGTCACCCTGACGAGTATTTTGACCAAGAGAACCGTCAACCGCATTATTGCCGCGGATCGTGAAAAGGAGACGCTAAATCAGCAGATGATTGAAACTGGCAAACTGGCCACGGTGGGAGAACTGGCGGCCGGTATTGCCCACGAGATCAACAATCCGGTGGCCATTATGGTTGAGGAAGCCGGGTGGATTGAAGATTTGCTGGAAGAAGAGGATTTTAAGGAAGGCGAAAACCTGGGAGAATTTGAAAGGGCTTTGAAGCAGATAAGGACCCAGGGGCATCGTTGCAAGGAAATTACCCACAAATTGCTCAGTTTCGCCCGAAAGACCGATCCGAGGGTGCATGAGGTTCAACTGAATACACTTATAGAGGAGATGATTTCCCTGTCATCCCAAAGAGCCAAGTATGCCAAGGTGGATTTCAAGACCGAGTTGGCCGGAAATTTGCCGGCGATACACGTCTCGGAATCGGAGATGCAGCAGGTCTTTTTAAACTTGATCAACAACGCCACCGATGCCATGGAGAAAACAGGCGGAACTATCAACGTCACTACAGGCATCGAGGGCGACGATATCATCACCCGCGTATCTGATAATGGTCCCGGTATTCCCAAGGCCAATCTCGACCAAATTTTTAATCCTTTTTATACAACCAAACCCGTTGGCAAAGGCACCGGGCTGGGCCTTTCTATCTGTCACGGAATTGTCAAAAAAATCGGTGGTGAAATCGAAGTGGAAAGTGAATTGGACGTCGGTACCACATTTCTTGTCCGTATACCGTTGAGCAAAAATGATACCGGCGATTCGCGAGATGAAAAAGATAAACAAACATTATAAATGATACCTTATGAAAGGAGGAAGCATGATACTCAAACCTTTGGTTTTGCTGGTGGATGATGAAGCCCCGTTTATCGAGACCATGTCCAAACGGCTGAGGAAAAGAGACCTGACGGTATTGACGGCCCTAAGCGGACAAAAGGCCATCGAGAGCCTGGAGGTAAACCGCAATATGGACGTTGTTATCCTCGACGTCAAAATGCCGGGCATGGACGGCATTGAAACTCTGGGGGAAATCAAAAAGATGTGTCCCTTGACGGAAGTGATTATGTTAACGGGCCATGCGACCGTGGAGACAAGTATTGAAGGGATGAGACTGGGCGCTTTCGACTATCTGATGAAACCGTGTGAGATGGAAAACCTCATGACTAAAGTGATGGAAGCAACCGAAAAAAAGAGGGCGCACGAGGAAAAAATCCGGGATGCTCAGGTCAAAGAGGCGATGACGCGGCACGGTCTGGAGTAAAAAATGATGGTTGGAAAATCAGGGGATTCCGTTAAACTTCTCCTTGTGGATGACGAGGTGGGGTACGTCAACGTGCTTGCCAACCGATTGTCCAAAAGAGGGTTCCAGGTAACCAAAACGTACAGCGGGACCGAAGCGTTGCAGGCACTTCGCAAACAGGATTTCGATGTAGCCGTCCTGGACCTTAAAATGGAGGACATGGATGGTATCGAAGTGTTAAAGATCGTTAAAAAAATGGATCCTCGCGTGGCGGTAATTATCCTTACCGGCCATGGTTCCGAACAAGCCGCCCGCGAAGGCCTTCAATTCGGCGCGTTCGACTATCTTATGAAGCCCTGTGACTTTAAGACGCTCCTGTCCACCATTAACAGCGCCTATCAATCAATAGAAGAGACGCCGTCATGAAATCCCACCGTGTAAAAGATTTGATGGTTCCCCTTGAGGAATACGCAACCGTCAACGAAAATGCTTCCCTTTTCGAGGCGGTTTTTGAACTGGAGAAGATCCAGGCCAAATCCGACCCTGCGCGTTACAGGCACCGTGCCGTTCTGGTGCTCGATGACCGGGGTCATGTGGTCGGTAAGGTGAGCCAGCTGGACATCCTGCGGTCCCTGGAGCCCAAGTATGAAGAGATGCAACAGCGCCAGGGGCAGCACCGCCCCGGCTTCACGCGCCAGTTCTTGAAATCCCTGTTGGACAATTATGACCTGTGGCAAAAACCGATGGATGACATTTGCAAAAAGGCCGTGCAGCGCAAAGTCAAAGAGTTCATGTATACGCCGCCAGAAGGCGAGTTCGTCGATGAAAACGCTTCCCTGGACGAGGCCATTCACCAACTGGTGATGGGTCACCACCAATCGCTTTTGGTGGTTCGAAAAAACGAAATCGTCGGCATACTACGCTTGTCGGATGTGTTTGTTACCGTGTCCGACGCCATTAAGCAGTGTCCGATTTAACCCGTGGTGGAGCATGGTGCCGGCACGAATTATGCCGTGAGTGAGGAGATGAAATGGTCTTGAAATCGAAGTGGTTTCAACTCGGTTTGGCCGTAGCCCTGGGAGTGGTTGTCCTGCTGTTGCCCCGGCCCGAAGGCACGCGTTTCAAGTTAAGCGGTGAAAACGCACAAATACTGGTCCAGCATGTGAATAAGGAATTCACATTGATTGTCGATAGTAGCGGCAATTCCAAAAAGATCATCCTGGAGGCCAAAGATCCGGGCGGCCCCAAGGGCACGGCTGCTTTTCTAGAGACCAAGATCGTCGAACTCAACCTGGAAGGTGTCCAGGTGGACTACGTCGACGGGTTGTCCCCCAAGGCCAAGCGTTTTCTGGCTGCGCTGGCGCTGCTAGTTTTTCTATTTATGGCCGAGCCCATTCCTCTCGAGATCACGGCCATTTGCATCGGGGTGCTTCTGGTGGTCATGGGCATCGTCGATGTCAAGGGCGCCTGGGCGCCCTATATGCACCCGGTGGTGGTGTTTATCATGTGCTGTTTGATATTCGCCATTTCCCTGGAAAAAGCCGGGTTGACCAAACGCCTGGGGTATTTCATCATTAAAAAGGCCGGCACCAGTGTGACCCGCTTTACCTTTATCATTGCCATCGGGCTGGGAATTTCATCATCCTTCATGCACGATGCGGCCGCCTGCGCCATCGGTATTGTCACCATGCTTCCGCTGATGCGCGCGGTGGGCATCGATCCCCACACTAGTACGGCCAAGTTCATGATGCTTTCCCTGCCCTTTGCCTGCTCCGCAGGCGGCATGGGATCTTTGATAGGTGGCGGCCGCTGCATGGTCGCGGCGGCCTTTTTAAAGGAGTTCACCGGTATCGAGATCACCTTTTTCGAGTGGATCCTATACTGCATGCCGGCGGCAATTGTAACCGTGCGGTGGCGGTTTTGCTGGTGTACCTGGTCTATCGGCCGGACCCAAAATTCAAGCTGCCCGAATTCGACGAAAAATTGGGACCCTGGTCGGTAATGGAGAAAAAGGCAATAGCGATCATCACCCTCAGTTTTCTTTTGTGGCTCACCAAGGGGCTCCACGGCATAGACTATTCAGTAACCGGTATGATGGGGGTTGCCGGCCTGGTGTTAAGCGGTGTATTGAAATGGGATGATATTCATGAGAACCTGGAATGGGGAACGGCTCTTTTCATTTTTGGCGGTGGTATCTCTTTGGGGCTTGCCATGGGTTATTCTGGTGCGGCCAACTATTTTGCCCATATCTTCTTCCCACTGGTTCAAGGGGGCGGCTGGCTGCTGCTCTTTGTGGGTGTGGGCGTTTTCGGTGCCCTGGTTACCAACGCCATGGCCAACGTGGCTGCGGCGGCCCTTATCCTGCCCATCGTGATTCCCATGGCCCAGCTGGAAGGGGTAGATCCCACCGTACTGGCTCTGTGTTTGGGTACAGCCACCTCTTTTGCCATGCTGCTGGTGATCGGTTGTCCGCCCAACGCCATCGCATACAGCTACCGCTACTTCAAAGCCGCTGATCTGACCAAGGTGGGCCTGGTGGCCACACCGGTGCTATTGTCCATCTTGGTTCTGGTGGCGGGTGTATGGTGGAAAATTCTTGGATTGGTATAAAAATTAAAAATGCCAGCTACAGTTGAAAATATAAGGCTCTTGATCGTCGATGACGAAGATCGTTTTCGCCACATTTTAGCCAAACGGCTTGCCAAAAGGGGCATGCCGCCGCTCCTGGCTGCCAGTGGACCGGAATGCCTGAGTCTTCTCGAAAAAAAACCCTTTGACGTTGTCGTACTGGATGTCAAAATGCCGGGCATGGATGGTCTCGAGGTACTCGACATTATTAATCAAAACTATCCCAAAACCGAGGTCATCATGTTGACCGGGCATGCCACCACGGCTGGTGGAGTGGAAGGCATCAAGGGCGGGGCGTTTGATTACCTGACCAAACCCCTTGAGTTTAACCATCTGCTGAAAAAAATCAGGCAGGCCTACGCCAAGATCCGAAGAGGGGAAGAAAAAGATAAGGAGGTTGAATTCAGAAAGAAGATTGAAAAACAGCTGGTGATCACGGAACGGCTTGCTTCGCTTGGCACGTTGGCCACGGGCGTGGCCCATGAAATTAACAACCCCCTGGCCATTATTAAGGAATCGACCGGATGGATGCAGTTGATGTTGGCAAAAGAAGACCTGGCCGACATGCCCCGTAAACAGCACTTTGAAAAAGCGTTAACAAAAATCGAAGACGGCATTGAAAGGGCCAGGCGGATCACCCACCAACTACTTGGATTTGTAAAAAAGCATGATATCGTTTTTTCAGAAGTAATTTTATCGGAGTTGGTCGCGGAAACCGTTCAGCTCATCCGTCTTCAGGCGGAAGGCAAGCAGGTTGAGGTCATCGTAAATATTGATGACCGGACCGGCACGATCCATAGTGATCCCTATCAAATCCGACAGGTACTCATTAATCTTCTTACCAATGCCGTTTATGCCACTGACCCTGGAGGGAGAGTAACCATTTCAGCTAATGAAATCGATGGGGCTGTGATGATAGCGGTTAACGATACCGGCAGGGGTATCCCCAAGGAGAATTTAGATCGAATTTTTGAACCCTTTTTCAGTACCAAGCCCGTGGGCGAAGGAACCGGTCTCGGTCTATATGTCAGCCAGGGGATTATTGAAAAACTGGGTGGTAAAATTGAAGTCGAAAGTAAGGTCGGGCAAGGTACGCTTTTCAATGTCATTCTTCCAAAAAACCTGGAAGTAAAAGAGAATTTGCAGGACAATAAAAGTATCTGCCACGATATTTTAAATCACATAAGAAACGTGGAGTAATCATGGTTAAAATACCCGCAAGAGTACTCATCGTAGATGATGAAAAAGATTTTGTCGAAATTTTTTCCCTGAGGCTGGAAGAGGCGGGTGAGCGGGTCAGTACCGCCTACAGCGGCAGGGAATGCCTCAAGATATTATCCGGAAAAGAGATCGATGTGGTCATATTGGATATTCGGATGCCGGGTATGGATGGTATTGAAACCTTAAAAGAGATTAAAAAAAAGCATCCCCTGGTGGAAGTGATCATGTTGACAGGTCACGGCACCACCGAAACAGCCGTGGAAGGTATGAAGCTAGGGGCGTTTGATTACCTGATCAAACCGGCGGATTTCAATGATCTGGCTGAGAAGTTGGAAGGTGCTCGTAAAAGAAAGGACGAGCAGGAAGAGCGGATTCGTGCCGCCGAAGTTAAGTCGATCCTGGGAAAAAGGAGGGGGATTTTTTAACCAAATTTCCGAGGCCCTAACGAATACATGATCAAACATGAGATTAGGAGAAAATGAGAACATACCTCGATTGCTTTCCGTGTTTTTTAAATCAGGCACTGCGTGCGGCAAGAATTGCAACAGATGATGAGGAAAAGATAAAAAGGGTATTGGATGAAGTCGGAATGATGTTGAGGGATATCCCGCTTGGCAGCCCGCCTCCCCAAAGCGGCAGATTGATCTATCATAAAATCAGTAAGATCACGGGGAATTCGGACCCTTACAAGGAAATCAAAAAAGAAAGCGCTCAAAAAGCGCTCGCATTGTATCCCTATTTGAAACGGCGGGTAGAAAAGTCAAAAGATAGCCTCCTGATGGCCATAAGGGTTGCGATTGCCGGAAATGTGATCGATTTTGGTGCCAACTGGGACTTTGATTTAGATGCTGAAGTAGATGAAATTCTTGAGAAAGATTTTGCGATATTCGATTACGAAAAGTTTAGGGATCAGTTGGATACAGCGCGTGAAATATTATACATTGGCGATAATGCCGGAGAATGCGTTTTTGACCGGATTTTAATTGGGGAAATGAAAAAGCCGGTGATATCGTACTAAAGAGCAGTTGAACCGTTATGCGCAACCTTGTGGAAATACGAAAAGATGGCCAGGAAAGAAATCGGCAAGAAGCCCTGATAGATGAACTGCTGGAGAGGGTCAGTGACCCAAGGAAATTTTGACCGAAAATGGTTTGGTAAATTAGGTGCGAGACGAACTTAATCGATGTTGTAGTGGTTATCCCATCTCTATATGCGGCTGAAATCCCCCTAAGCCCCCCTTTTTAAAGGGGGACTCGAAGGGATATGCCATGTGAAAGTCGAACGGTAGTGTTGAATGTCTATAATATAATAACGATTTTCACTACGCGGCTTTCGATTTCAAAGCCGCCGCCTGTTTATCGGCCGCAAAGAGTCGCTGGGCGGCGTCGCGTTTTTTAACAATACTTACATCGGAAGCCTCTACGAACTCAAGGGCGTTGACATCGCAAAAGCGGACGCATTGGGGATCGCCGTCGCAAAGATCACATTTAATTACTTTTTGGTCAATGTGGTTATAGCTCATGCCGCCAAAGGGGCAGACCGACACGCAGGTGCGGCAGCCGATGCAGACATCGGGATCTACTTCAACGCGTCCCAATTGATCATTTTGGGAAATGGCACTCACCGGGCAGCCATGCAGGCACGGGGCGTCCTTGCATTGCTGGCAGGCCACGGGGATGTAAACCCCGTCCATTTCCCATTTCATTACCCGGATACGGCTGCGGATGGGATTTGAAATCCCGTCATGCCGGACGGCGCAGACCAATTCACAGAGCCTACAGCCGGTACATTTTTCATGATTTATCTGGAGTACTTTGGACATTTATCTTCTCTCCTTTTCGGATGCGTTAATTTGGATGCAGCAATGATCACACCATAATGATCACACCATATGGGATGGTTCATTTTCAAGCCCCAGTCGTTTCAAGGTCTTTTTGGTGGGGTTGCCGTTTTTATCCAACCCTTTGAGTTTATAGAACTCATCGACCATGCCGTTGAATTTATCTTTGTCGATGTAAAGTCCAATGACATCGGGGGCTCCCCGGCGACAGGGTTCATCATGGTAGCGGTGATTCAAAACGTCTCCCTTTATCGGATCGTTTCGCTTTAGGCCTTCCCGCAGATTAAACATGCGCTCGACCATGTTGCATCGCTCGGCAATCGTCCAGAGCTCTTCGGGGGTAAATTCCAGGCCGGTGTTGTAGTAGATGACTTTGGGCCAGTCTTCGAAGTTTGGAAGTGTCGCGCCAAGGAAGTTTGTGTGGTATTTACAGATTCCCAGGCTGTCCACGCCCATATAGACATTCTCCTGCCAGAACACCATCCAGGGTTTTCCCACATAGGATGTATGTTCCGAGCTAAGGGGACCATCGTAGGGAATGGGAGAGCTGTAAATTTTCCGCAATACCTTTTCCGGTAAATGATACAGATCGATGGCCGGTCGGCTGCGCAAATGATCAGAGCCCCTTGAAGCAGTGGCAATATTCAACGCCAATGCAGGGGTGGCCCGTTCATCGGAATGCAGGTTGCTCATCCCCTTTACCTGGACAAGATATTCGAAGGACTCTTTTCCAAATTTTTCGGATGCCGGAATACCGCCACTGGCCAGTGCATCGGCCACAAATCCCTTGCGGTAAGCGATACGTCGGACCATCTCAAGGGCCGCTTCGTCATTTCCGAATTTTAAATCGAGGCCGTCGGTCTGTTTACTGGTAATGATCCCCTTTTCGTACAGCTCCATGGCCCAGGAAATTAGACTGCCGATTTCCAGGTTATCCATCCCAAGTTGATCAACCAAGTGGTTACCCGTTAGGACGGTCTCGGCGCTGCGGCATCCGATCTCGGCCCCGAAGGCCCCCTGTGAGGTGTACTCCGGTCCTTCATCATACTTTCCGGCATAGGGCCCTGTGGGGATTCGGTACTGGGCACGGCAATGGACCTGACAGCCGAAGCAACCGGCCATGTGGTACGGTCCCATGGTTTCCGTGGCGATCTCGTCGATCCGTTCGGGCTCGATGTCGTCAGCATTTTCCAGCTGGTTGTATTGAAAATTATGTGTGCGTAATCCCCCCCAGCTATTGGTCGCACCCCAGATAAAGGGCGTTCCCAGAGCTCCCTGGGTTTGGTTCACTTTGGCACTGGTAATTTGTTCGATGAATTGTTTGTTGTGCTCAAAGGCCTCGACCGGGTGGGCGATCTTGATGTCCATGGTCCCGCGGGCAGCCACGGCTTTAAGATTTTTCGATCCCATCACAGCGCCCATTCCTGTTCGGCCGGCGGCATTTTTTACGCCGGTCATCACGTTGGCAAAGGCCACCAGGTTTTCGCCCGCCGGGCCGATGACGCATGATTTGACTTCTTCGTCACCGAGTTCTTTTCTGATCGACCATTGGGTGTCCGTCGTGGTTTGGCCCCATACATTGGCCGCGTCCTTTATTTCAATTTCCCCATCGTGGAGAAACAGGTAAGCTGGTTTTTCCGCTTTACCGGTAATAACGAGATGATGGAATCCTGCCCAGGCCATTTCCGGGGCAAAAAATCCGCCCATGTTGGCGCTGCCCAGCAAGCCAGTTAAGGGTGATTTGGCCATCACGTGGGTCCGGGCGGTGGCCGATGCGCAGGTCGCCGTCAAGATGCCCCCGCTGATAATCAAGGCATTGTCCGGTCCCAGGGGGTCACATCCCTTTTTCGTGTTGTTGTACAACAGGTAAGCATCCAGCCCGCGGCCCCCCAGAAATTTTTTACGTACATCAAGAGGGATGGGTTTAATGTTGATTTCGCCCGTCGTCAGATTGATGTAGGCGACTTTTCGATTTAAAGCCATCTTACTTTCCCCCTTTTTTCGTTTTTTTAGATGCGGCCGCTTGCCGTTCGGCAAAGGTTCTTTGTGCAATTTCGCGGTTGACGTCCCATACCGGTCCCCTGATTCTGGGCAGGTTGTCATTGACCCAAAACAGGCGATACTCCATGCCGCATGTGGGGCATTTGGCGTGATCGGCTCCTGATTCCGGTACAATCCGTTCCATGCAGCTGGGATTGTGGCAACGAATTTTACCGAAGGTACGGGTTTTTCGCAGGCTTTGTGACGTGGACTGCTTTTCCCCCTTGATGGTCATGCGCGTTTCTCCTTTCAGATTATATAGTTCGTCATAGTGAACAATTATTAAATCGTAGATATCATATATGGATTGTATGTCAAGGAAAAAGAACCCCTGTAAAATATAGATAATAATGGTAAGTAGCGATTTGTAGTTGACATTCGTGATCTGATGCGATTATTAAATAAAATCAATTTTGTTCAACATGGTGAACGGTGACGACAGTGTATCAAGCGCCCACGGTAAAAAAAGCATTCTCGATCTTACAATCGATTGCCAAATCAGATGGTGGCATGGGAATCAGCCAGCTTGCCCAATCGCTTACGATGAGCAAGGGGACGGTCCATGGGGTGATCGGGGCGCTGGAATCTGTGGGTGCAGTGAGTCGGGATCCGGTCACCAAACGATATGCACTCGGGCTCACTTTATTCGAGCTTGGCAAGAAAGCGTATACCCGCATCGATTTAAAAGGTGCGGCCCGCCCGGTTTTGGAGTCGTTGATGGAAAAAACCGATGAATCGGTCTTTCTGGGCATTCGAAACAGGCGCCATGTGACGATTATCGATATGGTTGAACCGGCCCATGATCTTAAGATTACCGCATCTGTCGGCATGACCATTCCGTTATTGGCCGGTGCCACGGGAAAGGTGCTCCTGGCTGCCATGGGCATTAAGAAAGCAGCTGCGATGATCCGATCCAACGAATGGCCGACATTTACCGATCATTCCATTGCCGATCCGGCAGCATATTTGGAGGCGATTGAGGCCGTTATCCAAAATGGATACGGCATCGACGATGAAGAGTACCTAACCGGTGTTCGGGCAACAGCCGCGGCGATTAAGAACCATGATGATGCATCCGCCGCCGCTATCTGGGTCGTGGGATTTAAGTCGGAGATCGATGAACGCAAATTTAAAAAAATGGCCATCGTCACCCGGCAGGCGGCTGAAACAATCAGCCGCCTGCTCTATGGCCCGGAATCGTAAATAACGAGGCTTTCTATCCGACAGGCCGAGTGGATGGATGGCTCACTGGCCAATTGACTGACCAACTGACCGATAAGGAGACCGATATGACGGCAAAATTCCTTTGGGTGGATCCTAAAAAATGCAATGGCTGTATGGAATGCGAAACGGTCTGCGCTCAGGTGAAGACCGGCGTAAAAGACCCGGTCCGTTCCCGGATTCGTGTTATTGACTGGAACAAAAAAGGATTATTTTTACCGGTGAGTTGCCAGCATTGTGAAACGGCTCCCTGCCTGGCGGTCTGTCCCAAAGAAGCGATTCACCGTGACCCGGAGAATCAGCGCGTGGTTGTTGACTATGATCGGTGTGTCAGTTGTCGGATGTGCGTAGCCGTCTGTCCGTTTGGGGCAATGGGATACGAAGAGCAGACCCGGATGGTTGTCAAATGCGACCTTTGCAGCGGCGATCCGGCCTGCATCCCGTGTTGTGAACCAGGGGCGCTCAAATTTGTAAATTCAAGCCATGTCCATGACCGCCGGATACGAGCGGCGGCCGGCCGGGTAATGGGCAATCGAAAAAAGAAAAGTATCGAATGCTAAAGGCAAAACAGGCCGACAGGAGAACTATGCCCTACTTTAAAGTCACTGAACAATGCAATGGCTGTCTGGCGTGCGTCCAAAACTGCCCGGCCAATGCGCTCATGGCTAAAGACGATTCGGGAACGCGCACCTTGCTCCACAATATGGCATTATGTGCAAGATGCGGAACCTGCTGGCGGGTTTGTCCCCAGGAGGCAATCGAATTTGAGCATTTTCTAAACAATCAATGGGACGAGGTGACGCAGCTTGACCTCGTTGTATGCCACATCTGCCAGGAGCCGATTTATACCACGGGATTTAACCAAACCCTGACGCAGCGGATGGACAAACCGGTTGAACCGACCTGTGAGCGGCATCGGTTTTCCCTGGACTTAATGACCCGTGCGCATTTTTTCCCGGGTGGAAAGCTGGCGCGACCGGATCAAACAGATCAAACCAAAGGGGAAGACAAATGATTGTCGGTGATTTAAAGCCCATAGAGGAAATCGCGGCATCGATAAAGGATTTCAAAAAGGTGTTGGTACTGGGGTGCGGCAGCTGTGTCACTGTCTGTTTATCCGGCGGAGACAGGGAAGCCCAGGCCCTGGCCCAGGCATTAACGCATCCCGATGCGTTTAAGGAAGAAGCGCCACCTGACTTTAAGGTCGATACGATCCTGCGGCAATGTGAGCAAGATCTGGTGACTGCTTATCAGACACTGCCGCCGGACACGGATGCGATTTTATCCCTGGCCTGCGGGGCCGGTGTGCAGATTGTTGCCGATACGTTTGAACCGTTACCCGTCGTTCCGGCATTAAACACGACGTTTATCGGTGCTGCTGCCACACCGGGGGTTTGGGAAGAGATGTGTCAGGGGTGTGGTGATTGCGTTCTTTCCGATACCGGGGGGCTTTGTCCGGTGGCCCGGTGTGCCAAGAGCCTGTTTAATGGCCCCTGTGGCGGGTCTCAAACCGGGCATTGTGAAATTGATGTGGATGTTTCCTGCGTGTGGGCGTTGATTTACGAGCGCTTGGAAAAACAAAATAAGCTGGATCGACTCCACAAGATTCGAACGCCAAAGGATTGGCGGCCAGGTGGCGCCGCCGGGCCTCGGAAAAGGATCCGAACCGGAATCGGGGGAAGCCCGGGAGAATCGTAATCGAGTTTTATGGGATACAGATTCAAGTGATACTAAGGCCGCGCGAAAAAAAGGATAAGCACTTCATGGAAACCAATGAAATAGAATTGCTCAGTGTGGGGGTAGATGTTGGTAGTTCCACCAGCCATCTGGTCTTTTCCAACCTGATTCTGAGACGAGACGAGCATTCCGCTTCCCGGCGGTTTTGTATAGAAGAACGAAAAGTTATTTTCGAGGGAAAAATCATCGATACCCCGCTGGCGAACCAGCGGACCATTGATATCGACAAGTTAACGGCATTTTTCAAATCGGAATATCAGCGGGCGGGGATTACGCCGGGGGATGTCCAAACCGGTGCGGTGATCATCACCGGTGAAACCGCTAAAAAAGCCAATGCCGGCCAGATCGTCAACGCCCTGTCCCATGATGCGGGGAAATTTGTTGCCGCTACCGCCGGACCCAACTTCGAAAGCATCATTGCGGCCGTGGGATCCGGTGCACGGGAGCGATCCCGGGTAACCGGTCAGACCTTGCTGTCCTGTGACATCGGCGGCGGCACTTCCAATATGGCAATTTTAAAAAACGGCGACATTATATCCACTGCCTGCGTGGCCGTGGGTGGACGGTTAATCGCCGTCAATAAGAAAGGGAAAATTCGGCGGATCAACGAACCGGCGCGGTTGGTGATGGATGACCTGGGGTTGAATCTTCAGATCGGAGATCGGCTGCCTTCGGCGGACCTGAATAAAATCGCTGCAAAGCTGGCGGCCGTTCTCATCGAGGTTATTACCGGGCCGGCGATGTCACCACTGGCCCAAAAACTGATGGTGACGGACGATCTGGATTTTCCCAGCCGCATGGATGCGTATCTGTTTTCCGGCGGTGTGGCCGAACTGATATACGGCGGCAACGGCCACCATAACGATATTGGAAAATCGCTGGCGGAAAAAATCAACGCGATGGTCGATCAATTGAATTCACCGGTGATCGAACCGGTAAACAAGATTCGGGCCACAGTGATCGGTGCCGGCGCCCATTCGTTATCCATTTCCGGTTCCTCCGGGTTTATGGACGATCAAATGGCCTTTCCTATCAAAAATATCCCGGTTATCCGGGTAGATGTGGACCGATCAAAACTGAGCATTCCGCATATCGTATCTAAGATCCATACGGCCTTTAGCCGGTTTGATTTAAAAGAGGGCGAAGAGATTGTCGCTTTGTATTTCAAGGACCCGATTCAAAATACCTATCCCCAGGTGGAATTGTTCGCCAAATCCATTGAAGCCGCACTCCCCCAATCGATGGCCAACAATGTGCCCATCATTTTAGTTTTTGGCGGGGATATCGCCTGCAGCGTTGGTAATGTCATTCGCCGTGAAACCACGCTGAAAACCAACCTGCTGACACTGGATGAATTGGATCTGACCGATGGGGACTGGATCGATATCGGCAGCCCTCTGGTGGAAAACCAGGTGTTTCCCGTTACGGTCAAATCACTGGTTTTTCATGGGTAATGATCGTGATGGTTAGGCCGATTATTTTTTCTGATACCATTTTCCACTGGCATTTTGAAACCAAAGGCCGGCCTTTGCCTTTTTGCTTATCTGAACCGCACGATGTTTGCCGACAACTGCTGCGGTGGTATTTTGCTTTTTGGCAATCGCCGTGTATACTGAGTTTCTGGCTTTATTTTCGGCGTTAATCACATTCTCTTTTTCTTTTTTATTCGTGATAAACTGTAAGAATCCTTTATTATTTTCCCCAACTATCCCTTTTACTTTAAGTGCGTTAATTACAGGTAAGCGCTCAATCATTCCTTTTTTTATCGCCGCAGAAGAGCAATAGGCACTGCTTGCAAACATAATCAGTAACAAAAAGCCCAGTACGACAGTGAATATTTTTTTCTTCATTTCAGACCTCCTTGTTCGGTAAAGTAATTGCATTCGCATAATTCTTCAATTGTGTTGGATCTTTACTCATTTACACCGACCCCTTCTTCAGCCGCATCAACGTCACTAAAGAAGTCATCCAACGCTTTGTCAACCTTAACGTTGCTATCAATCGTGATATGAATGGGTTTTACTTCCACGGGGGCTACTTCCACCTTGTGCTGGGTGCAGCCTGCCAACATTAGCATAATTCCTACTGCCGGAAAGGTATTTCGCATTTTAAACATGATGAGACTCCTTAATTTAGTACCAAAGTAATTACTGGATTTTTTCAACGATATCTTTGTAACGTCAATGCCGTTGACTTAACAATATAATACGACATATCTCTTGTAAATATAAGTGGTTGTGATATGTTGGGGACAATTAAGCATATCTTTTAAATCTTACAAAAGGAGATAAAAATGTCAAA
>Ga0056107_100103_pt1 | contig 16253 bp, 16 predicted proteins | sample WorMetcrassitun2_FD_77006 | JGI IMG/M metagenome (GOLD analysis project Ga0056107, IMG submission 77006) | Marine gutless worms symbiont microbial communities from Max Planck institute for Marine Microbiology, Germany - Olavius crassitunicatus.2 ...
CTACAACCGCAGACGAAGACATTCTACGATTGGATACAAATCTCCCGCCTCATATGAGGCGGAATGGGAAAAGATGAAAAGTGCGGCTTAACTGAGTGTCCACCTGAATGGGGAAAGATCAACGTAGAGTTTGGACCAAAAGACAATTTTTCAAGATAGCCTACAAATGATGTGAAACAGTATGCTTTCCGATAACCAACGAATTGTCATAACCGGTGTTGGACTGGTCTCACCCAATGCTTCCAACTTGATGGAATTCAGACAAAAAGTCCTTGACGGCCAGAGTGAAATAAAACGGATAGACCTGAGATACTTCGGGTCGGCGCCAGCTGGAATCTGTAGTTTTGAAGAAACAAAATACAGAAAAAGAAAGGACAATAAAAAGGGCACACGAGCCGGTTGTATCGGTGTCTATTGCGCCCATGAAGCCTTAAACGATACCGGTCTGTCTACAGATCATTACGGTAGAGATAAAACCGGTGTATATATCGGCTTAACCGAGCATGGTACCGTTGAAACAGAAAACGAGATCTACAACATAAAGGGCTTCGATTATGACGTCGCCTACTGGACTCATCACCATAATCCACGAACGGTACTGAACAACCCGGCCGGTGAAATAACCATGAGTCTGGGAATCACCGGACCACACTACTCCATAGGTGCCGCTTGTGCTGCCGGCAACGCCTCGCTAATTCAAGGTGTTCAGATGCTGCGGCTCGGCGAAGTAGATATGGCTATCGCCGGCGGCATCTCTGAATCAACCGGTTCTTTTGGGATATTTGCCAGTTTTAAATCGCAAGGGGCTCTTGGTGAGGCTGAGGACCCCACTGAAGCATGCCGACCGTTTGATGTAAATAGAAACGGCATCGTCGTATCCGAAGGCGGCTGCATCTACATTTTAGAGACACTTGACAGGGCGCAGGGACGGGGTGCAAAAATTTATGGTGAAATTGTCGGTTACGGAATGAACTCCGATGCCAAAGACCTGGTCCTTCCTTATGGCAAGCGCCAGGCCCAATGTATGCAAATTGCCCTGAAACGGGCAGGACTTAAACCCGAACAGATTGACATCATATCAACCCATGCCACCGGTACCAAACAGGGAGATACGGAAGAATGTAAAGCCATCAGATCCCTCTTTGGTGCATCCCAAACCACCTTCGTCAACAATACCAAGAGTATTATCGGGCATGCGATGGGGGCGGCAGGAGTATTGGAATTAGCGGCCAATCTCGGATCTTTTCAAGATGACCTTATTCATCCATCGATCAATGTAACCGAGCTCGACCCCGACTGTGATCTCAACAACCTGGTACTGGATAAACCTTTAAAAAGAGAGAACATTTCTACTATTTTGAACAATTCCTTTGGCATGGTTGGTATTAATTCAACGGTAATTGTGCAAAAATATCCTTGATGAATCGCTATATGTTTGCAAAAAATAGTTAAAATGTTTGACTAAGTATGGTATAAGAACTGGTTTACAAAATTATTTACAGAATTTATTGATTATCTCATTATTAGATAAGCTACCGTAGCCGTTTCTTATCGGAGACTTTCATGACTCGTAACGATATAAAAGACCTTGTTTTAGAAATAATCGAAGACATTGACGACGAGGCGGATTTTGACAGTCTGGACCCGGATCAACCGCTGCGCGACCAGCTAGACCTGGATTCAATGGATTTTCTCGACATCGTCATGGAACTGAGAAAACGTTATAAGCTGCAGATACCCGAGGAAGACTATCCGCAATTGGCAACCCTCAGCAGTTGTACCAACTACCTTGAACCCTTGCTTAAAGAAGCCTAATCCGTGCAAGCTAGTTTTGTAGTAATCGGTGGAGGCCTTTCCGGTCTTGCCGCCGCAATTCGTTTAGCCAGATATAATGAAAACGTTCTTGTACTCGAACGTCACACCCGAGTAGGCGGATTAAATTCATATTACTACCGAAACAACCGACTTTTTGAGACCGGATTACATGCGATAACCAATTACGCCGATAAAGCTGTCAGACACGCTCCGATAAATAAATTACTCAGACAGCTTAAAATAAGCCGGGATGAGATCGGTTTTCATCAGCAAATTGTCAGCGAAGTTAGATTTCCTGAAAAATCTCTTCTTTTTTCTAATGATTTTAATCAGCTCGTCGAGGAAATCAGTACTAAATTCCCATCAGAGACTGACAATTTCCTTCGCCTCGTTGCTTTCATCGATGAGGCCAACCCTTTTGTTAACCATTCTTATAAATCTGCCCGATCCGTCCTTTCATCATATCTTAAAAATCCACTACTGATTGATATGTTACTCTGTCCGATTCTTTATTATGGATCGAGCTGGGAAAATGACATCGATTTTAAACAATTTGTTATTATGTTCAGATCCCTTTATCAGGAGGGGCTTTTCAGGCCGGCTGGTACTATTAAAAACCTGCTCGATCTGCTGGTCGCCAAACTGGATCAGTATGGTGGTACGCTCAAGCTCGGAACCGGTGTCAGAAACATCATTTCCCAAGGGGAAAAGATCATCGGCGTCACCCTTGAAAATGGTGAAAAGATTCTCTGTAAACACCTTGTCAGTACCATTGGTCTCGACGAAACCAGACTGCTTTTAGGCGGCAAGAAAGATCACCATGGCGGTAACCGCCTCTCTTTTGTGGAATCAATCTTTCTATTAGATAAACGTGCTCGTCGGAATTTACCAAACAATCGAACCTGTATCTTTTATAATAAAAAAACCGAATTTCGATTTGAACAACCGCGCAGTTCGGTAAGTTACGACAGTGGAGTTATCAGCCTCCCCTTTAATTTTCGAAACCTGCAAACTAGCCTCGATTCCATAGAGGTCAGAACAACCCAGCTTGCCAATTATCAGAACTGGCTCAGCGTTTCAAAAGATGCTGATATTTACGAAGGCATGAAGCGTGAGCACACTCATGAATTGTGTCGTCAGGTTGAGCCCATTGTCGGTTCTTTTTCTGACGACATTCTTTTCTCCGACTGTTTTACGCCGCTTACCGTTGAACGCTTCACCGGTAAACATGGAGGAGCCATCTACGGAAGCCCTCGCAAGGTTAGTGACGGTATGATAGGGTACGACAACCTGGTATTAGCCGGAACTGATCAAGGCTTTCTTGGCATTGTTGGCTCGATGCTCAGTGGCGTTTCCATGGTTAACAGACATATTCTATCCAAGTTATAAGATTCATCCCTTCCTCAGATAGACAATGGTCGTCGAGTTAAAACAGACCAAAGATGGTTATGATGGCATCGTTATCGGTTCAGGCCTTGGCGGACTTACCGCCGCCAACAGACTGGCAAGATCGGGGCACTCAGTACTGCTTCTTGAACACCATCACCGCCTGGGGGGACTGGCTACCTGGTTTAAACGGAAGAATCATATTTTTGATGTTTCCCTGCACGGATTCCCATACGGCATGATAAAAACCTGCAAGAAGTATTGGAACCGTGAGATCATGAACTCCATTGTTCAGCTCAAGGACATTGTCTTTGACAACCCCCAGTTTTCGTTGAAGACGACTTTTGACAAAGATGATTTTGTTTCTATCCTCGATCTCAAATTCGGCGTTGACCTTGATCAGGTTGAGCGTTTTTTTGACCGCATCAATAAGATGAATTTTTATGATGATCAGGCCATGTCCACCAAGGAACTGTTCGAAGAATTCTTTCCCGGCCGATCCGATGTTCATCGCCTCCTGATGGAACCTATCACCTACGCAAACGGCTCAACACTTGATGATCCGGCGATAACCTACGGCATTGTCTTTTCCAATTTCATGAACAAGGGTGTATTCACCTTTACCGGCGGAACAGATCATCTGATCAATCTCATGGCCGCCGAGCTTGAAAAAAACGGAGTTACCATCTGCACCCGGGCAAAAGTCGACAGAATCGTCAGCACCAACAAGAAGACCATAGGTGTTGAAGTAAACGGATCATTCAAAGAGGCAGGAGCCGTCGTCTCAAACAGCGGCATTACCAACACTGTCTATAATTTATCCGACACCAGCCAGTTTTCTGAATCCTTTCTGGAAAAGACCTCCAAAGTCAGAGTCAACAACTCCAGTTGCCAGGTTTATATCGGTATTAAAGAAGAAGCTCAAATTGAGCCTATCGGCGACCTTCTCTTTACTTCTTTATCCCCCGAATTTAACTCTGCCGAGCTGCTTGACATCAACACCAGGTCAAAGACATTTTCCGTCTATTACCCCAGAACCAGACCGGGCCATGACAGGTACACCATTGTCGCCTCGATGAACAGCAACTATGACGACTGGGCGGCTTTGGACGATGAGTGTTACAAACAGGCCAAAAACAACATGATAGAGAGATCAATTGGTGATCTCAAACGCTATATACCAGACATCAGGTCCAAGGTTGACTGGCTGGAAGCGGCAACTCCACTTACATTTAATCGTTATACACTGCATACCAGGGGCACGTCTTTCGGTACCAAATTTGAAGGCCTTGATGTCTCCAGAACAATTTTCAAAGAGATCAGTGGTCTGTTTCATGTTGGCTCGGTGGGCATTATCATGTCCGGCTGGCTCGGCGCCATAAACTATGGTGTTATTGTCGCCAACGATGTCGACAGTTATTTACGATCACTTTAACGGATAATTATTAAAATGATTGATTTTACCAACAGAACCGCTGTCGTTACCGGGGCAACGCGAGGAATAGGCAGGGCCCTGGCAGAATCTTTTTTAAAGCTTGGAGCTACTGTTGTCGGTATCTATGCCAGCAACAGTTCTGAAGCTGATAAATTTCAAACTGAATGGGAACAGGCCCGGCTCCAGATGTTACTCTGTGATGTTGCCGATCATGATCAGGTCAAGAAATTGTACAATGATATTGAGTCGCGATTTGATACAATTGATATCCTCATCAACAATGCAGGTATTCGAAAAGACGCTATTGTCGCCCTGATGAATGTAGATCAATGGCAACAGGTACTCGACACCAACCTTACCGGTACTTTTAACATGAGCAAATATGCCGTCCCACTGATGATGAAACAGAAATACGGCCGCATAATCAACATAACCTCTCCATCATCTTATATGGGCATCCAGGGACAGGCAAATTATGCCGCCTCGAAGGCAGGTCAAATTGGCTTTACCCGGACTCTGGCCAAAGAAGTTGCCCGTAAGAAAATTACCGCCAACTGCGTCTCCCCGGGTTTTATCCATACCGACCTTCTCGACGATCTCACTGAAGAGCATTTATCTGCCTACAAAAAAATGGTACCAATGCGCAGATTCGGCAGGGTTGAGGAAGTGGTCGATGCTGTCTTATTTCTGGCCTCTGAAAAAGCCGCCTACATAACCGGGTCTGTCCTCGAGGTGAACGGGGGTCTGTAACGTGGTGGATAAAAAAATTACCTCACTAATACCGCATCGACCGCCATTTCTCTGGGTTGACAGAATAATCAGCATCTCCGCCGATGTAATCGAAACAGAAAAAGTTGTTGAGGAAAATCTTGAGGTCTTTGCTGGTCATTATCCCGATAACCCGCTTATGCCTGGTGTCCTGTTGTGTGAGGCAATTTTCCAGAGTGGTGCTCTGCTCCTGGCTGAATCTTTGCAGCACAATGATGAAAACAAGATCCCGATTCTCACTAAAATCAGTGACGCCCGTTTCAAACGCCGCGTGCTGCCTGGAGAAACGATCTCGATACAGGTCAAATTGATTGAAACCATATCTTCTGTCTGCATCCTTAAAGGCAATGCTCGGGTAAACGGAGAATTGGCCGTAAAAACTAAATTTTCCTGCGCCCTCATCGATCCGTGATCTCTACTTTTCAGGATCAAATAAGTACTTACGATGACGTTCATTTTGGTGCAAACTGAGCGGTTGACCTTTCGGATAAAAAAGGTAATATAGGCTTGCTTTAAGCGCAAATAGGCACTGTTTCAACCGGAGAGTTCAATTCTTTTTCTGTCTTTAAGGAATTCATATCGTGCAACTTTCAATTACCCAGATGATCATGCATGCCGGACCAGTCGGTCAGATGGTCATGCTCATGCTCCTTTTCTTTTCTGTTGTCTCCTGGTCTATCATTTTTATGAAATTTAGACTGTTTCGAAAGGTTCGTCTCGATTCCGAGGACTTTCTCGATACTTTCTGGACCTCGGGCAATCTCAACGAGGCCAATGAGGCCGCAGATGAATTTATCTACAGTCCGGAAGCTGCAGTTTTCAGTTCCGGTTTCGGCGAATTGAAAAAGATCAATAAGATCAGAGCCAGAGGTGAGGAAAGCGGTGGAGAAAACCTGGAGATGCAGCTCGCCACCATGGACAATCTGAAACGGGCCCTGCGAAAAGCAGAAGATGAGGAAGTAAACAAACTTGGAAGCCTGCTGCCGTTTCTCGCTACAACCGGTAGTGCTACGCCTTTTATTGGTCTGTTTGGGACTGTTTGGGGAATTATGGTTTCCTTCCACGATATCGGACAGCGAGGCTCGGCCTCACTGGCTGTAGTTGCTCCTGGTATATCCGAGGCGCTTGTGGCCACGGCAGCTGGTCTGGCCGCAGCCATTCCGGCAGTTATTTTTTACAATTACTTTTCCAACAAATTAACGAGCGTTCAATACAATACTCAGAGTTTTTCTACCGATTTTCTCAACCTTGTCGAACGTGATTTGCTGAGCAGAGTCTAACCAGTTATGGGACCAGTAAACGGTAACGGTAGAAAGCAGCTGGTATCTGACATCAATGTAACGCCGCTTGTTGATGTTATGCTGGTACTGCTTATAATCTTCATGGTAACAGCACCGATGATGACCCAGGGGCTTGACGTTGACCTGCCCGAGACGACCACCAAGTCGTTGAGGCAGGATGAAGATCCGATCGTTGTTACTATAGATAAGGAAGGTAATATCAGCCTTGATCGAAATCAGATTACCCGTAAAATTTTATATCAAGACTTATCCAGCCTTGATCAGAGCCAAAAAGAAAAGCCTATCTATCTGAAAGCGGATAAGGCGGTTGCCTATGGCGTTGTTGTAGCTGTTATGGCCGATATCAAGAAGGCCGGATTTGATAAACTGGGGATGATTACCCAGCCGGAAGAAGAATAAGGTGTCAGCACAGTATCATTTAACATATGGCGATTATAATAATTGGGCATTACCGCTCAATCTTGCCGTCGGTTTTCACCTTGTCATAGTCTTCAGTGTTCTATTTTTGCCCGGTATTTTTAAACCAAAACCTAAGTTCGAAGATATCTATACGGTCAATCTGATAAATATAGCTGAGCCGGTTATTGAACAAAGTCCCCCCCCTGCTCCTGCTCCTGAACCGGAAATTCAACCGGAGCCGGAAGTTTCAAAAAAAGCGGTGACAATAGCCGATCCGGTGCAACAGCCCCCGCCGCAACCTAAGGTGGTCAAACCGGTTTCACTGAAACCTTCCAAACGAAAGATAAAGAAAAAGGTTAAAAATCCTCAAAAAGATAGGCAGAAAGAGCTCGAACGCATAAAAAGACAGAAACTAGCCGAAGCCGTCAAGGCCGAACAACTGGCAGTTGAACAGGCCCGAATAGCGGCTGAAGAAGCTGAACGGCAGCGACGTCTGATGGACCAGCAGTTGAGCCGGATTAAAAGTCAGGTTCGAACGACACCAACGCCCAACCGCTCTGGAGGACAAACCGGATCAAGTAGTTTGAGTAGTCTTGAAAAACAGTACTTTCTGTCTGTCAGGGGACGAATAATGCAGTACTGGTCCTTACCCGAATTCAAACAGTTCGATGAATCAATACAGGCTATTTACGTTATTAAAATTTCCAGAGATGGAACAGTGATCAAACAGTTTTTTGAGAAATATTCAAATGATTCCACCTTTGATCAATTTGTCAAAAAAGCAATTAAGGATTCCAGCCCACTGCCGCCAATACCTCCTGCAATTAAAGGAAACAGTCTTGAGTTCGGGTTGAGATTCAGGCCTGGGGATATCAAATAAACTACAAACATACTGATGATGAGATTATTAATTCTACTGCTGACAACCTTTACTTTTTTTCTCTCTTTTGGATCCTCGCAACTCTTTGCCAAAAGAGTCTACCTCGATATTACCTCCGCTGAGGCACGAAAAATAGTATTTGCCATTCCCTGGTTCCAGAACTCGGGTTCATCCTCAGATAAACAACAGTTAGACCGCAAACTGGCTGACACCCTGGCAAAAGCCTTGGTATTTCACGGTGTCATAGATGTACTGCCAAGCAAAAAAGTTATCGGCAGCAGCACCAACGACTGGTCGGCAATTGGTGCTGACTATGGGGTAATCGGACGATACTCTCAATCATCTGGTCAAATTAATATGGAAATGAGGCTTTTCGACGCTGCCGATGACAAAATGTTGATGGGGAAATCCTATAAAGGTCCCGCCTCTGAGACTAACCAGATGGTCTACAAATTTACCGATGCGGTTATCAATGAATTAACAGGAAAACCTGGTCTGGCAACTACCCAGGTCGCTTTCATAACCCAGTCTTCTGAAAAAAAAGAACGAGAAGTTTTTATCACCGATATCCTCGGCAAAAAAAACAGGCAGGTCACTCGACACCGCAACTTGGTCGTCTCTCCCCGGTTCTCTCCCGATGGCACCCATCTGGCATACACATCATTTCACAGTGGTAACCAGAATCTGTATGTCACCGATCTTCGCCAGAGCAAAACGACCAGGGTTATATCGAGAAGAAAGGGGATGAACCTGGCACCGTCATGGTCACCAAGCGGTAACTCGTTGGTCGTTACCTTATCTTTCAATGGCAATCCCGATCTGTATCAAATCAACAGGCGGGGTGAAATCATTAAACAGCTGACCAAACGAGCGGGCATTAACGTCTCCCCTACGTTTTCTCCCAATGGCCGCCATATAGTCTTTGTTTCCGACCGCAGCGGCAAACCGCAGCTCTATCTGATGGAATTGTCATCGGGAAATACCCAGCGTATTACCTTTGAAGGAGTCGAAAACGCAGAACCGTCCTGGTCCTCGACTGAAAACCTGGTCGTCTACTCCAGTCTGCGCGGAGGCATTTACCAACTGTGCGTTATTGATCCTTTCAAAATCGGCTCTTCCACCCAGATTACGAATGATCAGACCCACCATGAATCGCCTTCGTGGTCGCCTGACGGTAATCAGGTTATCTTTGCAAAAAGAGATGGTAAAGGTCATAAAGTTTATGGAATAATGAAGAACGGTTTACACCAACGAATGCTTTTTACACTACCCGGAAGCCAGACCTATCCTCGCTGGGCGGTTAAATCTTATTAACTTTTTATCAGAAATAATTGACATGAAAAAAACACCGATTTCCCTTATTTTTATTCTGGCCGTAGCTCCTCTACTCATGCAGTGTGCGTCCCAGGACGATTTAAACCTGATCCATGCACAACTGCGGAGAATGGATAAAAAAATTACCTATCTTGAAACAACCACGGTTGAGGAGATGAGAAAACGCCAGGCCTCCAATGCCGCCCATGTCGATCAGCTTAATCAGGATTTACTTGCCCTTCAGGGAGGACTTGAGGAGACTGGCCACCTGAACCGTCGTTTAAAAGAGCAGAGCAAAGAACTGGAAACAACTTTTAAACGTTATGCCCGTCAGGAAGAAGAAAAACGATTAAATGAAGTAAAAAGGCTGGAACAGGAAATTGCAGGTAAAGACAAACAACTTAACCAGTTTTCGGACCAGTTAAGACTGCAGCAGGAGAACCTCCAGGCAATTCAACAGGCCCGGGTTGCTGATGCTAAAAGAAAAGCCGCTGCTGCTGCCAGGGCAGCCGAACAGGCCCGAATGAAGGCGGACGCAGCCAACAAGGCAGCAAGCGGATCATCTATAACACGAATCCGTTCTGACAAAAGAAAGAAGTTGATTTCCTCCGGCTCTGGCCCAGCACCTAAGCCACAGGCCATGCAAACTGCTGCAACGGCGAGCACTACTCAAACTGCCCCGCCAAGCTCTGCTTCCAGCGGAGGTAACCTCGGTAAAGGCAAGAGCCTTTTTAGTCAAGGCAAGTTTCGTGAAGCTTATCAGCAGTTCGAAAACATTTCCAGTACGGGCGGAACCGGAGCCGAAACGGTTGAAGCAAAATATATGATGGGAGAGTGTTTGTTCGCTTTACAAGAGTATGATCAGGCCATCCTTGACTATCAAAACATTATCACCAATCACCCTTCAAGTGCAAAAGCTCCCGCAGCCATGCTCAAACAGGCCATGGCATTTGAAAGTCTCAACGATAAGGATACCGCCAAAATCCTTTATAAAAAGCTGATAGCTACCTACAAGGATTCTCCTGAAGCCCAGCAGGCACAGCAAAAACTTAACTAAATCAGGGTTGCCTCCGCCTTCTCCTATTAATGATCAGACTCGACCAGCTCCTTTTAGACCTCGGTCTTTCGCCCAGTCTTAAAGGGGCCGGTGCGCTTATCATGACCGGTAAGGTCCTCGTTGATGAACAGGTTATTGATAAAGCTGGGACCCTGATTTCCCCTGCCTGCTCTGTTCGAATCAGGGACAGTTGCCAATTTGTCTCACGCGGCGGTCTTAAGCTGCAGGGGGCCTTAACCCACTTTGGAATCGATCCTTCAGGCTGGATTTGTGTCGATATCGGCGCATCAACCGGCGGCTTTACTGATTGTCTGCTCCAGGCAGGCGCTTCACGTGTGTATGCCGTTGATGTCGCCTACGGCATACTTGACTGGAAGATCAGGTCTGATCCCCGAGTCATCACCGTCGAACGCTGCAATGCTCGAAACCTGAACAAAGAGAACGTACCTGAACCGATCGATTTTGGTGTATTTGATACCTCGTTCATCTCTCCGACAAAAATAATACCTGCCGTTATCCCGCTGTTTGCAAACAACAGGAAAAGGATCCTGGCCCTGGTTAAGCCTCAATTTGAGCTACTTCCCACTAAAATTGATCGGGGCGGTATCGTAAACGATGAAGCAGACAGACTTGAAGCCGTTGAAAAGATAATCAATTTCTGTGGTGATCAGGGGATGAAAAGCAATGGTTTTATCGAATCCCCTATCAAAGGAGTAAAAGGGAATCAGGAGTACCTTGTATATTTTGGTGATTAATAACCTAAAGGTGGCCTAAAGTTGTTATTTCTTCTTCAGTCTCTTGATTAAAGACAGCATCTCCTTGCTGTCCTGTTTGATTTTGCTTCCCTCTTCCGCTTTCTGAGCAACCTGCTTGAAATTTGCCTCCGCCAGTTTCAGCTCGCCCTCATAAAGATTATATTTACCAAGAGAATAGCGGGCTTCAAGCGTTTTACTCTGTTGCGATAATATCTTCCCTATTTCAAAATAGACATCGGGAAACTCAGGAATATTGTAGACCACATCATCGAAGAGCTGCAATGCAGATTCTGTTTCTCCTAATTTGGCGAGCACTTTGCCAAGACTGTAAAGTGTATAACTGTCATTTGGAAATTTTCTTTTTACCCGCTCCAAAATTCTCTTTGCCTGTTGGAAATCACCACTGTCGGCAAGCACTACTGCCTTATCGACAAGAAGAATCGGTTTGTCGGGAAATGCGACGATGACTTTATTCAACCTTTCAAGACTCAGCTCGAAATTGTTTTCCTGCCGGTCGATTTGAACCAAACCATATAGAGCCATGGTCTGTTCAAATTCTGAAGCACGTGAATCACTGACCTTGCCGGCCAGATATGCTTTGCCGGTTGAACCATTCTGGGTAAGCGATAAAATTCGATATTTGAACCTCAAGAAAGAGAAATTTTTCAACTCATCTCGATCTACAGTATATTGACTGTCGGCAGCAATTAACGACTCAACATAATCAAGACGAGCCTCGGGGTCTGGGTGAGTAAGCAGATATTGGGGAATCTGCCCGGATCGATATCTGGTGATCCGCCGCATGGTCTGAAGCATTCTCTTCTGGCCGGTTGTATCACGGTGCAGATCCTGCATCCACTTATAGGCAAGCAGATCAGCCTCTGTCTCATCCTGCCTGCTGAAATAGAGCTGAGCGCTCTGACCGGCTGCTAACGACCCGGCAAACAATCCCTGGGTGGCAGCGCCTCCACCAAGTGCAATTGCCGCAAGAGCGGCACCCACTGAGGCAATGTTTATTAAGGTTCCTTTTTTCATTCGAGAAGCGAGATGACGGCTGACGACATGGCCAATCTCATGGGCGATGACCGACACCAGCTCATCCTCACTGTTCATAGATTCAATCAGCTTGGAATAGAAGAAAATGAGGCCGGAAGGGGCTGCAAAGGCGTTGAACTGTTTGCTTTCAACAATATAGAAATGATATTCGAAGAACTGTATGCCGGCGACATCAAGAACTTCTCGCCCGATATCATTGATATATTGGTGTAAATCCGGGTCGTCAAGAATCGGAAAGAAGGATCTAACCGCATAGAGCAGTTTTTCACCAAGCTGCTTTTCCTCGCCAATGGTGAAACACCTGCCCGATGACGGAATCCCTGAAACAATAATCAAAGATATCAGGCAGGCAGCAAAAATTCTTTTTACAAGTTTACATTCCATGATTTGATATCGATTCAATCAATCGTTTTTTTCCTTCTTCAAGATTAATGATTGGTATATAGCCAATTTCAAGTTCTGCCTTTCTATGGGAGAAATAGTGGGATCGTGCCAGTTGCAAGGCCAAAAATCTGGTCATCTGCGGCTCCGTTCTCACCGCTGGCAGCCGGTGCAGCATCTCGAGAATCCAACCACCAATAAAGGCTGCCACAAATGGTACTTTTTTAAGTAACGGCTCGATCCCCAAATCCTGATAGAGCTCATTTATCCAATCCCATAAACAAACAGGTCTTTCCTGCCCTATAAAATAAGCCTGTCCGGAAAATCTGCTACTTTGATGTAAAGATTCAGCTGCCAGTACATGTGCGTAAGCGGCGTTGTCGACATAGGTGATATCGACCTTATTATCTCCGGCACCGATTATTTTCAATTTACCGCTTTTTCCTCGCTCAATCAGCCTCGGTATCAAATGCGGGTCTCCCGGTCCCCAGACCAGGTGTGGCCTTATCGCACACGTTCTCAACTGTTCATCTGTGCTTATTAGTACGTATTGTTCGGCTATAACCTTTGATTTTGAATAGTTGCACAAAAATTTTTCAGTATATGGCAGCGTTTCATCACCATCTATGATGTTATTTCCCTCAAAAACCACGGAAGGCGTCGACGTATAGACCAGACAGGAAACGCCACTATTCTTACAGGATTCGACGATGCTGATGGTACCTTCGATATTTATCTTTTTGTATTCCTGCCAATCTCCCCAAATTCCAGCTTTTGCGGCAACGTGGAAAACGGTATCGACGTTTCTGCATATGTTTGAGGCAAACACAGGATCAGAAATATCACCGACAAGGCAGGTTGCCCCCAACTGCTCTATATGTCCATATCTGTTCCTTCCGGCAACGGCTACGGTACAGCCTTTTTCAATCAGCTGGCGAACAAGAGCTGAGCCGACAAACCCGCCCCCGCCGGTGACCAGAACATTTCTCATCAGCTACCTGTAATCTGTTGTTGTGCCCATACACGTAATTTCTCCCTGAAGATTTTAGCGTTATGTCTGATATCAACAGGGAACGAATCATGTATGAAAATATGCTTTACATTTCTGGTTAATAATTCGCCATCGCAGATTTTTTTGATTTCTGAAATAAGTTCTTTTTCGTTTCTTGATACGTTTTTATACAGTTCGACAATCATAACCGGAATTTGATAGCCGTTTTTTGTGTTGATTCCCACCAAAGCAGAACGAAACACATCGGCATGATTGTTGATTATAGCCTCACAACAGATGGTGTACATGATTTCATCTTCAGCAAAGACACTGTGAGCCATTCTGCCGCAGAACCACAGTCGCCCCTGATCATCCAGATAACCGACATCACCAATCCGGTGCCAGAAGCCGTTTTCGTCGTAAATTTTACTGACCAGGTTTTGCTCTTCATTGTTGTCATAGGCCCGAGTAACGACATCTCCTTTTACGATTATTTCGCCAATCTCAAAACAAGCGAGTTCGCTGCACTCCTCTAAAGTCGTCAAAATCGAATCGGCTGCCTCGATAATCTTAATCGAAACACCGGGCAGTGCTCTGCCGACACAGGCTCCTTTTCCCCGCTTTGTTTCAACCCAGGTCTTATTTACTATTTCCTTTCCTTCCATGGAAACGATCGGCAGGCTTTCGGTTGCCCCATACGGCGTATGAATTTCCCCTTCCTCAGCAATCATCGTAAAGACGTTTTTGATCAGGTCACCGCTTACCGGCGCGCCGGCCATCAAAACTTTTCTCAAGCTTTGGCAACGGATGTTGTGTTTCAGACAATAGTTGCTCACGACATTCCAGATGGCCGGTGAGCCAAACGAATACGTAATCTGGTAATTTTTGATTGAATCTACGAATTTTTCCGGATCAACCTGTGCAGGTTTGGTGGGGTCCATATCAGGAATTACCGCACAGGCCCCAAGAGCCGTTGAAAACAGTGCAAAAAGTGGAAAACCCGGTTGATCGATATCATTTGAACCGATCTTATAATAGGATTTGATTTGTTTCAATTGGGATGAGAAAATCGAGTGTTCAAATCTGACTCCTTTTGGAGGCCCGGTCGATCCGGTCGTGAAAATAATTGCTGCCAACGAATTATCATCAGCAGTAAAAGTTTTACAATCCTCGAAAATTCGGGTCACTTGCCCCCTTATATCAAACTTTTTAAAACCAAACGGTGTTCCGCAGCAGAATCTCTTTTTAATGGTTTTGAATTTATTGAAATAGAGATAACTCAGCCCGATAACAACAGGTATACCGATGAGATAATCTGGTCGAACACTTTGGATGCACCGAAGTAAATTTTTATAGCCCATGCCTGGATCTATCAAAATTACCGGCGCACCTATTTTGAAAAGTGCAAAGCTGAGGGCGATAAAATCAATTGATGGACGGATCATCAAAATAACCCGCTCTCCTGAAATAAACCCCTGGTTTTGTAAATAGGCCCCATAACGATCAGCATACCACTCAAGCTCCTCGAATGAGCAGGACCGGCCGTTGCCTGCTTCGATAACAGCCGTCTTTGTGCCTTGGATTCGGGCGGTGTCGCTTAAGGTGTGAGCTATATTAACTGACATCTGCCTACTCAATTACTTTGCCAGGAACGCTTCAATGACCGGTTCAACCCTGCCTTTCCCATCTTCAAGTACATAGTGGCCCCAATCGCTGTAGTAGTGACATTCTGCATAAGGAAATCGGCGCTTCCATTCATGGTAATAATAATCATCGAAACAGAAATCTTTTCCTCCCCAAAGTATTGACACAGGTAACTCTCTTTTCGCCAATCGTTCGAGACTGTCTTCTATCTCTACCAGTGTTTGATACGATTTGTGATTATTGTGTAAAGGTATGTCTTTGACGAATTCATGAACTGCAATTCGGTTGTTCCACGAATCATAGGGTGCTAAATAACCAGCAGCAATATCTTTATCCATTTTTCTGATGACCGCCATAAATATGGCTGCACCGGCAAAGCCGTTGAGACCTCTGACAAGCAGCTTGCCAACAACAGGCCATCGGCAGATTCTTATCCGCAGCGGGATCCTGATGGAACGGTAGGCTGCGGTGTTCAATATTACCAGTTTCTCTAAATCGATTTTGCCTTTAGCGGCCGTTCCCAATCCGATAGTCCCTCCCCAATCATGAACCACCATTGAAGTTTGCTTTATATCAAGATGGTCGAGCAGGATTGACAGATTATTGATGTGATTTTCAAGACTATAATTAAATTTCTGGGGTTTATCGGAAAGGCCGCATCCGAGGTGATCCGGAGCGATTACTCTATAAGTTTTTGACAGCGATTGTATCAGGGTGCGGTAGTAGTATGACCAGGTCGGATTGCCGTGTACAAGCACAACCGTCTCCCCTTCCCCTTTGTCGATGAAATGGAGACGCCCACTATCAAGTGACAGATAACGGGACGTAAAATTATAGTCAAATATCAATATCTATAACCTAATCTTGATTTATCCGGACGCTCTCGCTTGAGCGTAAACCTACCCTATAAACGATCATAATCAAGTTTTATTACCTGTATATCAGATGAAAAAGAAGTGGTCCCCCGCATTAGGACCAGGGTGTAAGTTATAGTATTGTGTTCATAGTTTCTCTCAATCATCGAGGAGGAATTATGAAGAAGCAGAGAAGGAAGCACTCGCCTGAGTTCAA
>Ga0056107_100105_pt1 | contig 15969 bp, 6 predicted proteins | sample WorMetcrassitun2_FD_77006 | JGI IMG/M metagenome (GOLD analysis project Ga0056107, IMG submission 77006) | Marine gutless worms symbiont microbial communities from Max Planck institute for Marine Microbiology, Germany - Olavius crassitunicatus.2 ...
CAAAAATAATCCCAACATTGCAGGGATTTTTGATTGGATATGGCGGGAATCCCCTGCAGTCGTCCGCATCGTGCGGTCTTCTTTCGGGCCGTCTCCAGTGGCTATCGGCAATGTCCTGTTGCCTTATCGCTCCTATCGTCGCGCGCCACTTCCGCTTCGATTCCCGTTTTACAAAAAAAAGACAACCAAGGCCCTTTGGGCATCGGTTGTCTTCCTGGAGAACACGGAGCCTTACCCCAATTCGTTCTCCAAGCCGTAAAACACCCATAAAATAAGTTTATTCAACAGTTTGCGCAACATCCAATCCCTTCAGACTGCCGGACGCCGAGAGAAATTTAATTCTCTCATTTTCCCGAAACAGAGAACGGACGTGGGTTCGATTCCCGATTGCACATCAAACGCGGTGATGTCGTAACCCAAATCTGAAGTTGTCCTTTTCATTTGATACCGTATTTCTGCTTGAACTCGTCGATCCAGTCGTAATGGCGACCGGATTCATCAATCGCGCTGACAAGCTGCTGGATGGTCACCCTCCCGACACTGGAGGCATGTTCTTCTGGTACAGATTCCATGAGAAACGGCCACAAGTCGGGCTCCTTTCCGTCCTTGGAAACCTTCAGAAATACGGGGTTTCTTTCGTCGTGAAGGAGCACGAAACAGCCATCCTTTTTGAGCGAAAACAGAGCCTCCCTGAAAAACTAGTAGTAACTGATAAACGGGCAGATGGGCCCGGATGTGAAAGCAGTCTCCCCGAAGCAGAACTCGTTCATTCGCTCCCAATAATTCCGTCCAATGTGGTGAAGGTAGCAGCCGTCAACCCTATACGAGACAGGGTTCCTTCCATCACAATCACCGCCTGAAAAAACAGAACAGCCGCCAAACTCCCTCTCAACAAGTTTTGCCTCGATGAAGATTTTTGTGGTATCCCCAGATATGGCCAGATCAATCGATGTAGGTTGTCCGGAATCCTCGTTAAAAACCGCCCGGTCGTCATACTCAAATCCAGCGGTGACTTCCCCGGTCGGCCAAGGCATTCCTGCCTTCTCGACAGCTACGCGCAGCGGTTCGAGGTCTTTTCTGACAATCAATGGTCCCTCAAGATTGAAAACCATTGCCTGGCTGCTCAGGCCGTGGTGAAGGTATTTGTGAAGCGGGAAAGAATCCTTACCTAAATTCTGTTCATGCTCTTGCCTGATGTACTCGGCCACGTCAGTACAAATGATATTTTGCGGCCAGCTATCATGGGATTTGAGGCAATACCGCATTCTTGCGTTTCGGCAAAATTCCTTAAAAACACCATTCTGTAGCGTCAGTTGTGCGGCTCCATTACCATCCAGAACGGGGCGTAAGCCCTCCATGAAGTCTTCATAACTGAAAGAAGGATGGAATTGTACCAACTCAATCTGGCTTCCATGAGTGAGAGTGCTGTTCGGAGCAAACTCCTCTTTCCAGATATCAAACAAAAGAGAGGTCTGCTGGCGAGCTTGGTATGTTTTCCCGGTTCCAGGAGCACCATATTTGACGATCTGTTTTTTCAGGCTGAATGGATTGGGCAGGTTCTCATACAGCACCCAAATAAACTGGCTCAGATGAAACTCATCCGTTTTATTGTTCTGTAGCTCATCGCTAAACTCATCTTTGATGACCTTCAGCAAAAAAATGTCTTTTGAAAACCAATCCTGATCCTCTTCTGCCGGATATGCTGGGATAATTCCTTCACGTATAAGCCAGCTGAACACCTGATTGAATTTACCGGAATCAACTGTTGTAGAAACTTCGAGAGTGCAGGCAGCCGCCACACGATTGACAAGAACTGGATTGTTGGACTTGCCTTGGGCAGACCACGCGTCGTCAAATTTTCTGAAGCCCTCTTTGTTGGGAGTCAGAATGAATTGTTCCAGTGCGGATATGAAATCCTTGTTCTTGATAAATGACTGGAAGTTATCGTTGCTCAAAACAGACTGGCCGCGAGAAGAGATCCCGTTACTTTTTTCATCGAGGAGCTGCTTCAGAAAAGCCTCATCACTTTGAGATAAGCCATCTCCTGCTTTAATGCGTTCACGGATTTGCCCGATCTGATCGTAAAACTCACGATAGGCATCATGTCAGTCTTTTACTTCGTGTTTTCTATTTTCAATCAGGTATTTGTAAAGGTCTTCAGCCTGCTTCTCATTTCAACCCCTTATTTTCTCTATTGTTCTCTTTTTCAGCGATCGGCAGTTCCTCCAGCTCGAAAAGGTCATGTGACATGCGGCGTACACCTATGTTGTATTCCATCAGGAGCGTGACCAGCTGTTCGCCGTGCATGAGGCCCACAGGAGTTTTGTCCGGCTGATTAGCTTCCTTAATGGCTCCGGTGCTGAAGTCGCTGGTGGTGATGATCAATCCCTGTTCATGCGCACCAAGGCTGCCGCGTACCTGTTGGATGGTCGGGCTTTGAATATTGCCTTTCCAGCGTTTTGCCTGAACAGCCATTTTAATGCGGACTACATCACTGATCAGCAGCGTGCCCCGGACATCAATACCGCCGTCACCGCCGTATTTGGTCACCTCGATGCTTTCAAAGCCCATCTCAGCCAGCAGCTGTCCAACGAGCTCCTCAAATTGAGCCGGACTCAGGTCCATCAGCTGGGATAGCAGTTTTTTCCGGATCTCTCGATTGTGCTTGGAAATTTGATACGGCAGGCCGGTTCCCATCCATTTGACGAGGCTGTAATACCCGGGTGATGTGCGAACAAATCGGCCGGGTTCACCACTGGCTTTTGCCCGCTTGAGTTCAGTCACCAATTGAGCGTTCATGGTTGCTTCGGGTGTCTTGCCTGAGGTGTTCAACCAGCCTTGATTCATGGCTTTATCAGTAATCTCCCGGTAATGCATCGAATTCCGGTTACCAAACTGATCCAGCACCTTTTCAGCGGCATCCAGAAAGGAATACGTCGCTTTCATATTAACCGAAGGGCTCACGTTCCTTGATTCTGGCTCCTTTGCATCACAAACAGCAACAATTTGAGTATCCCGAAGAAAAAAAGTCTGAGGCGCAACCTTTTCAAAGGCCGACTGGTCCCCATGCTTTTTGATATCCGAGTAAAGGCGGGCGCTGACAGTGGCCTCCGGCATTTTGCCATCGCTTGACCACAAGCCAGCTTCAATAATCCGCTCGGCAATCTCTTTGGCATGGAGAGGCTTTCCAGCGTCCTTCAATATCTGTATGGCTGCGTCTTGAACGTTCATAGGTAATCTCACCTGACTACAGCTGTTTTTGTGCTGCCACCGTGTTGAGTTACACGGGGACGGCATTTCACTTTGACCGCACTCCTCGTAAACGAATCATCTGAAGCCTTGCTTGACCAAACGTAAGCCTCTCCCGTCCCAAGGTGACTCATTTTATCTGAAGTCAGATCACTTAAAGCTGCATTGGCTTTTTGGATATGCTTCAACCACGCTGGAGAGTTGAATTTATGCATTATGATCTGTGAAGACAGCTCAATAAGCGATACTGGGACTGACGGTGGGTCTTGAGACGCCACCATTATACTCGTACCTTTATGACGCATCTCTCTCACAACTTCGATCAACCCAGAAACAAGGTCGTCGTTCTCGATATATTTATGCGCTTCATCAAAGACAACGAGCTTGTTGAAGGCATTGCCTTTGTAGGTGGCCTCTGAGAAAATCTGGAGCATTACAACGAACAATCCGAGGGCCTCGTCCTTTTCGATGTATTCATCGCGGAGATCCACGATGATCAGGCGGCCAGGCCAAATCAAATCTTGTAGCTTTTGAGAATCATCAATGTATTCACTGGCGAACTGTAAACGGGTTTGAGCCAACTCTTTCAGGTGGTCAGAAAGACCTGAGCTATCGATTCCATTCCTGATCGCGTCCAGAGTAAGGTTATTGCGTAGACCTCTCATAATGAGGTTAATCTGCCTCATATACATACTCTGGCTCCCGATAGCTCCCATCAGAAATTTCCAATGGGCAGTTTTGAGTTCTGCTGCGGAAAAGGCAATCGGCCGCACCTCAATATCCGGGTATTCCTGTCGTCGCTGCTCAACTTTGTCAGATGGAGTCAGGATCAGAATGTCCTTTAACGCTTCCGGTTCTGCTTTGTAACGTTCCCGCAGGATATTAATCTCCGCCTCAACAGTATTTGCTCCAACCATAGATGTGAACTCCGGAGCATAACCCTGTGTCGGGCTGTAATGGAATATGACCGTGGACAATGGGCTCGGGAGCACATTGATATTGGGTATCGGCATGCTGGCCATTTCAATCGCAGTTCCAAGCGTATAGCTCTTTCCTCCGCCCTGTACTCCAAAGAGGCTGATTGTATGCGTATGGTCAAGGTCAAGAGCTACTTCACGACCAGAGACTTCGCCAAGAAGACCGTACTGGGGCGAATCCGATGTGACACCAAGCATCACATCATAGTTAACCTTTGAGGACGGTTCCTTTTCTTCCGATGCTGCTAAATCCGGCATGTCAACCGACACATTTTCCGGTTCGGCTTCTACAACGTTTACAGAATCAGCTTCTTCAGCCTCTGGTGTGTCGATTACTTGTTCTGAAACAGAATCTTTTAGGTTGGTATCTTCTTCATCCTCAGGTTGGGGCTCAACCACTTTCTCTGGCTCGATAGACTGACTCTCAATCTCCGGTTGAAGATCGCCAACGTCTTCTGCTTCATCTTCAGGATCGACGACCAGATCATCGATGGTTGTAGTTCTTTCTCTTTTGGGTGTGAGAAAGGCTGCAGTCTCAAGTTGAGGTACTGCCGGAATCATCAGTCCAGCTAATGTTGCGCTGCTTTCATTGGCCAAATCCTCGGATGCTTCAGATAAACTCAAAGAGCAATTATCCAGTAAGGCTTGAATCAGATCTTTTCCTATCCGATGGAATTCAATGCCTACTTCATTATCCGGTGCGTCAGTTCCGTCTTTCTCAAAATCAAAGATAATGGCACTTCTTCTAAATTGGAGAGAGTATCCTTTTTCAATGGTATCCAAGAACAGTCGTGCTTCATCTGCGGCATCATTCTCAAATATTTTATGCCTAAGAGATCGCTCCAGATAGAATCTCAACAGGAGTGCCAGCTCGCGGCTTTTCAGTAATCTATCAGGCCGGTCATTCTTCTTGAGTGCAGGATCGAAGTGATGCTGAATAATTCTTTCGCTTTGGTTGATCTGACCGCTGATGCGTTCCTTCAGTTGATTGAAGGCAGAAAAATCCCCGACGTCGGAATAGCATTTAATTTCAACAAGATTGCAGGTAATTGTTCTTGAGGTCAGATCCAGATCGAATAAGGCAAGGTCGGTTCTTTGTAAGCTCACAGAGTCCTCAACCTCATCTCCACTTGATGACTTATACAAATCGGTATGAGCATCGAGAGGGATGATTATCTGGTTTGCAAGGGCTCCCTGATACTCCAAATACAACCGAGCCAATGCGAGTCCAAGAGCTTCCTTCTGCTGTGTATCCGCAGAAATCAGTTTTAAAGCCAGTTGACCGGACAGAGATCTCAAATGAGTCAGAATTGCGACCGTTTGATTCTGATCAGCAGTGAGCCCGTGAATTTCCAGCACCGGGCGCAACATCGCTTCCAGCTCATCGGTAGAGCGGGACGAAATAATCAGATTGTGCGTTGTATGAGCACTGGTGCCCGGGACAAAATCAATCAAGTAGTCTGGACGATTCTTCCTTCCTCCGTGATCAAAAAACTCAATTCCCATATTCCGGTCAATTGTAAACACCCAATCACTTACCTGATGGATCTGATAAATGAGCTCTCTTTCCTTTGAGTCGAGACCGAGGGTAATGACTGGAACACCAGCAAAATTAGCTCCGGTTGTGGCAACGGCAGAAATGGCCGAGCAGATCTTCGATGTCAGATTGGTTAACAAGTCATAACAACTTGAATTCCCCGGTTGCAAATTTGTGCCTATACGCGGGCTTTTCTGCCAGAAGGTACCACTTTCATCATCAATGAAATTATCATCATAGTCCTGGATAAGGCCGTAAAGCGGAGGAAACGATTTCTTGACCGGGCTGACTGAAATCTCCTCTGCAGGGAATACATCCAGCAAGATACTCAAATGAGCAGCAAATTTATCTGCATTCGCATGGAATTCGGCATTGTGATGCTTTGCGAGGCTCATTTTTGAAAAGAGATGGTTACCAGTGGAAACCGAAAACGCATCAGACGAATCGTATTTTTCGGCGGCCCCGGGCTTTAATAATTGCTCAAGAGCGTCTCCAAGAGCTGGCGACTCAGGATCTGAAGAAAACAGATTCAGATTGTATCTCAGGCTCTTGAACTCGCTTTTATGCTGAAGAGCCATCAGAGCCTCAGCGATGACGCTTCCTGATCCGGGATTAAAAACGTTAATGGAAAGTTCACAGACATAAGGGTGCTGCGAGAGATATCTTTCAATTTTTTCAGCGATTACGGTGCCGTTGATATCAGTACCGACCGTTGCAGGTTCTGACAGCCCTAATGCTGCACAAAGCTCTGCGATCAGCCCTCGAGTATTATCCTCTGTTGCAGGAGCACAAACACACCAAAATGGATTAAGGTTGTCTACCGCTGTAAAAACGCGTCCATCTTCAACGGGTATCCCCACTGGGAAATTAACCGCCTGCAGTCCTTCAAGAAGCGCCGTTCTTACAACAGGAAGATAGTCCTTGCCGTCGGTCAATATTTGTTGAATCCATTCTTGAGCCAGCGTTGACCAGCTGAGTAGCCACAGCACTCTTAAGGGATGTGTGGGAGTCACAAAAAGGGCCTCACGATGCTTGCCCCTAAAATCTGTCAGAACGACGTGTACCGAATCAACCGCAAGAATGTTCTTAAGCTCTATTAAAGCAGATTGCCTGTCCGCTCCGGCGTTATGTTCTGCATTGCGCATAATGCTTTTAATCAGATCGAAATATGACTCAGCATAAGCAAGGCAGAGCTCCTTATTTTCTTCAAAGGAGAATCCCTGACAGATCAACTCGGAACTATCGCTCCTTATGGCATCAAACAGAAGTCCCCGAGCTGAAAGGAAAGACTGCATTGCAGCAGAAGAAGGTAGTTGCAGGCCAATTTCACTCGGCAGCTCCGGTGTGCTCAAATTGATCTGCATTCTCCAGCCGGAAGGGTGTTTGGGTTCGGCAAGAATTCGTTGCTCAATTGATTTCAGAATCCGTGAGACCGGAATCCGCATGGCACCCTCGCGCCCAAATTTAACAACGAGCAATTCTTGCTTTGAATTTCGTTTCGTCTTGCCGCCTTCGGACCAGTTCATGTCCGATACACAAACATCACTTAGATCTCTGTCATCCCCCAAGGCTGTCAGCTTGAGTTTGATTTTGGCGTGTTCAAGACTCTTCTCAAAAGGGATCGCCCTTTGCGGAGGCTCTTCCTCAAGACTGCCGACGGGCAGAACATAAAAGGGTTCACTTTGGAAAGGCCGTATGGGATCTTCACCATCCCTTGAATCATTCATGGGGACAGGGTCTCCCTCAGCCGTCCAAGGCAACACTCGTATGTAATGCCAGCCTTCTTCAAAGTCGATTTTGTTCAGCTTGGTGAGACTCACAGTAGAGTTCATGCGTTTTTGATTCCACGCCTTCACCTTTTTCGATTTTCCGACTGGGCCACCGGCTTGCGACATGATTTGAACTGAAAAGTGATCAAACCCATTAATCATTTTCGGATGCGGGTTAACACCGAAAATCACACTCATTTTTCTGCGGTATTTAGGCACCAATACCTGTTGGCCAATCAATCCGCTAAGGGTGTCGTCGCTCTCATCAGCTGCAATAGCAGGCAGATCCGTCGAGTCGACCTTGATAACAATTTTGTCCAGCGCGATTTCTTCAGCAAACGCCCATTTATCAAAAGAAACATCCCACCAATTTTTCTCCAGAGCAATTCGCCGCGTCCAGTTTTCCGGCTCGTGGACATCATGCTTATCAAAAAAGGTGATGAGTGAGGCTGCCAGTTTTTTATTTTGGAGCCCAAGCTCGGCAACTCTGCCTCGAATGGACTTATGGGAATTTGCCAAAATACGAATAGAATCAATGTTGCGGTGGATCTTGCCCGAGACATGCGTGGGGTCTTCAAACAATTTAAAGTCAGGGATTAAAGCGAGCTCGTAAAGGCTTGCTCCTATCGTCTCTCCATCAATACCGTTCTCAAGTGCGGTCAGTAAAAAGCGAACCATACTGACTTCATCCGCTAAGAACCATTGTTCCTCCTGAAGAATAGAAAAGATGTCTTTGACGGAAGCGATCAAAGAAACGGGAACACGCTGTAAAAGCTGCTCAGTCAGTTCCCGGTAAATATCGGCAAAAGTCAGCTCCTCAAATGTCGCCACACCGAATGAATCTTCGGCGCTGGTTCTAAGAGAGGTCGGTATAAAGACCAGCAATGGGTTTCTTAATTCACCATCCTCCTGAGGATTCCGCAGCTCCACCAGCTTGGTAGAGGTGATCAGGTGCTTCTTCTCTGTTGAGTGCGTATGACTCAAGATAAGGATATTGCCATTCGGGAACTGTTTTCTCAGCTCCAGACAAAGGATTTCCATGATATCATCATCAAGATCAGTAACCCGCATACAATGACCCGGAGCTCTCTCCTGAAGGATTTGGCTTATTTTCGAACACAGGAGGGCTGTAACAGCATTGTTTATTTTTTCCTGTGTTAACTCTATAAATGCGTTACTCATGCCTGTCTCCTATTCGAATTATTCTGACCTCCTCGGGTAATCTGATACCTGGGTGTAACCTTCTGAGTTATGTAAGCATCAGACAGGTCTTCATAGAATCCAATCTCTCGCAAGCGTCGTTTAAACGCCTCTAAATTCAATCTCAATGCTCGTTTGTCGAGGATGCTGGAGCCCTGTGAAGATGCAGAAACCCGGTCGATGCATATTCCATATCGTTCAAACAGAAACACTAAGAGTTCTTCTATTTGAAGCTCTCTGGTTACAAAGGCGTTGTCTTTTTGGTTTAACACTGCCAGCTGCAGCAGCACTTCAAGCAGCTTGCTACCAAGAACAAACCGGCGTGGGCTTCCCTTGGTGCGGGCCTGAGCAAGCAGACCAGTGTCTTTGTTTTTCAAAAGTAAAGAATCCAGACACTCTGTGATGTACTGTTTGTGATATTTACCACGATAAGCCATCAGAATTTCGATAAAGGAATCAAAGTCACTCAGTCCCATAGCTGTCACGTCACGAATCTCCGGATCAACATCATCTGAACTACTGGATGACTCTTCAATCAAACTTGCCAAGCGGAATTTGAAGTACGTCTCTCGGTCTACGGCGTATTTAGGGCCGAGCAGCTCAACAAGATCTCCGACACTGAAAGACCCACTTGCCAGAGCAGTGAGCTTTCCGGTCTTTTTGCTGAGATACTCTGCCATTTCATCAAGCTTCTTGACGGTATAGTTGGCCTGCACAAAGGCTGGAATCTGACGGTAGAAACGATCCGCTGATCTTCGAGCCATTTCGGCCATATGTGGATTATTCGCATCACCCATATCCACCAACATTGAAATCTTGTAAGGGCATCCTTCAAGAGCCTTTGTTTGATCCGTTTTAACCGGACACTCACGGGTTGTGCATAACGGATTCCCAGACTGCTGCTTCACCACCTTTGGTAATATGTTTAATAGCTTCAGATGGTAAAGCGAGAGGTGAAATGCCATCAGGGTTTTGATGTAATCAACCAGGACAGATCTTGGGATGTATGGTTCATAGGCCAAAATTCTCAAAATATCATCAGCAAGAATGTCGGCTTGTCCGATACACATAGGGCTCACGCGATTAGGCTCTTTTGAGTCCTTCATGTCCTGCGTGACCTGATGATCCAGACGGAGGAGAGCCTGCGTCTCTACATCAACAGAAACATTGGAATCATACTTATCGGTAACCAAATCGATGCCCGGGAAAAAGAAGCGTTTCAAAGCATCTCTGGCAGCCTGACCTTTACCTTTTCGGGCATAAAACAGCATCCAGTAGATCTGTTCGGAAGCACCGTAATCTCTGGTGTGTTTTGAGTTCCTGAACTTGTAGGTGTTTCCGTGAAGCGGTCTCGGCGCAGCAACCGCCTGATTCGCTTTTCCTCGGTTCACAACATCCATCAAATCTGTTTCGATCCATTTTCGAACCACTTCGGGATGTCTCTTAAAACCGGAGAACCACTTCGAATGTTCCAAGAAATCTTCTAAAAATTCCTCGACGGTCAAATTCCCACCTCGCGGCGGACGGCGGCTGCCATATCCATCATATTTCAGACGAGGGAACAGCATGGTCAATACACGATCCATTTCCGTGTGATTAAACTCGAGAAATGAAACCTTTGGAGTTCTGAATTCTTTATCGCGACCTTTAACTCCCATTATTCAGCCCTCCTGTTTGATTTGTTAAGCTGCAGGACACCGTTGTTTTGACGACGGACCTGATAGAACTCATAGCCGTTTTCAGTCAGGAGGACTTCCTGATATGGCGCAGCAGATAGGACATTTTTAAATACTGACAGGCTGAGGTAGAAACCTTCCTCTTCCTCCACGCTCGGACGATACCCGTCATTCAGCCTCATAAGCATTTCATACACATCAAGATGAATGGTCAGGTTGGCAGTGTGCCCATCACCCGAGTCATAATGCAGAGTAATGTTTTGCGGGAAGGTTTCAAGAAATGGGTGTGCGATGACCCCGGCCTGAGACTGAAATGAAAAGCGGTTTCCATCAAACAGGCGGTAGCTTCGTATAGTGCCTTTTTCGACTTTTCGAACCCGCAGCGCCAGTTGTAAGCCAAGCCTGTCCGGATTGCTTAATCCTTCACCGCGATTAATCGCCATGAGTATCCGTTTGATGGACTCATCGCTGTCATCTTTGCTGTGAATGGTATTGATAAACTGATCGAGTGTTTTGTACGGCAGCATAGCCTTCCATTGGTCTTTAACTCGGCATTCAAAGAAGTGTTTCCGGCGCATGTGGCTCAGGTAGTTCTGGTGCTTCGATATGTGGTGATTTCGTCTCTTCAACGAGAAATCCCGTGGGAGATTATTGAACAGCAGACCGATAAGCTCTTCATCATATGTCGGCCTGATGCTGAAGTTGAACCGGGCCATCTTCTTGTGCTCCGGACTTAAAAAGCCCAGCTCTCGGTCCAGCGCAGGATTGCTGACCTGTGCCACATCAATTTCCTGCAACAGTTTGATAAGACGATCGGCATTGTCCTGATGGCCAGCTATCCATGAATTGAAGTAATAGCCATCCAGAATCCGGTTCCAGCTCGCCTTTCCACCGTTTTGATAAAGCTGGTGAATGCCATCGCAGTCTTCGGCGCCAACCAGCATGTATGCCAAAGCCGATCGAAGATCTCGCATGGTGATATGCAGTCTTCCGCGAAGGTGCGTAGCCGTATAGAGTTTTTCCAGCCGATCCGTAATTATCGGCCCAGCAGTTGAGTCTTGAAAGGTAGACGCATTATGGTAGGCGTAACATTTACCTTTCAGATCACACTCTTCACAAGCAGACCAGTATTCCGGCTGCGTCATTCTATTGATCAGGCGCTTCAGGATCGAACCATTGCCATCGCCCGCATCTGAAACGACAGAACGGAGGTTCATGTTAATGACCGACACACCGGATTCCGGCTGCTTGCCTGCCAAACCCTGCTGAACCATTGCGGCCAGCTCAGAGAATTCTTTCTCATGTTCCAAAAAGAAGTCCACAAGGCGACCTTCATTGATCGCGATAATTCGTGTCTGGTTGGTTGGCCATGAATCCGGATTTTTGCCTTTGAATGGACTGAAAAACTTCAGCAAAATCGCATCATTTTGTTCATCGCCTTCGTCCTGACTGCCGTCATAGTTACTCTGGAAGGTGTGTCCTTCCAGTTGGAAAACCGCGCCATTCGCACCGCGCTGAAATTGCGCTCCAACACGTTCCGCTTCACTTTCAAACTGCTGAATAAAGGCCGTCTTACCGTCTCCGGCGTTACCACTGATAACCACCAGCCGGAAATCACCCCGAAGCAATGCGGGTTTCAATTTTTCATCCAGATAGGTTGAGACATAAGTTGCCTTGCCGATCTCATCCAGACCCCGCGTACCGGCATTGGATATCTGGCTCTGGCTGTAGAGCGTCAGCAGATGGCTGACATAAGGATTGAAATTGAGCCTGTCAGATTTGAAGCCCAGTTTAGATACAGCCTTCGGCGTTGCGGTCAGCTCACCGGTTGTCATCAAAGAACGGTATTTTCCATTCAGCGCTTCCAGATCAGCCAGCATCTCAAGCGGCTTCTGGTAGCGGTCTTTTCTCTCAGGAGCGATCAGCTTGTGAAGGACCTTAACAAGTCCTGAGCTTAAGTCAGAGCAGCCCTTAAACTGCTTGATCTCTCTCGGCTGCTTTTTCGGTGGAGGCGTCATCTCCTCAAACGGATATGCGCCAGCTGTTAAGCACTCATAAAAGGTTACGCCAAGGGCATACAGATCACGATCAATTCGGTCTTCAGCCGAAGGTTCCCCGGGAAGGTCATAGTCCGGTGGCAGGTATCTTCGTGTACCACCGCCGTCTTGAACTTCATCATTTTCGGAAACCGCCACATTGAAATCGATAATTCGAACCCCTTTGTCAGTCCATAACAGGTTCGAAGGCTTCATATCCTGATGGTAAACACCGTTCTTGTGTAGGTGATCCAAGCCTTTTGCCGATTGCATGATAATCTCAACAGCATCATTGAGAGACAGAGCCTCGGCATCTATCAGGTCGGACACATCAAGCCCTTCAACGTATTCAAAAACTATGTAGGGGGTCTGTTTCTTATCGCTGAAACGGTCAGCCCAGATAACCTTTACCACATGCGGATGTTCGGGAAGCTGAGTCAGGGTCTTGTATTCACGGCGCAAACGTTCATAAACGCTGCGTCGGTCACGGGTGATCGTCTTGATGACCCGAACCACATCGCCAAAGGAATCAAATACCTTGTAGACAACGCCGAATCCACCACTGCCCAGTTTTTCCTGCACGCGAAACCGGTCTGCCAATACATCATCGCGCTGCAGGGAAGTCATATCTTCAGGTACCGCTGGTAACGCATCGCTGGAGACATCTTCTGCCGATTTGTCTTTAGCTTCGGGAAGAATAATATCATCCAAGCCTTTTCGGGCCACGGCCGAACTGGAATGCCGATCTTCAGGGTCAAACTCACAAAATTTCTGCAGCCAGGCATCGAAGCCCTTCGGTAGATCGGTTTTTATCTCTGACGGTGGAATGGGAAACTTGCCGTCGGCTTCCATCATCTGATCGATGTTTTCAAAAGCCTGCTCGCCGGTGATCAGTTCGTAAAAAATCAGGCCCACGGAATAGAGGTCCGAAGCGATACTGGCCTCGGTGGGCTGACGGTAGCACTCAGGTGACTGATAGGAGCTGTCCAGATCTTCAACAATCTGGTCGGCGATGGTGCTGGTTCTGTTTTTGCCAACCCGGGCAAAATCGAATCCTGTAACCCGGGCATGTCCGCCTTTGGTAACCACAATGGCATCCGGCGTCAGATTGCGGTGAATCACCACATGCTTATGTGCATGATCCAGAGCGGAAAGGGCATTGCGCATAATCTCCAGCTTCTGGTCAAAGGTCAGTGCCAATGTACTTTTTTTGATATGCTGCCGAAGCGCCTGTCCGGGCAAATCCTCTGTTACCAGAACAACTCGGTCTTCTTCATCCGATACAAAGAGGTCCTTGACCGCAAGGATATTGGCGTGGGTCGGCATATGCGCTACCGCTCGATAGGCATTACTGATTTTCTTGAATTCCTCTTTCCGGTCCTCCTCATCCTTATACGGATCGGCCTGATACACCCTCAGACGCGCCATGCCGCCGGTTTTACCCAACAGGCTGTGCTTGGCACGGTATTCGGTGTAGTGATCATCACCACCGAGTTTTTCTTCAACCTGCCAATCTCTGAAAACAAGGGCCGAACTCTTGGGCTTTGCCTTGCCGGTGATCGCCTTGAAAATCTGGGCATGATAACGCTGAATATTATCGAATCGGTGATCCGGAATCCGCTTTTTGTCGGAGAGATAATTGATGCAATGCTTCAGATCCGTGACATCCGGCGAGTCAATGCCCGCCGGGTCATTCAGCTTGGCATCATCAGACGTCAAGATCACAACAGCCTGCACATGGGCCTTGCGCAGTTCTATCAGTCCGAGATTGCTTTCACGGATAATGGTGGCCAGAATCTTTGCGTGATTACGGAGCTTGGCCAGCGGAGAGTGAAAGGGCTGCCTGCCGTCGGGATACCATTTGGAACCATAGACATCGATGAGTCCATGGGTTCCCTTAACATCCACAAGATAGACGGCGTGAGGCGACATCACCGCCAAATCGATTTCAAACACTTCTTCTCCCTGACGGAGCTCAAAGTTGTGAAACAGCATCCAACTGTCGGGGAGCCGGTCACGCAGCAAGCCAATGGCTTTGCGCTCGGCATCGTTCGCCGGGATTCCGCTGATCTCCGTAATCACCTTAGCCATTAGCGTCCTCCTTCTTTGATGGTTCGTTCAACCAGAACGCGAGCCTCATCTTCAGCATCGATTGCATCATCATATTTTTGATAGGCAGAGCGAATCATTTCATCGACAGCCTTAGCTTCAGAATCATCGATGATTGGTACTGGAATTTCTGCCAGCAGATCAGGATGAAAATCTTGTTGCATGCTTCCAACAGCGCATGAACGAAGTAATCGGAAAGCAAGATTTGATCTGAGGTATGCAAAAAGAGCCCCTCTTGGTATTAAGGATTCATTGGCTATTACTCTTAAGAAATGTTCAGAGAAAATGTATGACAGTTTTTTGCCTGAAATGTACTGGCTCCTTGCAAAAGAATCCGTTTCATTAATCCCACCCTGAGCATTAACCATTATTGCCCCTTCTGTGGCAAAGACCAGTTTGTCTTTCGGCAAGAAACTCTTTGAGACCCATCTTCCTGAAGGAACCAAATTGGACATTTCTCGCTGGCCGATCAACTCAACTCCAAATTCTGGTTCGCTAACGATACGTTTGAAGCGCGTACCCCTCCGCAATGTCCCTGGCTCTGTCAGTTCTATTAGAGATTTCCACTCAGGACTATCAGATTTAACTCTCTCTGAGAGCTTTTGATTAATTGGGATATAGTTCACCGCACGTAAGATTGTTTTGGAAATACTAGCGGTAAAACCAATACGTCCTGAATTCTGTAGCCACTCATAGGAACTAATATCTTCTAAACCAGCCGCCGCTAAATATCGGGCACTGGCAGCTTTGATTGCTTCAGCAGCTTCTACGCGCAGGTCTGCTGCTTTTTGAACCAAATCATGTGCCTGATCTTCAATTTCGCCTAAACGTGGAACTGGAAGATCTGCAATATGCGCGGGTTCAATATGCTGAATGATTGCCCCATAGGTTCCAGAGATAACCAGAGGCACCCCAAACATGCTTGAAAGGTAGGCATATACGAAGCCGGGTTTTACTTTGTCCTCATCAGGAACGACTCGCATAACATCTTCCGAGCATGCAAGTTCGTCCATTCCAGAATGGGCGTAAGCCATCCTTCCAATGGTTCCAGACCTTGTTATCAGTGTCCAGCCTTCGCCAATTTTGAAGTTCGGGTTCGCTTCAACCTGCTTTTTTGAAATGAGTGGAAGATAAGAAAGATCAGCAACCAGAATGTCAGTACTGCCCATGAAAGGAGTACCGTGTTCCGGCGAATCAACCCAAGTACGTCTTTCTCGTCCGGCATGATAAATACCGGAAACCAAATTACTCAAAGGTTCTTTTTCCGCAGACAGTTTGTTTAGTAATTCCTTCGCCTCAATAGCGCCCGACATATACGGCCCACAGTCAAGTCGTCTTCCGTTTTTATCCAGCCATCTGCTGGGGATTGTCTTTACTTGAAATTTTCTGCTCATACTGACACCTCGCCGGTTTCCA
>Ga0056107_100106_pt1 | contig 15904 bp, 19 predicted proteins | sample WorMetcrassitun2_FD_77006 | JGI IMG/M metagenome (GOLD analysis project Ga0056107, IMG submission 77006) | Marine gutless worms symbiont microbial communities from Max Planck institute for Marine Microbiology, Germany - Olavius crassitunicatus.2 ...
ACCAGTGACCAGTGACCAGTGACCAGTGACCAGTGACCAGTGACCAGTGACCAGTGACCAGTGACCAGTGACCAGTGACCAGTGACCAGTGACCAGTGACCAGTGACCAGTGACCAGTGACCACGGTATCATGCTTCTACGTAGAAAGTTTCGTAAATAAATTGAAACTGTAAAATCTGATGAGAACCAGATTGGAATTGCACTTGATAAACAATAACAATTAATTAGTACAGAGTGTGGAAATTTTATCGTTGATCGAGATTCTTTAGAAAAAGATAAAGAAGTGACATCAGAGGTTTAATCTATTTTTTATTTGATAATCAATGTAATCACTTTACTCAGACTTAAGAATGTGTTTTCGCCAAAGAGCAGTAGCGGCATGAGCAAAAAGACTCAACTTCCAAATCACATGATGCCAGAGGGAGGAACTTCTAAAGAATGAATATTAGAGTACCAATTACAATTGATGGTTTTGCAGATGAAACAACCTTCCCTGGAGTGGTGAATTTCTATCTTAAAGATTATGCTGGCAGGAAAATTCATTTTGTTAACAACACATCTATTGTAACTAAATTGAATATTAGTGCGGCTCATTCTTTCCCAATCAAGGATTTAATCCCTTGTGAAATGATAAGAACGTGGAAAGACGAAACTAGAATGAAGCTAGTGGAAGTTAATACAAATGCTCCATGTGGAATACAAGATATTAATGGTAATACAATATTTATTATAAGTGAAAAACCATTCACTTAACGCTCCCAGTATGGCGCTATCAGACGTCGCTTACCGTCACAACTCAAAGCTAAGCTTGTTTCTTCCAATTCAAGGCGATCTCATAGCTGACAGGTTACCTGTTTATGTTTTTGATTAAGACCTTCGCAAGTAAATTAATATATTCACAAACTCGGATTTCTTCGCCACGTCCTTTACTGATTTTAAGAAACCAATCCGGATCTGTCAGACTTTACCTTGCGGCGCCCACTATATTTGACTTCCCTTGTCGCAAAATTTGCTCCACCTGCTGAAATTCATGAATACCTCCACAAACAACTATTGGTGTTGTGAAGCCAGCATCCCTGATCGCTTTTCCTATACAAGCTGACGGCCTAACATTTCTGCCAAATGACCCCTTGTCTATCGGAAATGTAGCCTGACATACACTCATAGCCACTTCGACCTGTATAAGGATAAATTGCCCGTCTAATTTTTGATTCCTTAACATCATCAAATTTCCCACCACGGGACAAAGATAGAAAATTCATTCCAGTCCGTGTGAATTCTATTCCAAAGAATTTTATATCTTCCAATGTACTTCTATCTTCAATACACTCATCACTTAAGTATCGATATCCAACAACAAAATTATCGGAAACTTTCCGCTTAACTCTTTGATAAACTTCTATAGGTAAGCGCACCATGTTTTCCCTTACACCACCATAACCGTCTTCACAAGTATTGGTTGCAGGCAGAAATGATGCCATAGTATAGGCATGAGCGTAGTGTAGTTCAATACCATCAAATCCGGTCTGTTCCGCCCTGACAGCGGCGTCTGCAAATAAGCCTGGTAAAAAAATTTCGGGCAAAGTCCACATATGTTCGAGATACATATCCGTAGCCAGCTCGCGATATTCCATATGGAGATCTTCCCGCTCTCTCCTGCTTAGAAGAATATTAAGTGGCCCGGTGTTTAGGCTGTTTAAATATTCTCTGTACTGCTGCTTTGTCCAATCATTGCTTTCAATGAAAGCCCTGTGCTTTTCTGTAATCTTTAAGAATTTATTGAAGTATTTAGTGAGATCCGGTCTTCGTCGAATACCTAAAAAATCGATAATTTGAATAAATAATTTTGTTTGCGCATCGCTTGCTTCCATTACCACCTTAACTAATTACTTCAAACCAGGGATAAATCTGTCATGACAAATTCGAAGCAATGATCCACTGGGAATACCCCTTATACCGGTAGCTTCAACAACGAGTACTCCGGGCTGACCCTGGACAAAATGTTTATATCATTCCAAATACGTCATCCGTGACATAACCTTCATCTGATGTCCACCAGGGTACCATGGCGTGGGCGCCTAGGTGCGATTGGCTATTGCTAAGGGGCTAATTTGTATGGGACTAAACCACTTAGAGCTGTCAGCGACTTCTGCTGTTGGCCATTCGCCAGGGTCTGCTTTGTACTTGATACGTTCAGGCGGAATCTATGTTGCCATATTCCTGAAAACGAATGAGTTTCATCAATAACGCAAATTGTCAATAATTTACAGCTAATAGTTTTTAAATATACTTTAAGCTTAAAATAAAATAGATAAATCATCCAGTATCTTTAGAATACTTATTAGTCGGTTTTAAATTAGAGGGGAACAGTTGCGAATTACTTTAAGTTGCACGCTGGACTATTAGTTGATAACTGAAGTGTTGTCGCTTATGTTGAAAACCAGCTTAATGAAAGTTGCTATATTAACTCTTAGGGGAATTTCTGTATTGAAGGCTTTAATATAAGGCTATATTTTCTAGTCACCGTCGCAAGCATTAGATCCACTAGCAAAGAGTTTAAAATCCATATAGTGATAGTCACATATAACAATGTGTTAGTATTGCTTTTTGACGAGATCTTCCAACAATGTTGTCGGTAGAACCGATATTTAAAATACTTTGAGTCTTTTCCATAGGAAGAAGTGAAAAAGATTAAAATCAATTATAGCGAAGAGGAGTACCACCTTGAATAATAAAATTTGGACAGCGGTTTTCCTTTTTCCTTGCGCTGTGGATTCTAAGCTTAACTATTCAAAGCTCTGCAGAAGAATCAACTTCTATAGAAAGACCAATTGACCAACGCTCTTACAGGTTAGGAGAGATTGACGTGTTTACGGAGACGGGTCAGTATAGACGTAAAAAAAATTGCCCTAAGTGCAGCTATGACACCTGAGGAAATGAATGCTTTGGAGGGGCGGCCAAAGGATATTGCTAAACGTCACAATGTGAAGATGCATCACGAAACAGAATTGTTGGTAACAGATTTATTTCCTGCAGAAATTAGTAACGGATTACATGTGCTTATTTTCTATAAGGGCTCAACACTGGACAAATACCTGGCATTGAAAAAAACAAAAGTTCAGGCTGATAGCGTCAGGAACATACTACGATGCTGCATGTGAAGAGATTGCCAGAAAATTTGGTGAACTGCTTAACTATCCGGATGCGAAGATTATAGCCTTAATTGAAAAAAATGGTGGGTAATAAAGTCTCTGAGTATTCAGTTTATTCTCATTATAATTATCTATTTCAGCATCAACCCTCTATCTGACTTTGCTCGCCACCAAAAATCTTTGTATTGTGTCAATTTCATATTTAGAACTTATCGTCGGATAGAATAATTATATCCATGCCATCTACACTAAAGTCTCTGACTCATTCAGACAGAACTGCATCTCTTGCAATTGCAATTGACAGTGCATCTATTGGATTAGGTGGTTTGGTATCTTGCCGTAATTACAATTCTTCTGCATTGTCCTTATTCGTTCTAATTTCTGCAGCATACTTACCTGAAATATATTGCCGAGGCCAGTACTGATCTTTAAATTCATAATGGGCAGCTGCATTCAGTACAAATGATGGCTCATTCATAATTGGTCGCGTTAAAGCAACAATATCAATGTACCTCGCAGCCACTAGAGTATTAACCTGATCTGTGCTGTTAATATTACCAGCAACAATAGTAGCAATACCTACCTCGTTACGGATCTGATCGGCAAACGGTACCTGATACATTCATCCATAGACAGGTTCTTCCTTCTTGACGACTTGCCCTGTAGGCACGTTAATAATATTCACACTGTTTCTCCTTAAGCATTTGTGCAAAAACAAGCAGATCCTCTTCTGATAAGCCGCCGTCTACCCAGTCTGTCGCGGAAATTCTTACTGATATTGGTTTGTCATCTTGCCAGACCTCTCTTACAGCTCTTAATACCTGGAGTGGAAATACCATACGGTTTTCAATACTTCCTCCGTATTCATCATTTCGCTTCTTTGCGCAAGGGCTTATAAAACCGGATAACAAATAGCCATGAGCCATATGTAACTCAAGCATATCAAAACCTGCCTGTTCGACATTTTAAACAGTAGCAACAAAATTATTCGTGATCTTTGCCATGCCAGCCTCATCAACCTGTCTCGGTATCTGACTGTGTTTCATATAGGGTATGGAAGATGAGGCAACGATTTCCCACGCATCACTTCCAAGTGACTCATCCATTCTATCACCTTCCCATGTGCGACACACATATCGAACCTTTATGACCAGCATGGCCAATCTTGTCACATACTTTAGCTATGCTATTCGCATGAATAAAATCAACAATTTGTTTCCATTTTAAAGTTTGTGGAGTACTCCATATGTCAGTCAGTTAGTATCCCCTTTTCCGCACAGTACTGGCACATAGCTGAAAGCTCCACTCCATTTTCCACTCGTATTTTGCCGATCTTAAACGATTGAAACATTGGGACAAATGGATTTACTATATCGATATCCTGGTAGTTGCATACTTTCCTTGTGTGTTCAGCAAACCAATGATCCATGGACTTGATATATAGGGGATCGCGTAGACGCAGGTTTTCGTAAGTTACGCGCTTTGAGCGCATCATCATATTAAACATAAATTGTTCAATATTCTGTTTAACATAGCGGTCAACATGCTCAAACCAACTCAAACTGGTTACAGCTGTCCTTTGCAAACGATCAGCCTTTGGTTTACGCATTCCATGATATGTCTCAAAAACTGCCGGAACATTATTATTATGTTTCTTGAAACAAGTGACTATGGCGATGGCACCTTCCATGGCTAATTTTGTACTTGAACCAATTGAAAAGTGAGTTGAACGTCCAGAGTCACCCAGCAAGGCAATATTTTTATAAATATAGATTATTATTTCTTAACTATGGGAAAATTGCGCCAAAGCGAGCGATTAGTAATGAGGGGATGCCCTTTAAATTCCTTCTTAAACAACCCTTTCATAGTTGTCTTGGTTTGTTCTTCCGTAGCTTCATTCATCCCGGACTTAATCTATGTACGCTATGAATACTCAACTATCCATGTGGTTGTCACTTCTTCATAGCGATATGCGTGTACCCACCGTCATCCAAATTCATTTTCCTTGAATATAGATACGAAACTACCCGGCGGCAGCGTTGCAGCTAACTAACAGAAGCTATTAGGTCACCAATCCATAGTGCTACCAAACTTATCTTTATATTCTTCGCGAATCATGGGAGTAATACCGCCACCAGCAATAACTAAATCGTAGTTTTGCATTTCCAATTGCGACAAATCGGTAATGTCTGTACTAAATTTCAGATCCACGTCCAATGCATCACAACGACCATGAAATACATTTAGTGGCAATTTCAAACGTGACATTCCGCAGAGCCAATGTCCGCTACTAGTAATTTTTGCCATGCAGGAATGCATCTACCTTGTCCAAATAGGCAAACTGTTCAACTATCTGTTTATAACTACTCGCATCAGCGCCTCCAGAAATTCCCTTAAGGCACCATCAGAAAAAACAACGTCAAATCCCCACGTTGCCACGTTGCATCACGAGACCCGTGCTCAATTACGATAATATCATGATCCGGATTTTGTTTCTTCATAAGAATGAAGAAACAAAATGAAGCGGAAGCACCACCAAGACACATGATCTTCAAATCAGCCATTAACTGCACCTCTATTACCAGTTGTTATTAGTACAGGGACAAACGTAAAGCATCATATAATACATTCACTATTTATTGTCTAATCTTATGCTCTTTACATGTAAAGTATATCGAGTTTAAATAATAATAAGTTTATTGTCTTATTTGCAGTAATATAATAAGTGGACTGGTATTATTAAATAAGTGGACTGGTATTATTAGCCAGTATCGCTAAATGCTAGTTATACAATTGTAACATTTGCATGCTGAATCAAGCAATCTAATTGCTTTTAATATTCTTCAATAGAGCAATTAACTGGCCTTTTTCCTTGTTACTAATTGATTTCATTATTTCATGAGACCAGGCCTCATGTTTTTTTTGCCATTTCATCAAATAATGTATTCCCCCTTTCCAGTCAGATAAATTGTGCTTATATGTCGATCATGCGAAGAGGATTTCCTTTTTATAAGACCATCTTACTCTATCCGATCCAGAAGTCGAGTTATATTACCCTTGATTAGACACAACCAGGCTCTTAAGGACTGTTTACTCTCGGGTCCGCTTGGACACATTTGAATAGTTTGATAATTCTGTTAATAATTAGTGATGATATTGTAATTACAACTCTTCAATAAGTATGACAGCTGTTGTCTCAATTTCCAGTTTAGCTCCTTCTTCAACTAATCCCACTACCTGTACCAACGCCATCGCAGGATAGTGTTTACCAATTATTTTCTGATAAATTTTTCCAACTTTCTTCAGAGAATTCAAGTATTCATCTTTATCGATTACATATCAGGTCATTCTGGTAATGTTTGCCGGTGTCGCATCAGCCTCGGCCAAAATGCTAACAATATTCTTCAGAGTCTGACTCACCTGATCAACAAAATTATCACTTATAAAAGTTTCAGTTTCATCCCATCCTACTAATCCTGATAAAAATATCATTTTTCCCTCAGCGATGATCCCATTTGAATAGTCTTTTGGTTTTGGCCAGCTTGGCGGTTGCAATATCTGCATAATAGTTTCCTCCTGTAAGTCAGTTGGATAATCAATGATAAAATTTATTTTCTAGTTAAATATTTTAAGTTGTTTATATTTACAGGACAAATATAATTACTATCATAAGGAGAACGAGAAGCGGAAGCTATTGCTTTATCCAAGTAGATTATCAGCTATTTGAGATACCATTATTTGTTATTGGAGATAAGGATATTATTGCCGCCATTAAGACAGCAATAGATAAAATAGCAATGAAATTATGATAATGAGCCACTTTCACTGTACCTTGTCAAGTTTGGTAATACTAGTTTCAGATGGAGAAATAATGTGACTACTAAAGCCGTTATAACAAACAACAAAGCTAAGCGCAGCAAGCAATCCCTGCTGGTGTGGTTACGACTACTAGCTTGTGAATCTATTATTGAGCAACATATTCGAGCAAAGTTACGCAGAACATTTAAAACAATAGCTAAACAACATGAAAACTGGATTGCTGAAATATTTATCTCCTTTTCACCCACACACGTTGATAAACTCAACAGTATGCTAACTAAAACCTATGAATCTCTAAAGAAAATCTAGTTACAGAAACTAGTGCTGAATTCATAAACACCTTGTAATTTAAGTGAGCAATAATTTCACATTCTAGCTCTTGCTTAATCAGACAATACTCACTGTACGGTTCATGAATCTTTACTCGTAATATTGCCTCCACGGACGTATTTTTTGAGAAGTTCCAGTATGCGCTATTAACTACACGCCGGTTAGTTTTTTACGGAAACCGCGACCTTCATCCTCAAGCACAACATATTCTACTGGCACTCCACAGGTACGTACTTTTTTGACTATTTCGCCGGATTCTATTTTTTTGACCCGAGGGTCCCGCTCGCCATGAAGCACTATCAGTAGTCGAATAATCTTGTCTGTATGAAACATGGGAGAGATAGATTTTAAGTATGCCTGTTGTGTTTCTGCATTATCAATCTCAGAATCCCAATATAACTTTCGCGACGTCCACCATGGAGGAATAGTTGACAGGGTCCTCGCCCAATTATTAGCTACTCCGTAGATATTAACACCAGCGATAAATTCTTCTGGTTGGAAAGCAAATACGGCAAGGGCAATATATTCTTCATAACTACCACTCATGATGGCGATCTTATCCGGATCTACATAGCCAAGACCTACCAGCATCTGCTTTGATTCAACAATATCTCTCAAGTCAGTTGTCCCATGAGCATGATCATCAAGATGAAAATAGGTTTTTCCAGATCCTGAACTACCCCCGGTATTGATGGAATAGACCACATGTCCCTGGTTAGCAAAAAAACTGCAACCATCATAACGAATTCGACTTTCCACACCAGGGCCGCCATGCACCAAAATCAGAGCTGGTAACCTAATGTCGGCGACTACTTGCTTGGGTTTTAGTAGCACATCTGGTATTGAATATCCATCTGAAGAGTCAAAGCGTACAACTTTACCTGGTATTAAATCACTGGCATCTATATTTTCATTCAGCGACTTAACAAGATGTTTTGACTTAGACGATGCAAGCGTATAACTATAAATATCTCACGGAGTATCACCATTTGAATTTACAAAAGCCAGGGTCTTTGAATCATTGGGCAAGATTGCACCGTAATTGCTGTCCGCTGGTAAATTAGGCAATTCCAAAGGTTTAAAGGTTTTAGTATCCAATAAAACTATTTCCGAACGAGCATCATTATCTACGCTAAGGAGTAAATAGTTTTCATCTCTGGAAAATCGACCGCCACCAAAGCCTGTTACCAATATCCCAATCTACTCTTGTATACCGTTTCCCTTTCATCTCTTTCAATATCATAGCGAGCGATATACCTGAATTCGTGCTCAAGGTTGGTAGTTAAATATAAATACTACCATTCTGGGCTGAAGGCCACATCACCTTCGTTTACCTTTGCAATATCATGAGAAACTTTTTTGATATGGCCTATTATGGTATTTAGCAAATACAAATCCGAGAAGTATTATCAAGTGTTTTCGTGGCTGCTATCAAGCTTCCTTCATCATTGACCGTGCTAATATCATAAACCTCTGTATTCTCATACAAAAGCTTACTTTTATAGCTTTCGGTATCATATTTATACAAATCGAAAAATCAAGAATTACGTTGATTACTAAAAACAAAAAAAAGCATTACCATCATTCGACCATTTAAAAAAATCTGGCTTTCAATTTTTCGCCAGGTGTTATGTCCGTTGAATTATTCTCAGTATCAAGTACATACAGATGTTCAAGTTCATCACCGCCGTTATCTCGATGATAAAGAATGCGATCATCGTTGGGAAAATAAGAAACTACGAAAATTGACTGGCTATCTGAATTAGTGAGAGGCCTTACTTCACCACTGGCAACATCGATAGATTTAATATTATATAGGCCGAGATCGTCCCCACTGGTGATTAGTTTGCTTCCATTCTGCGAAAAAGACAGTCCTCTGTGATTTGTCGATCCCAGGAATTGGTCAATAGAATATTGTTTGAAAGCCCCCCCCCTGCAACTGCTCCTACATCCTTGACTGCCGCCGCAAGGTAGAAGATGATCCCCCCACCTTGTTCAAAACATGCGTCCAGCACCAACATTGAAATGGTAGGACAAAAGGCCATTTTTGATATCAGTCTCATACTTATGCCACCTATTACGACCTTGCGTAGTCGCGCTTGTCGATATCTAACATATCGTTTTTTATTGATTGCTAGGTTTTACCTCAGCAAGCTGAGTAGAAGAATAAGCGCAGGTTCCTCTCAAGTCTACAATAAACAACAAATTGATAAAGCATATCCGCTTTTGGAATCACATATGCAACGCGCTTTCAGTAAATAAACACAGCCAAGCTGAGTTAGAAAGAAAATAACGTCTTTGAGATGTTTAGATAAAGTGTAAAAATAAACCTGATAGACTGCGTGACTTTGTTTGCTGCTAGCGCCAAAGAAAATCAGTAATTGCCAAGCGTATTGAAGTCGAGTCTGTAACCCTATACATTTTTTTAAAAATTTCGCTTGCTACGCTAACAAGTAGTTCCCTAGTATTTTCAACCCGAATACAATCTGTACCATTACAACTTAATTCTTTTGCTTCCAAACCATATTCTGAAATAATATTTAAAAATTCTTCTTTATCTTGAATATTTCGTTCTGCAAGAAGAACCCATTCCAGGCCAACTTCACATTCTTCCATGCAAAATTGTATATTAGCAAAATATCCATCCCTGTCTTCTGTGCCTGGAACTGATAACACAAAATATGAACCATTGTTACCAGTTGAATAGAGTTTATTTAGGAGATCTGGTAAGTCACTCAGTAAAATAAATCCTGCGTCTGCGTCTTTCTTATCTACACCCCTAACATATTGAAGACAAATACATCCCGCAATTAATAAAAATAAATAGACCAGTAAATTCATATGTATGCCAGGTAGTTGTTTTAAGTTGGCTGTTGAGCCCGTTCATCATTCTAGTACATTTATGTAAAAACCCCGTGTATCCGTACTCAAACAGAAACTATGCGCATACTACTATGTTGGCAAGCCGGGCAAGTACGAAAAGTTGGTTTTGTTGATCTCGATCCTACTTTAAATAAAATACTTTGCAGACAAGTTGATATATCCGACACTTGTTCCACACAGACGTTGTGCTGCATGGAATAGCTTTTATATTCGATCTGATATCCCTCCTCCAGTAATTTCTCATAGGCTTTTTTACATTGAACTTCTGTAACCATTGGATCGCATGTGTCACGAAAAATCCGGATTGGCAATTCTTTATTTTCGTGAGAAAGAACGATGGACCTCTTGGTTGCAAAGCAAGTCGACATTACCAACAATTCTGCCAGGAGTTTGGGATAACTTAAGGCGAGCTGATATCCCGCAGCACCGTCTTGTGAAAAACCTGCCAGTACTGGCAGTATGATACGTCGACTATCAATTCCACTTTTCCCTTCTCTTTCTATAAGCTTGCGAATAGTATCTGCTGATTTTAAAAGTTGTGTTTCATCAACTTTACGATCAATGCCTATATCATAAATATGATACCAGGCTGGCATGATATAACCTTCATTAATGGTTACAGATATTGAAGGTGTATGTGGAAATATAAACTGAAAAGCTGTATTCTCTGGCAAGTTCAGTTCTGATACGATTGGTTCAAGATCGTGCCCGTCAGTTCCAAGACTGTGTAACCAAATGACGGCCGATCTACATCGGAATTGATTTCAATTTCTATAGAGAGTAGATAATACATAACCAAGGATCACTAAAAATAGAATGCGCGCTATACTATCTTTTTAAACTATATGTCTCTGCATCATTTTTCTCAAGTTGATACGCATTTTTTATAGCAAATTAATAGCAAAATATTGCATTGACTACTTTTGTGCTAATTCATGGCGCTTGGCATGGTGCATGGTGCTGGAACAAAGTTATTCCAGAGCTAGAATTCCGTGGACATCAAGTAATCACTATCGATCTTCCGAGCCATGGTGATGATAAGACGCCAGCAAATAGTGTTGACTTTGACAATTATGTCGCAACGATCACTAATATATTGGATTCTCAGAGTGATAAGGTATTGCTGCTGGGGCACTCCATGGGAGGGATCCCCATTACTGCGGCGGCCGAATGCCGTCCTGCCAAAATTAAATGCCTAATTTACCTGGCAGCAATTCTTGCTCAAAACGGTGAGTCTATAGTCTCCATCGAACAGGCTAATTTAAACCCCAGCCTCCTTCCGGAAAGTCTTGTTATTTCAAAAGACGGGGAAACAGCTACGGTTGAAAAAGAAGTAATCACTGAACTTTTTTATCACGACTGTACGGATGAGGATATTGCGTACGCAAAAGAAAACTTGAAACCACAGGCTCTGAAGATTTTCAATACTGTATTAGAACTTAGTGAAAATAACTATGGGAGCATCCCGAGAAATTATATCGTTTGTCTTGATGACCGTGCCATTTATCCAGAATTCCAACAATCCATGATAAGTGCCAGTCCATGCCAGTCGGTCTATTACATCAGCTCAGGCCATTCACCTTTTTTTTCCCATCCAAAGAAACTGATCAATATTTTGTCTGAGGTTGCTAAAAATATTGATTAATGATATCTCCGCGCCACACAGGGTTAATCACTAATAATTATGCTTACTATTTTTCAAGTAACTGAATAAACGCCTTACTCGCGTTCGAGAGAGTATGCTCTTTATGATAGATATATCCCAGTTTTCTACTTAATTGACCATTTTTTACTGGAAGGACTGCCAGACTGTCATCCATCATAGTTCTGGGCAATATGCTCCATGCCATACCAATGGACACCAGTACTTTCAATGTCTCTAAATTATTTGTAGAGGTACTAACCTCCAGTCTGAGTTGTTTGCTGTTGAGTAATTTTTCAACTAGCTGCCGTGTAAAAGTACTTTCTGATGGTAAGACCACCGGATAATCTAGCAAATCTTTCAACCTTACAACTTCACGATTTGTTAGTTCATGGTCTGGTGATGTCATGATAGACAGCGGATCATTCCATACAGAATGACTTTGAATTCTATCCATGACTTCGGGGGAAAGTGTCACCACAGCAAGCTCGATGTCTCCGTGACAAACTCTTCGATAGGCCTCCTCTGATTCAAAAAAGGATATATCAATTGAAACATCAGGATATAGAGTAGCAAACTCCTTCAAAACCGGAGCCAGTCTATACAGTCCAATATGATGACTAGAGGCGAGTGAAAGCTTACCGCTAACCTGCAAAGTCAAATTCTGAATTGATCTTCTAATATCATTTAGCTCCAACAATACTTTTCTGGCCCGGGGCATGAGTATCTCTCCTGATTCAGTCAATATAATTTGCTTACTGATGCGATCAAATAATTTCGTAGCCAAAGATGCTTCTAGTGCTGCAATACGTTTACTTACCGCTGGTTGTGTTAGATGCAACTGCTCTGCAGCTATTGAAAACGAAGTTGAATCAGCAACAGCAATAAAAGCCGTTAATTGTTGAATATCCATATCTAATAAGTTAACACATAACTATTAGTTATTCGACATATAAAATATATGAATTTGTTTTATTGATAAACAGACACTAGCATTCGTCAACTGAAATCAAATAAAGCTTTAAGAGTGCAGGATTATATTCGGCCAGGTATTTTTTTTGTTCCTCACTGAATCGTGTTCATTGTTACTAACTATTTGATATCTCAGGAACCAATCAACTTAGAGATTTGTGGGAGCAATTAAGAAAGTACGATAATTGCGGCTCAATTATGGTTGATAAAAATTCTTCTTAAGCAAAAGATGAATTAAGTGAATATGAAAAAAACTATGTATGAAAAAATATGGGATGCCCACCTTATTCATGAAGAAGATGGTCTGGCCCCACTTCTCTATATCGATCGACACTTACTACACGAAGTCACCAGTCCTCAGGCCTTTGAGGGTTTAAGAGAAGCACATCGAAAAGTAAGGCGGGTAGAGACTACTCTAGCAACACTTGACCATTGTGTTCCAACCAAGGACAGAGATAAACCGATTAAGGATCCGATCGCTAAGAAACAAGTGGAAGTCATGATGCAAAACTGTCAGGACACAAACATCAATCTTTATGATATGTCGAGTCAGAATAACGGTGTTATCCACATCGTTGCACCAGAACATGGATTTATTCATCCAGGCATGACGGCAGTATGTGGCGACAGTCATACAGCAACACATGGCGCCTTTGGTGCTTTGGCCTCTGGTATCGGCACATCTGAAGTGGAGCATGTATTGGCAACACAGACTTTGCGTCAGAAAAAATCAAAGGTCATGCTAGTAAAAGTAGAGGGTAATTTGTCAGAATACTGCACAGCCAAGGATATCGCCCTGTCAATAATCGGCAAAATTGGCACCGCTGGCGGCACCGGATATGTTATTGAGTACGCGGGAAGTACGATTGAAGAATTAAGCATGGAAAGCAGATTGACCTTGTGTAATTTAGCCATAGAAAGTGGTGCGCGTGCAAGCCTGGTCGCTCCAGACAATAAAACATTTGATTTTCTAAAAAACAAGGAATTTGCGCCAAAGGAAGAACATTGGGATAAAGCCATAGAGTACTGGAAAAGCATCAGATCAGATGAAGATGCTGAATATGATTTGCTTGTGAATATCAATGCAGATGATATAGCACCACAAGTTACTTGGGGCACCTCACCTGAACAAGTTGTCAGCGTTGACAAGATCGTACCAGCACCGGATGACTTTAAAGATGATATTAAACGAAGCAGCTGTAAAAGTGCCTTGTCTTATATGGGGCTGGATGCGCATATGAAAATTATCAACATTCCTATTGATTGTGTATTTATTGGTTCTTGTACCAACGGTCGTATAGAGGACCTTCGTGCGGCCGCTCGTATTGCCAATGGTACTAAAGTTGCCGATGACATTACTGCCCTTGTGGTACCAGGTTCATACCAGGTCAAACGCCAGGCTGAAGAAGAAGGTCTGGACAAAATCTTTCTTGATGCAGGTTGGGAATGGCGAGAGCCTGGCTGCTCAATGTGTCTTGCTATGAACGGTGATGAGCTAAAACCAGGTCAGCGTTGTGCGTCAACTTCTAATCGAAATTTTGAAGGACGTCAGGGCAAAGGTGGTCGCACCCATCTCGTTTCCCCGGCTATGGCTGCTGCAGCGGCATCAGCAGGCAAGTTTGTCGATATCCGATATTTGAACAAATAGTGTAGAGAGCAAATTATGGAACCTTATGTAAAACACGAAAGTGTTGCGGTCTTAATGCATCGTAATAACGTAGATACAGATCAGATCATTCCAAAACAGTTCCTCAAGAAGGTGGAGCGAACTGGCTTTGGTATACATCTGTTTCATGATTGGCGTTACGACGCCGATGGAAATGATAATGCAGATTTTGAGTTAAATAAACCTGCATTCAAGGATGCAAGAATACTGGTTACAGGTGATAATTTTGGCTGTGGTTCGTCCCGTGAACATGCCCAGTGGGCAATTGCTGGCTATGGATTTAATACAATTATATCAACCAGTTTTGCCGACATCTTTTATAACAACTGTTTTAAAAACGGGATCTTGCCGATTATTGTCAGCAAGCAGGTACTTGGTGACTTAATGGAGTTAACTCAGGACAATGAAGGAATAAAGTTTGTTGTTGACCTGGGGAGGCAGCTTCTTATCGTTGACGAAAATACTACAATAGAGTTTGAACTGGATGATTTTCAGAAAGAAACCTTGCTTAAGGGCCTCGACGATATCGCGCTTACCTTGCAATACGAAGAGAAAATCAATGCATTTGAATCAATACAGAAACAACAAGCGCCTTGGTTATGGAGTTAGTCAATTCTATGCAGCCGAAATCAGTTAGTTTATGAGAAAAGAACATGCCGACAACTAAACGATACATTCAACTGATGGATACTACCCTACGGGATGGTGAGCAAACGCAAGGAGTTTCATTCACCCCTGATGAAAAAGTTAATATTGCCAAAGCACTGCTGAAGAAGCTTGGTATTGATCGTGTTGAAGTTGCCTCAGCAAAAGTTTCCGATGGAGAAAAAGAAGCTGTTACAACGATTAATAATTGGGCTGCAGATGAAGGTTCTCTGGAACAGGTAGAGATCCTTGGTTTTGTTGACCATAAAAGGAGTGTTGACTGGATAACCGAAACTGGTGGCCGTTGTATAAACCTGCTTACTAAGGGCAGCGAGAAGCATTGTCATAACCAGCTAAATAAAACACTTGATGAACATGTTGCAGACATCAAAAAAACAATCGAATACGCCTTAAGTAAGGATTTGAAGGTCAATATGTACCTTGAAGATTGGTCAAATGGTTACAAATACTCTCCTGATTACGTGTTTGGCATAATGGATGCGATGAAGAATTGCGGTATTAACCATTTCCTTTTGCCGGATACTTTAGGTGTGATGGGACCAAGGGAGGTCTATGACAGTATTCATGATATGTACAGCCGTTATCCGAATGAAAACTTTGACTTCCACCCTCACAATGACTACGGGCTGGCAACCGCTAATGTCATAGCTGCTGTTAAGGCAGGAGCGAACGCTATCCATTGCACAATTAACTGCCTCGGTGAGCGCGCAGGGAATGCATCTCTTGCGGAAGTTGTTGTGGTATTAAAAGACAAGATGGGGATGGATATATCCA
>Ga0056107_100107_pt1 | contig 15776 bp, 13 predicted proteins | sample WorMetcrassitun2_FD_77006 | JGI IMG/M metagenome (GOLD analysis project Ga0056107, IMG submission 77006) | Marine gutless worms symbiont microbial communities from Max Planck institute for Marine Microbiology, Germany - Olavius crassitunicatus.2 ...
CACAGATTTGGCAATTCATGTATCATGCCAAACTCGGTATTTTCTTTAACTTTTTTTGACATTTTTATCTCCTTTTGTAAGATTTAAAAGATATGCTTAATTGCCCCCAACATATCACAACCACTTATATTTACAAGAGATATGTCGTATTATATTGTTAAGTCAACGGCATTGACTTTAACCAGACAATGACCGCAAAGGATATGGTCTTTACCTATTCTGCTGATTTGGCGCTTGGTTTTGTCATGGTTGTCGTTCTGCTGGTTGCCGGCCTGATTGAGCGCGCGGGGAAAAAATCCAGCTCTTAAAACATGGCAGCCTGCTGATATATACCTTTGTCAGCGTTATTTCGATATCGTATGCCATCTTTTATGTACTTTGTGGGTATATCTTTTTTGAATGGGGGGCATCTTTAGAGCCACAGCACTTTCAGGCGATAAAAATGGCGCGTGTTGGCGATGAATTTGTGGATCTATTTTTCCGTTGGCCAACGATTGTTGCCTTTGGCGTGATCGTGATTCTTTATGTTCTTTCCGCCCAGATACAAAAAAAGATATCCCCGTTGACAGGTGTGAGGGCATGGTCTGTCTCACTACTATCCTTAGTTTTGCTGCCGTTTGCACTGTCGGCAAAACAACCGATTAATCAACCCCGCTTCTTTTCTCCTTCTGTCGCCTTCCCCATATTTTTAATGCATCAACCGGTTGCCGGCAATCAGGATGGCGTAAAAAATATTAATCTATTAAAAGGGATTGATCCGAATGAATTCATCCCACCGAAAACCGCTCCCATCTCTGACGCATTTAAACAATACGAAAGCATTGCCAAAGGAAAAAACCTGGTTTTTGTTGTAATGGAATCCGTACGTCGAAGAAATGTGGGTCTTTATGGCTATTCGCGAGATACCATGCCGACCTTTTCACGGCTGGCAAATCAATCGCTGGTGTTTCAAAATGCCTATGTGATGCAGCCCAGAAGCAGTAAGGCCATGGCCGCACTGGCGCTGGGGATTATGCCGGATCCACGATTGGTTCCCCTTTCCTGGGAACCCCAACGCCTTGACGGCAAGGACACTTTTTTTGTGCGGGTGCTCAATGAGGGGCGGCGCTTTTATCAGGGGACGGCACAACCCTATGGTGGTGATCGATTACAAGATTTTTTTCATGCGGCCACCCACCATGTAACACAGCCGGTGGTTTCTTTGGAGACGTTGGAGGAAGATCAGACATTGCCTAACGATGATCTGGGGCTTGCGCAGCATTTCCTGCGATGGGTAAATGAAAATGATGACCCCTTTGTTGGCCTGCTGTGGACGGAATGTGCCCATATGCCCTACGATACCGAGGCCAAGCCTTTTGGCGAAGACAATCTGGTGGATAAATATGATAACTGTCTGCGGCAGGTGGATGATGCCGTGGGGGTCCTAGTTGAGGGCCTGGATAAAGCCGGCAAACTGGATGATACGCTGATTGTGATTTTCGGGGATCATGGTGAAGCATTGGGTGAGCATTTTGACCGCGGTCACGGGAGTTTTCTTTTCGAGCATTCCATGTGCATTCCATTTATTATCTATAATCCCGATATTTTTCGGACAAGGATCGATGTGATGGGGCGGTTTCAATTAAAAGATGTTCCTGCAACCTTGCTCTATCTTCTGGGATTGCCGGATGACCTAAATCAGTCGGTGAATATCTTTTCAAAAGGCGCACGCGACAAACTTTATATGAGCAACGTCTACCAGGACTTCAAGCTCGGCATCTTGTTTGACCAAACAAAATTTGTCTACCGACCAAGATTTGATAGGGTCTATATTTACGACCTGGATGCCGATCCACTGGAGAAGTCCAATATCAGCCACCGTTATAACAAAAAACAGCTGGATGGATTAAAGCATGAAGTACTGACCTGGTATAAATATCAGACACAGTACGTAGAACAAAATTATCCGCGGAAACCAAAGTAGGGAGCTCAGCAAAAACAACAATGCATCCGTTTGAATTCAGAGCGAGAATGATCGGTATTATTTTTGTGGGTCCTTTTTTCGTAAACCTTTAGCACTCAACATCCAGGTCGATTAGATGACCCATTTTCAATTTTTTGCATTCCAGATAGTGCCGGTTGTATTCGTTGGGTTCGATTTCGATGGGGATTTGTTCAACGACTTCCAGGCCGTAACCGGTCAAACCAACGATTTTTTTCGGATTGTTGGTGATCAGCCGCATCTTTCGAATGCCCAGATCGACCAATACCTGGGCGCCGATACCGTAGTCTCTTAAATCGGCCTTGAATCCCAACTCCTGGTTGGCCTCTACGGTGTCCATTCCCTGATCCTGGAGGTTGTAGGCTTTTAGTTTATTGATTAGGCCAATTCCCCGACCTTCCTGGCGGATATAAAGAAGTACACCCGCCCCCGCCTTTTCCATCATCCCCATGGCGCGTTGCATCTGGGGGCCGCAATCACAGCGCAGGGAACCGAGCAGGTCGCCGGTAAAGCATTCGGAATGGGCCCGAACCAATGTGGGTGTATCTGGATCGATCGGCCCTTTAACTAGGGCAATATGCTGGAACGTGTCGATATCGTTTGCGTAGACAATCACCTTAAATTCGCCACCGTATCGGGTGGGCAGGGTGGCTTCCGCGACCCGGTGAACAAAAGATTCGGTCCGCATTCGGTGGGCGATCAGCCGGGCGATTGGGACAAATTCAATTCCGTGAGTCCGGCTGAATTTTTCAAGGGCTTGCCCTTTGGCCATATTCCCATCTTCATTCATGATCTTACAAATCACGCCGGCAGGCTTAAAGCCGGCCATTTGAGCCAGATCCACGGCCGCTTCAGTGGCACCGGCCCTGAACATGACGCCCCCTTTTCTTGCCCGTAAAGGGAATATATGTCCAGGGCGAACGATATCCGCCGGGGAAGCACCGTCGGCCACAGCGGCTTGAATGGTCGTGGCGCGATCCGCCGCCGAAATACCGGTGCTCACTCCGGATCGGGCTTCGATGGAAGTCGTAAAATTGGTTCGCCAGGGAGAGGTGTTTTTCTCTACCATGAGCGGCAGGCCCAGGGCATCGATCATCTCACCCGCCATGGGAAGGCAAACGAGTCCCCGCGCATGGGTGGCCATAAATGCGACCGCTGCCGGTGTGACCTTTTCAGCCGCCATCATCAGAGAGCTTTCATTTTCGAAATCGGGGTCATCTACGAGAATAACCATACGGCCATCCCGAATGATGTCTAGGGCCTGTTCAAGATTGGAGACGGTCATCGGTGGTCCTTTGTAACTTGTGGTTTTTGGATAGCGATAATATACTCATGAAATCTGACGATTTCAAAGGGTTTTTTGCATGAAGCCAAGGGGGGAAGGTAAAACCTGCAAAAAAGGGTTCAACATTGTGATGGATCAGCGGACCGGCAACCTTCAAGCCGGTCCGCTGGGGATCCCTTAAATGCCTAGAGTGATGCGAATTGTTGACGCATTTTTCCTGCCCATTGATCGTCACCCAGCTTATCGGCAACGCTGGTGGCCAACCGATTCCAGGATGACCCGATATCATCGGCCGAAAAGGCTTTTTGATAGATTTGTCGGGCCCACTCTTTATCTTTAAAACGCCGTAAAACACTCTCGGCCAGAAATTTCAGGTCTTTGCTCGACGTCAATTTTTCCACCGCTTTTGTATGGGCTTGTCGGAGCAAATCCTGATCACCGGTTTTTTCTTCAACTGAGGAAAACAGACGTTCATAATCATATCGGCTGTTGCACTCATCGCCAACCTGATTGAACAGGGATCGGGCCCAATCCGAGTCCTGAAGAATATTACTGGCTGCGGCGGCCAGGCCGATGTTACCAACCGGACCTTTTTCTGCTTCTCCTGCTTTGTCGAGTAATGTCTTTGCCCATTCCTTGTCTCCGAGGCGATCATTGACAATGTTGGCAAGTTTGATGAAATCAGTGTTTTTTTGGCACCGGCATTCCCAATCCTGGAAAATCTGTTTGGCCCAGGATTCATCTTTCAACTGGGTCATGATACCATCCACCACGGTCTTTACCTTGTAATCATCGTCACCATTTCCAAGCTGCCGGGTGAAGATTTCCCTTACCCAGGTTTCGTCTTTGAGGTCGGCGTTAATTTTTGGGGGCAGTGCCATGTAATCTTCAAAATAATTGCACATCGATTCGGCTCTGCGGTAAAGTTTGCGGGTGTACGGGGTGTCACCGGTCGTTGCCATGACCTCATGGGCGAGGTTGCTCATGGATGTGGTGGTGATGGCCTCTTGTTCCTGTTTGGCAAAAGCCACATATTGTTCTTTGTGGGTCTCACGCTTTTCCAGCTGGACACTGATTTCGTCTTTCCACGATTTGTCATCGGCAAATTTGAGGATCGCTTCGGCGACCTTCTTAAAATCCGCCGGGGTTTTAACGGCCAATTCCGCTTCACGCAGGGATTTCTGGGCCGTTTCGGTATCTTCTATCTTTTCAGCCAGGGCTGTTGCCACGCCGACAATTTCTCCGGCATCGTCGCTGGCCTCGGCCGCTTTACCGTAAACCTGGGCGGCATAGGCCTTATCACCGGTATCGGTTAAAACTGATTCGGCCAGGGCAGTAAATTCTTTATATGTTTTTAACGGCGCTTCGGCGGCCTTGTAAACATCCAGGGCCAAATCCCGGTTTTTTAACCCGGTCATTACCGATGCCGCCAATTTCATCAGGTCACTACCCTTCTCGGTCTCGTCAATGGCCTTGCGATACAAGGTGGTGGCCAGGTCTTTATCGTCTAAAACCTTTACGGCACCTTCGGCCAGCTTGGCGATATCCACGCCGGACTCGATGGTTTCTTCTGCTTTTTTAAATATCGTCCGGGCGGTATCTTTATCATCCAGGGTATCGATCACGCCCTGGGCCAACTGGGTGAAATCATCGGCTGTTTTGCAGGTATCCATTGCCTGGGTAAAGATATCGGCGGCGGCTTTGTCATCGCCAAGATCTTCTTTCAGGCGTTTAGCAAAGGCGGTAAAATCGGCGGTTGTTTTGCATTTGTCCCGTGCTTTTTCAACAATCTCTTTGGCCAGATCCGCATCGTTAAGAACTGTCTTGACCTGGGCAGCCACGGTAAAAAAATCGTCTACCTTGACACATTTTCCCTGGGCAGCGGTGAAAATCTCCTGGGCGGCCTCGGTGGCCCCGATCTCGGCGGCACTTTTGCCCAGATTGGTAAATTCATCAACGTTCATACAGTAATCCTTTCCCTGTACGATATACTGTTTGGCCTGATCCGGGTCCTTGAGCACGTCTGCGGCACTTTTGGCCAGCATAACGAAATCGTCGGTGGTTTCGGCCCAATCGACCGCTTCTTCCATCAGTTCCCCGGCCCAATCTTTGTCGTCAAGATCTTCGATGACTTCTTTAACCAGATTGACGTAATCTTCAGTTGATTCACATGCTTCTTCTTTTTCCTGAAGCGCTTCTTTCGTGGCCATCGTTGTCTCTCCTTTTTCGAAATTGTGTTGTTGATTAATGGAGATATATGAATTTTTATTATATCTGGATTTAATACGATATTTTTAATGAATTGTCAATAATGTCACCGACCCCCTTTTTTTGATCAATGATGGCATTGGTGGTGGGGATATGGTATACTCGTGATCTATTAAATTCCTGCAGCCGATGGACGATAATGATACCCAAACCATTTTTTCGGTTCAACATCCGGATTTTGTCGATATTTTTAATGGCATATTTGCTTTTGCTGGGCTGTGCGACGTTTCCACCTGATGACCCGGCACATCCGTACACATCCTCTCTGATGCTGCTAAAGCTGTATCAAGGCCCCTTAAACCATCTTTCCTCCGTTCGTCGGGGATCATGCCCCATGTATCCCAGCTGCTCCGAATATGCCCACCAGGCCATGGCCAAACATGGGCCTGCCAGGGGATGGTTGATGGCCACGGACCGGCTGATGCGTTGCGGCCGTGATGAAATTCTGGTGGCACCAAAAATCCGGGTGGAGGGTCGGATCAAATTTTATGGTCCGGTGGATGACAACGATTTTTGGTGGGTAAAAAAGTGACTGGTCAAACCAAAATCCGGCGCAATCTCGGGTCAATTCGTTTTTTCCGAGGCCCTGAGCTGATGTTGCAAATATCTAATAATTGGAGAAGATAGCATGGCAAAAATCCTGGCGCTGGATGACGTACTGGATGCGGTCAACCTGATTAAGCGGATTCTGGAAAGGAAAGGGCATGAGGTATTTACCTTTACCGAAGAAGAGGATGCGCTGACACATGCACGCAATGAAGAGATGGACCTGGCCATTTTGGATATCAAACTGAAAAAAATGAGCGGCGTGGAAGTGTTGGCGGAATTGAAAAAGATCACCCCGGCCCTGCGTGTTATTATGCTGACCGGATATCCCACCATGGAAACCGCGAATGAATCATTAAAACTGGGGGCCAACGAGTATTGCGTAAAACCGATCGACAAGGATGAGCTGGAAGAGAAAGTCGAGGAGGCCCTGCGGTCATAAAGAGGCAAGGTAGTAAAAATAATCCTGCACAAATCGCCCAGAGACTGTATCGGCTAACGAAAAAGTCAAGCGGTCTCCATCCATGGAATGCCCTGAAAACGCAAAAAAAACATTTTGAGAGAGCGTATCCAGCGTGTTTTCAATCAATTTCGTATCGATTGTATCCTCTTTTACCCCATCACATCGACAACGAAGCGGTCGATGTTCGAAAAGCAGGCACTTCGAATCCATGTTCAATGGACATAAAATCTTTTCTGCGGAAAATGCTTTCTTTAATACCGCATACGTATCCCTATCGGATATACCGTCATGATCGGCTTGTTTTTTCAGCCGGCGGATTTTTTTTCGCACCTTGCACGCTTCATGGATGATGGTTTCCCGCGTCTCACTTTTTAACGTCCGATTCATCACATTAAAAAGGTAGATGACTTCGATCAGGGATAGTTCAAAATAATCATAGCAACAGGTATCGGTGTCTTGGCCGCAAACAGGCTCTGTTGTGTGGGTATCCGGCGCACGGTTGATGCCACCTGTCTCTTTTTTTATCAGCGCTTCGTATTCACTGAAATAACCCCCCAGATCAACCACGTTTTTCGATTCCAACATGGGTTCCCGGATATTTAATATCCCGCATGTCTTGTTATATTTTTTTAATAGCCGCCACTGGCGATAGGTTTCCGGTTGCGCCCGGGTCGCTTGTAGTTTTTGGGTGGCCACTTTCAGGCCGAGTCCCCGTCGAATTAAGTAGGAGGTGACAAAGGTTCCGGTCCGCCCAATACCGAAGCGGCAGTGGACGAGAACTTTTTTCCCCAGATAGATCGCCTCATCGAGCCAGGCCAGGCCTTTTTCCATCTCTTCCATGTCCGGTGCGCATTCATCCGGAATCGGTAAATAAAAGACTTCAAATCCTGATTTTTCCTCGATTTCATGCAGGTCGCAGTATTCGCCGCACAAATTAACAATCGCGTCGATCCCATGACTTTTGATTGAATCGAGTGCTTCATAGGACATGGGGGCATACCCCACGGCCAGGTCCTTGGTTATCCAGGAGAGTTCATAATCAGACATGGTTTACCTCTTCATCAACCGTGGCAAAGTGATAACGCCCTTTCATGAGATCGGCCACAAACCCGTCAACCTGGGAGGCCTCCTTAAGGTACATATCCATCAATCGCGTGGCACCGAGGAGGCGTCCCAACATATCGAGCTTTTCCTCAATGATCGGTTGCTCCTCACCATCCAGACGGGCATTGATCAGGTCACTTTTCTTTGGTTCGACGTTAAAACCGATCTGCCCCAGCACCTTTTGCAAAAAATCGGCCCGCCGGGATCTTCCGTCATAGTCGGCGCCCCCTCCGGTAAAACGAAACAGGGCATAATTTTCATCGGCCCGATTGCCACAGATCGTGTCCAGAATGACGAAATGATACCCGAACTTTAATGCCAGATTTAAATAGTGGCGCGACAGGACGACATAACTGGACAACAGCGCCGAATCGGCACTGATGATGCCCCCGCTCATCACGATTTTGTCATATTCCGCCCAGTCAAAATGACTAAAGTCGGACCATTTAATATCGGGATGGTTGAGCCCCTTCCAAACGGCTTTTAAAGGGATGCTGTTTACTTCCTCGATCCGAACGGTTTTGGGGTCCGCCGGTTTTTCCGTTATGCCGTCACCCACATCCAGCACATACACCTGCATGGGGATTGATGACACGAGTTTGCGGGTACCATGCTTCCGCGTGATTCGGCGGTCTCCCATGGAAAACATTTCGGCCACTGCTTTTTCATGGGAAAACCGAATGATATCATGGAGCGAGCGGCAACCTTCGGGTTTAAAATTTTTATCCCCGGGATCTGTCATCTCAAGGGGGGAGATAAAACCCATGATATATTCCATCTTGCGCATAAACGGGCTGTCGATGAGCAGATCCCGCCGGGCGCAGGGGCTTTCCACCATTGGGTGAACGATGCCTTCATAAATCGTTTTTTCATCCGCATAAACGGTAACCGCCCGGCCTGGTTGTAAGCGCGTCGTGGTCTGACCGGTATTAACCAGCATCGGGACGCCAAATTCCCGGGCCACCGACGCAAAATGCCCGGCGCTGCTACCAGTGTCGGTCACCACGGCATGGACCCGATCCAGTATCCGCACATATTGGGGCAGGGCGTTTTTGGCGACCAGAACCGATCCGTCCGGCAGATCCTCCAGATCGGAATCACTATTGATTATCACCACCCGTCCGGCCCCGATACCCGAGGCGGCTTTTTCTCCGCCGGATAATACGATTGTTTTTTCAATGTCGTCAAAATAGCACTCATCCGGCGCCTGGACAGGTGCTTCAATTTTCAAAGGTCTTGATTGCAGGATAAACAGATGATCCCGGTCATCGCGGCACCATTCAATATCCTGGGGCTCGTTATAGAAGGCTTCGAGGGCCATTCCCCATTTTGCCAGCGCCAATGCGCTTTTATTGTCCAGGGACGGTGCCCGTTTTTTGTCGGGTGATACCGGCACCACCCGGGTGCCACCGTCCGGGGAATAGTCCATACGATTTGATTTATCGCTGATTTGTTGGTCCAGGATCACCGGTTTTTTGACCCGGGAAACGCTAAATATATCCGGAGTGGCTTCACCCCCCACCAGCAATTCTCCCAGCCCCCAGATGGCGTGAATCTCCAGATTGTCCGAATCCGGATCATCCGGTCTTTTCGTATACATGACGCCACTGGTATTGGCATCAATCATCTCCAGGGCCAACACCGCCATGGGCGTCTCCACATCGGACAATCCATAGTTGACACGATAATATAAGGCCCTGGGGGAATATTTGCTGGCAATGACCTTCTTATAGGCCGACGATATACCTGCGCCGGGAACATTGAGCTCTGTGTGATACTGGCCGGCAAATGACGAGCGCCCGTCTTCGGCCACGGCGCTGCTGCGCATGGCCACCCGCAAATCGGTGGGATGATTCCAGGGGCAGGCTTGATGCGCCTCGTCAATGGCCGCCGCAACGTCCGGGGGGATGGCGGCGGTCATGATCCAGTCAATTATTTTTCCGGATACCCGGTCCAATGAAGCGGCGGAATTGATATCGAGACCGGCGAGCGCTTCCTCGATGCGGGTTTTTAAATCGTTAAATTCGATAAAATAGTAATAGGCGTTGGTGGTGATGACAAACCCGGCCGGGACGGGGAGGCGAAGTTGACCGGCAACCGTTGACAAGTTGAGGGCTTTTCCCCCTACCAGCGCCTGGCTGTCGGCGGGATCTTGGTTAGCGCAAGGGTATAAGGTGGTGAGAAATCATAATCCGGCGGTGCCAGCATGAAGCGAATATAAAAATCGAATTTTTTGTAATAGGTCCGTAAATCCAGGTAACGCGACGGGCACATCTTGGCCAGATCATCAATGATGCCCAGGATGTTTTCGGAAAAACGGTGATACTTTTGCGTGATTTGCTGAAAATCGACCCGGTCCTGGTTATAATAAATTTCTTCCAGGTCGGCCATGATTTCATGGGCCGCCTTGTCGTGGGCCAACAAGGATTTAAACGCCTCGTATTTTTCCCGAAGGACCGTTCCCGGCGAAAAAACCTGATATGTCCAGTGCCGAAACAGGTTTTTTAAAAGCATGGCAACCCCTAAAGTCATCATCGGTAACGATTTGTATTTGTCGAAATTTACTGGTATGCTTGATTCGATTTCCTTATTTGCCATTATAGTCACTTCAACACTTTTCAGCAAGGGAGATCATAACGCCGTGCCCATAAAGCCTTGCCGGCCATTGGCCTCAACGCATAAAATAGTTAATATGTTTTTCCGTGAATCCTTAATCCCCAACGACCTTGGTCCAAAACCATGAAACAATGTCACCAATGCGGTCAGCAACTGGCTGAGAAAATCACCACCTGTCCAACTTGCGGCAGTGAGGTCGTTGAAGGGATTCAATCCATCGACCACTATCGCATCCTCTCCGTTTTGCATGAAGGGTATTCGAGCGTGGTTTGCCATGCGGTTGATGAACAGACCCAAAAAGATGTCGCCATCCGGATTTTTACGCCCCAATCCGGTGTTGATGAAAAAATTGCCGACCGCCTGAAACAGGAACTCGAAAGACTTAAAAAACTTCCTGAAGACTATTTCGTTCGTCATTTGGAGATTCGAAAATCGGCTTCGGACTTATGGTTTCGCGTCAGTGAGTGGATCGATGTAAAGCGGTGGGGGGAACTATTTACCTCTGACCGTTTCAAGGATTACCGGACTGTCTTTCATCTATTCTATCGGCTGGCGTCGATCCTGGAAGGACTGCATCAGATCGGCCATTTTATTCCGCATCTTATTTTAAATGATATTATTGTGTTCGAAGGTGGCGGAGATGACCTGGCGGTCAAGATCGATTACAAGGTTTCCCGGTTTCTTGATCCCCGCATGGATCGCCCGGGTCCGATGCTGAAAACCCTTTTATCCTCCCATCCCGATACCCTTGCCCAGCGCCCGTTAAATGCCCGAAGTGATATCTGGTCGCTGGGAAAAGTTTTCGTGGAAATTCTCTCCGGAGATTTAAGTGGTCAGATCGATTATCTGAAAACAATCGACGAGCTGGTCATTCCTAAAAAAGCCAAGATGCTGCTGAAAATCATGCTGGCTGACGACCGGGGCATGCGGCCCGATTCCATGGGCCAGGTAGCCCGATCCCTGTCCAAAATTACGGATAAAGAGATTGTGTCCGCTCAAAAAAAAGGCGCAGGCGTGGATATCCGGGGGCTTAAACGATGGGTCCGGTTTACGTCGATTCTTCTGGTGATTCTGGTCATGCTGGGTCTTTTCACCTGGTATTATTTCGCCAGTCATCAACCGGAAGAAAAAGCCACCTTAAGCGATTATGCCAACCGCTATGCTGGCTCTGTCGCATTTGTCATGATCGACTACCAGCTAATGGCCGGCCAGCGGCCTGTCTATCACAACCGGACCGAGGGGACTGCGTTTTTAGTGGATACCCAAGGGTATTTTTTAACCAATCGACATGTCGCATGCCCCTGGCTGGAAGACCAAAAACTGTTTCAGGTGGTGGCCGGGTTGAAGCGATTTGGCCGGTCTACCCGCCTGGTTTACCGGGCCTTTCTATGGTTTGAAGGCGAACGCGCATTTAAACGACTCCCCGAACCGGCCAGAAGCACTGACCTGGAGGATATATACGACATTACGCCGGCCTACCGGACAAATGGCCATAAACGGTTGACGATTGCCGGGGTTGCCCGGCCGCTGGTAAAAACATGGCAGGTGATCCAGTCACCGCTCAAAGATGATTTTGCAATTCTGAAAATCGACCCGGTACCCGAAAGGCTCATCCCACTACCCCTGGACGCTCAAATGGACCCGCTGAAAATCCCCAAACTGACGCCAGTGATGACCCTGGGCTTTCCACTGGGCAGCCGAACCCAGACCGATACGATCAACGTCAGCGTCAGCACGGGGCATGTGCGCCGAACCTTTAAAAATATGTTTCAAGTGGATACCTCAATCTACCAGGGAAATAGCGGTGGTCCGGTCATTGATTCCCGGGGTCGTGTGGTCGGGATTGCTTCCAGCGTTTACGTGGATTTGGCCAAAGCCCGGATTCCGGTGGTCACCTTGTTATCCGATATCGGGTTGGTCTTGCCCATCAAGAAAGCCGCCGCTTTTTTAGCCGAGTTAAAGAGCGGTCAGCCCAAATGGAACGGATTTCTCGATCTTACCATCAACGAGACGTTGGATGAGATCCATGTCGCGGCCGGGCAAGGCGAATGGCAAAAAGCACAGCAATTGGCCGATGATGCTCTTGCCAAAAGTGCCGATCCGGCGCTGGCCATGGCAGCGGGGCTGATGCACTATTGCCGCAACGATTATGTCTCTGCAAAAACCCTTTTTTCCCGCGCACTTTCCATGCATAAGGATAACGACCTGGCCCGATTGATGCGATATCTCATCGATTATATTGAAGGCGGCGAAGATAAAAGCAACGACCGACAGACCCTGACCGGGCTCGACTGGCGATCTCCTTCGGAATTCTTTGGTTACCTGGTGAAAACAATGTCGGGACAATTCGAGGTCGACACCGCCTTAAACCAGGGAGACACCGACCGGGAAACCAGCTGGCTCTATTATATCGCCGGGCTGATCAACACCCGGCAAGGACATTCGGCCACAGCGGAACGTTATTTCCGCACCGCCGTATCAACGGCCACCGGTACAGACCACTGGCCATATCTAATGTCCATGTCAATGTTGGAAGGCATTTTTCGAGACCGGTTGCAGACCATGGCCGATTCGGTTGAAAGAACCGACTATCAGGAAAAAATAGAAGCCTATTTTCAATCGGCCCGCCAAAACCGAACCACCAAAGTGAATAACGACGATCAATTGAACCCCATGAGGGTTAAACTTATCCAGGACGCAGTAAGCCCATCTGAAAAACGGGCGATTGTGGAAAAGATGCTCGAAGTAGATAAAAACAACACAAACCTGAGGATTCAATCGGCATACTACAGCGCCATGGATGATGCCTTTGAAGCCGCACTGACCCAGGTTAGACAAATCGTTGAACGACCTGGCCGCGAAAGCCCAGGACGGTTAGCCGGCGGGTTGCTCGAACCCCTGATTTTGAACCGGCTGGGCCGCGTCGAAGAAGCCAAAAAAAGACTGGAAGCGTTTCACAATCAAATTCAGGATCCATGGTACCGGGATATCAGCGCGTGTCTCCTCAATCAGATAGAAGAAAAACCACTGGCCGAAAAAGCCGGCAATCAACCCGCCTATCTGGTTACCGGTCATGTAGCATTGGGCTTATGGGCGGAAGGGAACAACCAGGCCAAGCAAGCGCTGCAGCATTATAAGGAGGCGCTGGGGTCTTATCGGGATGACCGCATTGAGTATCAGTTTGCTAAAGAACGGATTAAGCGATTGCAGGCAGCGACCGCCAATTGATTCAAACAAGCGTCAGGGTTCGCACAAAATATCTTTATACTTTTGGACGTGTGGATTTATGTTGAATTTGATCATTTGATATAAATTAGAGAGAAACCGCATTCTTGAATATCTATCTTTCAGAAATTATCCTATCAACCATATCATCTATTTTTATAGTACTCTCTTTTCTAAAATTCGACATGGGCATCCTGGCCTGGGTAGGTCTTGTTCCGTTATTATTGGTAATTAGCGGGAAGCGGCCAGTTTACGGATTCTTGTTTTCCATCATTTGCGGTATTTTTTTCTTCCTGGGTGTTTTTCACTGGATACTGGAGATAAACGGTTACACCCTTTTTCACCACGCTCTTCTGGCAATTTATCTGGGCTCGTATTTTGCGTTTTTTGGACTGATATTTTGTTTCATATCGCGTCGACGCGGCCCTGAATGGGCATTATTTTCGGCGCCGTTTATCTGGGTCTGCCTGGAATATATTCGATCCAATTTCCTGTTTTTAGCCCTTCCCTGGGGGTTGCTCGGCCACACCCAATATCGATACCCACCTGTTATCCAAATCGCCGCTATCACCGGGACCTATGGCCTCAGCTTTTTAATTGTGATGGTCAACGCTGCTTTCGCCTCGCTGGCGCTTCCTTTTGTCCGCCATTGGATACCTGTTCAGAAATCTCCGGGGGTCATCATCGGCACCACACCCAGTCGACCATTGCTGATCATTACCGTTTTATCAGTCGCTTTTACTTTGGGTTATGGCTATGTGACAATTTCACAACCTTTTATCGGTGAGCGCGTGAGCATCTCGGCAGATCCAGGGAAATATTGAGCAATCCAAAAAATTCGATCCGAGGTTCGCCGATGAAATCAAGCGTATTTACACATCCCGGACCCGCAAGGCGGCCGAAACGCAGCCGGATTTGATTGTTTGGCCGGAAACTGCCACGCCTGTGTCGGTCAGCCGAGATTCCACCTTTCGCACATCATTGATGGATCTTGTCCGTGAAACGACCATACCGGTTTTAACGGGAAGCGCCGAATACCAAAAATTTGAAAAATCCGAAGAGCCGGAAGGGAAATATTTCAACTCGGCCATATTATTTGAGCCGGAACCAAAAAAGAAAAATCTCCAGCAATATGACAAGATACGCCTTTTCCCGTTTGGCGAGTATCTGCCGTATCAAAAAATCATCCCTTGGCCGCGACTGAACGTACCACGGCTGGGACGTTACATTCCCGGAGAAAAACTTACCGTTTTGAACTTCCCTCGTTTCGGTTCAGTACTACCATCTGCTGGGAAAATGTTTTCGCCGACCTTGTCCGTCAATTTGTCCGGAGTGGGGCCGAATGTATTATCAATATCACCAACGAAGGCCACTTCGGAAAGACCGCGGCCCCGTATCAATTGGCCGCCATTAGCGTGTTTCGGGCCGTGGAAAACCGCATTTTCGTTGTCCGCTGCGGTAATACCGGCGTATCCTGCATCATTGATCCATACGGTCGTATTATTGATCGCGTAAAAAATGACCGGGGCGAGGATATTTCTATTCGGGGTATCCTGACCGGAGAGATTATCCCTATGAAGTCGGGAACCATCTATACCCGCTACGGAGAGCTGGCCGCCTGGGTCAGTTTTTTGGGAATGTTCGTTATTATTCTGCTCTCGGTATTTCTTAGACAGGATCTACTGGATCATCGGGATATTTTTGCCTTTCCGGAAGAAAGACAAAAAATAGAATGAATATATAATTAGCCACAGACTCATTCTGTTTAATACCCCTTGAGGGGTGCACAGACTTACACAGGCTATTTCCTTAATAAATCAGGTGGATACGAGTAGGAAAACCTGTCGGCGTTTGTCCACGTGAGTCCTTGGTTAATCATAGGGTTTCAGGGGAACCTTGACATTATCGTAGTATTTGTTTACAAAGTAAACATAGCATACAAGAGGAGGGTAAAAACGGTGACAACTAATACCATATCCGCCAGATTGGACGAAACCACCCGCACCAAGCTCGAATTCTTGGCCCAGGCCACCAAACGTTCAAAATCCTTTTTAATCGCCGAAGCAATTCAAGCATATATCAAAACCCAGGAATGGCAGATTGCAGCCATCAAAAAAGGGTTGGAAGCGGCTGAACAGGGAGATTTCGCTACGGATGATGAGGTCCGAGGGTTTTTTCACAGCCGGGGGATATAGGCTTTCAGATAATGTTTTTGGCAAGGCCAGAGGGAGCCCCCCTGAGTAAGTCGTACACCCAGTACGTCGTCGAAGGGGGGCGACCGATAACGC
>Ga0056107_100113_pt1 | contig 15490 bp, 11 predicted proteins | sample WorMetcrassitun2_FD_77006 | JGI IMG/M metagenome (GOLD analysis project Ga0056107, IMG submission 77006) | Marine gutless worms symbiont microbial communities from Max Planck institute for Marine Microbiology, Germany - Olavius crassitunicatus.2 ...
GATGGCGAATATTTGCAGACATCTGATTTTCATCCTTCACTTGGGTATATTTATCCAATGATGCCGGCAATCGGGAGATAAAATCATCCACTCGGTGTATCCGTTCGTCAATGGCTTTTTCCAAGTTACCCAATAATCCGTCATACAGTGGTACGGGAAAAGTGGTTGAGATAAATAGTGATCGAATATGTTGGTACCATTGCATCAGTGCGAGTAAATTTGCGATATAAAACACATTATTGGCTACAATACGTTTGACGTTTGGATAGATATGCCGCCGAAAGGGAACCCGCCCGCCCCTGCCGCCGGCCCCGATCAGCAAATGGCCGGAACCATTCACATCCTTGCGATAAATCGATCCTGCGGAAATGACATTGCCGAAATCAATACGACACGGCCCGACCAATCCGCCCTGCCCTCCCAGGAAAATGGGCGGCTGATCGAGCATCACCCCCCTGGGAACGTCTCCCAGCAATGAGGGCGTCGCTTTATCCTGGTTGGGCGTATAGTTAAAATGAATATACGAACTACCCACCTCACTGTGGTCCTTGCGATTGGTGCCACCGGCCATGAAACAATCACAAAAATTAATCAGGCTACCGAGGGTGACAAAGGGAAATAAGATAGTCTGCTTTAATGCCACCGTATGGGCAACATTGGCCTGCTCTTCCATGATGGTGACCTCCCGGACATGGGCACCGGACCCCATTTTCACCCCCTCTAGAAACACGGCATTTTTAAAAAAACCGCCGGCAAGCGCCACATGGGGACCGAGTTGGCAATCCTGGATGGTAACCGGTGCTTCATACCCCAGGGTTGTACCTTCAAGGATCAGAGTGGATGCCCCAAATATTTTACACCCCCCATATATCACAACTCCCTTCTCTGAAATATTATCCATATGGACTTCTTCACCGATTTCAATGGCCTGCGGGTTGGTGAGGGCAACCCCCTTTCTCATTAAATCATCAATTTTCTGGCGGTTTCGATCCTTCATTTTTCCTCTTTAGGGTTTGCTCAAGAATAAATTTACATTTTTAGACGAGCCCTTAGTTTTCACACCATCGTTCCCGCCACATTTCCCACATCAGCAGCACCCATAATCGATGGTGATGATTGGCCCGGCCGGAAAGGTGTTCTCTTATTTTTTCATCGACGAACAAAGGGTTAAACAGCCCTTCCCTTTTGAGTCTGTCAGCTGACAGATAATCCAGCAACAACTCTTTTAGGCCATTCCTGAGCCACTGATCCAGGGGGACACCGAAACCCATTTTCGGCCGTTCAAATAAGTGATTCGGCACATAGCGGGAAAGAAGTTTTTTTAATATATATTTGCCGCTGCCGTTTCTGTACTTTAAATGATGAGGAATGGCGGCGCTATACGAAACGATGCGATGATCCAGAAGCGGCACCCGGATCTCGAGGCCTGCGGCCATGCTGGCCCGATCAACCTTTGTCAACATGGCGTCTGGAAGGTAGGTGGACTGGTCCACGTACATGAGGCGATCCAGGATATGTCGAGTGCTTGATTCGGCAAAGCCCCTTTCAAAAAGGGTGTCAGGAGTATTCTTACCGATCAACGTATTAATTTGATCACGGGACCATAACTGGATGGTCATGCGATAAAGCTCAGATGGATCCACATGGTGCATCAATCCTGTTAATTTTTGCCATTTATCATTAAAATTTGCGATTTGAAAGCGTTGGGGAAGATGATGGTAAATTAGGTGATATAGATGTGCAACCAGATGACCCGGCACCCGCTTTAGTAATAATGCCAACAGACTTCGCAGGGCTTCGGGGATATACTGAAAGATACGGTTCATGGACGCAACGCTCCAATACCGGACATATCCACAAAACTGCTCATCCCCGCCGTCTCCTGATAGCGCCACCGTAACCCTGGATCGGGTCAGCTGACTAATCAAAAATGTGGGAATGGCGGAAGAATCGGCAAAGGGTTCGTCGTAGATCTCCGGCAATCGGGGGACCACATCAAGGGCCTGCTTTGGGGTCACAACCAGCTCGGTGTGGTCGGTTTTCAGATGGCCGGCAACAAGGGATGCCCAGGGGGCTTCATTAAAGGCCTTTTCCTGAAAACCGATACTAAAGGTCTTTACGGGTGCGGGGTTGACCTTCTGCATGATGGCGGTGACCAGAGAAGAATCGATCCCTCCGCTCAACAGGGCCCCTAGGGGAACATCACTCATCAGTCGATCAGACACGGCCCGGGTGATGAGACGATCGAGCTGATCGATAACGGTTTTCTCATCTTTACCAACCATGGATTGGGGATTCCCCGGTAACCGCCAATAGGGGTTTTCATTAGGAACGCCATCCTTATACACGACATAATGACCCGGCTGCACTTTCCGGGTATGTTTAAAAATAGAACGAGGGGCAGGAATGTATTGATAATGGAGCAACAGAGAAATAGCCGAATCATCCATGGGTGGATGAAAATGCCGAAAGGCGGACAAAGCCTTCAACTCGGACGCAAACAGAAAAACCCCCTGATGATGATAGTAGTAAAGCGGTTTTATCCCCATGCGATCCCTTGCCAGTATCAATGTCTTGTCGTCATGATGCCAGACCGCAAAGGCAAACATCCCGGTCAATTTATCCAGACATTTGATCCCCCACTGCATATAAGCTTTTAATACCACCTCCGTATCAGTGGCACTGTGGAAAACGTGGCCCCGCTTTTTCAGATCCTTTCGGATTTCTTTAAAATTATACACCTCACCATTATAGACAATTATAACCTTTCCGTCCTCACTGATCATGGGTTGATGACCGGAGGCCGACAGATCGATGATGGAAAGCCTTCGATGCCCCAACCCGAGTCCGGCTGATGTATCGAAATGGACGCCCGTATCATCCGGTCCTCGGTGGGCCAGAGATGCAACCGCGTTTGGCATGTCCTGCTTGAAATGCTTAAATCTTCTTTTCGTCTGGAATCCAATAATGCCACACATATGCGTTTCTATTGCCTTTGAGACCTATTAGAGTCGATAATCAACGAGATTGATTTCGTTTAATTTCAGTATGAATACAACCAGCTTGGTGATAAAGTTTAATGTGTTCATTTATCATTTTATCTATGGAAAACAAATCGCGCGCACGCACCATGTTCCATTCGTCCCAACGAGTGGATTTAGCGGGATCTTCTAATAGATCAATTATTTTTTCCGATAGCATGTGGGGATTTCCTGGCTGGACGAGCCATCCGGTTTTTCCCTGGATAATTGCCTCTGGATTCCCCCCGACACATGTCGTCACAATGGGCAATCCGGCGGCCATGGCTTCCAGGATAACATTGGAGAAGCCCTCCTCGTGAGACGGAAGAACAAAAAGATCACCGGCATTCAACAGCTGCGGAATATCAGTTCGTTTCCCCAAAAAGTGGATCATATGATCAACATATAGTTGTGCTGCCGAGGCTTCTAAATTTTTCAATATTCCCCGGTCCTCTCCAATGAAAAAAACAGTGATGGGAAGAGGGTGAGACCGCAGAAAAGATAACGCCTGGAGCAAATCCTCATGCCCTTTATAGGGAATTAGATTTGCAACGCAGATAACAGCCTTTTCATCCGGTGAAATGCCCAATACTCTGCGTCTGTTTTCTCGATGCACAACTCTTTTATACCGGGAGGCGGGTTGCATCATTGTCGACGGTATCCCATTGTATATTAATACCATTTTAGCGGGGTCAATACGGTCCCTTTTAATCATATCATCCCAAACCGCCTTTGAATTAACGGTTATCCGATGGCTCAATTTATAGGCAATATAATCGAGTGGTTTGGTGATGGGTATGCGGTCCTGGTGCGTCCCCAATGCCCGCCTGCCGGATATGATAAGCGGGACACGGCATAATCTTCCGCATATTGCACCGAGAAATGTTGCCAGGGGTAAAAAGGAGTGGACAACATCCGGGCCCCACCGATACGCTGTTTTAAGGAGCTTTAGGAATGTGATCAGTAGCTTCCATGGAGATTTCCGCAGGTCGTGTTCTCTTAAGCCCCCACTAAAAACCCTGATGCCTTTGCTGGTTAAATCTGATTTAAGAATACCGCCGTCGGACAGAGAGAAAACACCACATTGAAACCCCAATGATGAGAGATGTGATGCCAATAGCACCATTTGTTTTTCAGCACCCCCCATATCAAGTGAACCGATGACAAAAAGGATGCGCGGTTTATCACAGGTTTGCGCCTCCATCCCTATAACCGCGCAACAAAATAAATGTTGGGAGAAGAAATGGACGCACCGAACCGGCCCAACAGGTACCGAAACAGGCTTTTTATTTTGCCCGCGGCACGCCGATGTTTGACATCCACAAAGGCCATCCGCTTAACAATCACCTCTCTAAAAAAAGGGGAAAGGCTTTCTCGAAGGGACTTCCTGCTGAAAGACCGGGTATGACCCCATCTGTGAAACACCTCGCCACATTCCGGGCAAACCGCCTGGTTCCGTAGGAGTTCCTCCTTATATGGAACAGTACCGATGAAATAACCTGAACGATCCATGACCCGAACTACCTCCCGCATCCCATGGTCAAACTGAGTTGGATTGAGATGTTCCAGGACTTCCGTAGCGACCACCATATCGAATTGATCATCGAGAAACGGCATCTTCTCTATATATCCCTGAAAAGCGCTGATACCCGATTCCAATAGCCGCTTTACCGTGCTGTTATTCGGTTCAAGAGTGGCGATATCCCATCCCTTTTTCTTTGCAGACAGTTCAAAATATCCGTCTCCGGCGCCAATGTTTAGAATCCGGGTCGCGGCAGATTCCGTTTTATGTTTAATATCCCTGAGAATATGATGAATCCTTGGCCTGGCCCCGGCAAATGATTCCGGTGCCACATTCTGATAATGATCCCAGATTTTTGACTGGGATGGAACATATATGGATCCTTCAGTTTTTTTTCTTGAGTTGTTCATATAACATCCACATGATTAATAAAGATGAAACCGCGTAAACAAGACTTGTCGAAAGTCCGATACCGGCAACCCCGAGTAGTTTTATAAATAATATATTTCCGAAAATATTAATAACCAAACTGACACCGGAGATGACCATTAAGATTTGATTTTTGGCAAGGGCGCTCAGAAGCCTGACCCCTAATATCCCGAGCAAATAAAATGGGGTCTGGAGTACATAGCAGGCCTGAATCTTGCTCACGATAAGGGTGTCGCCACTGGAAAAACGACCCCGCTCATATATTACCGAAATAATTGGTTCTGAAAAATAAAATAATAAGGCGGTTAATGGTACCGAGATGATCAAGATGAATGTCCCATACCACTTGAGGATATGACGGATACCGTTCCAGTCTTTTTGGATCACCATGTTTGAAAAATGAGGGAAAACCGCGGTACTCAATGCAAAGGACCCGATATTCAACAAAAACAGAACAATCTTATTCCCATATCCGAGGGCGGAAACGCTGCCCGGATCCAACATGGCCGCCATCGATTTGTCAATGAGATCGGTACTGCTCATGAGCAATGCCCCTGCCGCCATGGGTAAAAACTGACCAATCACCTGCCGCATTGCCGGATCGATACCGATCCAACGTGGTTTCAGAGAAAATCCACTTTTCAGTATGGCATGGCCGAGGATCAGTGCTTCCAAAAAAAAACCGATAATCGTTCCCGCTGCCAGTGCGTAAATACCCATTATTTTACCGACCGTTATCAGTAAAATAATGGTAATAATGGGAATGGCGATGGGGGCAAAGGCCGCCAGAAGGAATCGTTCACCGGCATTAAGAATGGACGCCCACAGGCTTGAAAACCCGTTAAGACAAACAACTGGCAGTAACAGATAAAAGAGTCTCCGGGTGAGATCAAGTTTAGCCGGATCAAATCCGGCACCCAGAAAGGGCAACAGTATCGGTGCCAGCAATCCCATGATCACCAATATCATAACGATCAGGCCCACACTCCAAAACGTGACGTTGGAAAAGAGTTGCTGGGCGGCGGCCTCTCCGCTTTTCTCACGAACCCGAATAAAGGCGGGAAGAAAGGCTGCGTTCAGGGCTCCGGAAATAATACTGAGCGTAAAAGAAGGGATCAGAAAAGCGATGATATAAGCATCCACCGCGTCACCGGTGCCAAATTGATGCGCCAGTATCAGGTGCTGTGCAGTAACCGCCAGTTTAACCACAAGGGTCATGCTGCCAACCGTGATAATAGCGGCGAATATTTTTCGATTAACCGACTGAATAGACCATGCAACCCACCGATTATAATTCATTTATTTATTTCGTTTAATTATTTTAAGAATTTCAAGGGAACAGCAACATGAAGCTGACCTGATGCTGTCCGCAACTTAAGAAAGCGTCAGGTTCACCTCGGATGGAGGTTTCAGATCAAATCATAGAGGGATTAATTTGATTTTTGATGTTTCGGCGATTCGGTATTTTCCCATCAATTCACGTTTCTGGGTATCACTAATGGCAATAATGATATCGGTAAACCTGGCAATAAAGCGTTCAATCAGCACAAATAACTGAGACCTTACCCGGCTGAAGTACCTCTCAAAAACAAATCCGTGAAAGGCGTGGACAATGTGGATGTCTTTCCTAAAGATGAAGTTGTAAATAAGAACAGCGAACCGGGCGTTGAAACCTGCTTTCGCCGTATGGGTATGAACGATATCGGGTCCCAAGTGCTCAAGAATTCTGAAGATACGAATGATGGCCCTGACATCCATCTTCAGGCTGATTTCACACTGCAATTCGGGAATCAGTAATGGTTTTCTGTCATTGGGGTGAAACAGATATGTCTTGTCGCCCAAGAGCTTCCTTCTTAAAACGCTCGTTCTACAAAAGCCATTGCATAACCCACGAGTCTATTTCTTACATCAGCGCATCAAATGCTCTTGAAATAATCATTAGGCCGCCCACTGTTGTTAAGGCGGAAAGTATTTTTTTATTTACAGAGATTGTTGATCTCGGAATATTTGATATTTTGCTGGGCCATCAAATTAATGTAAAGCAATTCGATATCCTTGACCAAACGTTCCTGGGCGTATGTATTGATAACAAAATGCCGGGCAACGGCTATTTGTTCAGCCATTTCTGTATTCGGAGGAGTATTAACCAGGAACTCCATCCCCATGGCAAAGCCCACGGTATCTTTTTTACGACAAAGAATACCCCTTTCACAGTATCTGAAAGATTTTTCCTGCCAAGTTGACTTAACGTTTCCCAGCAAATCTTTAACTCCACCCGCATCGGTGGCAATAACCGGCACACCGGTCGCCATGGCCTCGATGATCGACACGGGCGTGCCCTCGTTTTGAGAGGTTAGTGCAAGGATATCCAGGTCGGCATATACCATGGGAATATTGCGAATCCATCCACAAAATTCGACATACGTGTCGAGATCAAGTTGACGGCAATATGCTTTCAGGTCATTTCTGAGTTCCCCATCACCTACGATAACGAATTTGACGTTGAGACCTGGATTTCGCGCCAACAACATATGGGCGGCATCGAGAAACATCCGATGATCTTTAATGGCTACCAACCGACCGATGATTCCGATGATGACGGTTTTTTCGTCCACGCCCATCAGTTGTTTAAATTTTCCCTTGGACTCACCCGCATTTAAAAAAGGCAACAAATCAAACCCCAGTCGAATGGTACAAAGTTTACTGGCGGATGCTATTTTGTACTTATTGATCAGATCCGCTTTTTGACTTTCGCTAATGGCGATAATGACGTCGGTAAACCGGGCGATGATTTTTTCGATCAATATAAAAGAATAGGAGCTAAAACGGTCAAAATATCCTTCGAATACATTGCCATGGAATGTATGTACCAGTTTGACATGTCGACGGAAAAGTAAATTATAGATTATTACGGTAAACCGGGCGCTAAAACCGGCTTTTGCCGTATGGGTATGTACGATATCCGGCGTTCTCTCTTTTAAAATCGCAAAGATACGGAAAAAGGCGCGAATATCCATGATTAAACTGATATCGCGTTGGAGTTCGGGTATCCGTATGGGTTCGGGCTCAGTTGAGCCAAAAAGATAGTTCATATCTCCTTCCAGTGAAGAGACACGGCCCGTTACCAACGTTGACTTAAATTTTTTTGGGTTAATTCTTTTGTTTAATAAATGAACGTGAATGGCGGGCCCGCCAATGTTCAGACGGGCGATCATTCTCAATATCGAAATCGGCCGGATGGGGGCTTTTTCGAAAATCGGTTTTTGCCTTGCTCTTCGCAGTCCTTTTCGCGTTAAGAGAGTGACATTAATCTTGCTTGATATGGTGACAAAAGCAAATCGGAAGAAGAGTCCGAAAATCATTAATGGTTGCAAAAAATGCAGAGATCCATGGTAGTATTTACTAAAAAAAATATAAACACTCTTATGAAATTCGGATATTGAGCGGACCAGCAACTTATTACTGCTTTTTCCCACATAGTGAAATACGGTTGCCAGCGGGAAGTAGACCACACTCCAGCCCGCTTTCCGCATGCGGTGACACCAATCGGCATCTTCCCAATACATAAAAAAACGTTCATCAAGCAACCCAACCTGATCGATCGCTTTTCGTTTGACCAGCATACACGCACCGGACACCCAATCGACTTCAATGGGTGTTTTCCCGTCGTTTTGATTGGCCAACAAGTTGGCCCGGGTGATCCGGTTGTGGGGAAACAGGCGGGTAAAGAATGACTGTCTACCAAATAAGGCCGTTAGCGGTGTCGGAAATGACCGGGCTGATCCCTGAATGCCGCCGTCACTGTCAAATATCCTGGGGCCGATAATACCGATTTTAGGGTTGGAAATTAAATAGTCAACCGCTGTGTCAAATAACCCCTCTTCGACCTTTGAGTCGGGGTTGATAAGTACAATATATGGACTTTCCCCTTTTTTGATGGCCTGATTGGTGGCAGCTCCAAAGCCTATATTCGTATGATTGATATTGACTTTTACCTGGGGGAAATGCTGATTGATTCGATCGACACCATCTGTGGATGCGTTGTCTTCAACAAAAATATGGGCGTTGCGTCCATTTAAAGACCGATAGATTGAATCAATACATTCAAGTAAATAATCAGTACTATTATAATTAACAATAATGATATCAATAGATGGGGTCATATTTATTAAATCAGCTTTCTGTTTGCTTTTTAGTTGCAAAGCGGCGTGTATACCGTGAAATGAAGTTTTCTGGTGATAGTAGTTCCTGAATGTAGCGGCTGTCTACTTTTCGATTTCTTTGGATATATCTTCTTCTTTTGATAGCCCTATTTAATCCAAGCAGTGCGTCTTTTTTTGCTTTTAAGTATATTTTTGATTGGCCTTTCAAAGCAAAAAAGAAAAATGCAAACAAAATGTATAAGCAATGAGAGATAAGGGTTTTGGCAATCAGCCGTTTTGGCATGTTATGGATATAGGTCCACTCCAGGTTACGATGGCCGAAATATATCGATGTGTCTGAATCTCGCCGGATGGTCTGGGATGCCTTGTGATAAACCACCGCATCTGGGACAAAAATGCACTTATAGCCGGCCAGCTGTGCACGAAAGCTCAGGTCCACATCCTCGTAGAGCAAGAAGAAATCTTCATCAAACAATCCGATGGTTTTAAGCATATCCATCCGGTAAAGTGCGGCACCGGCACAAGCCCCGAATATCCATTCCGGCTGGCTGAAATACGTTTTATCCTTACCTCTACCCCGCAAGATACCGGCACCGGCCACTGAATAGGCATCACCCGCCCGATCGATTATTTCCGGGTTATCCGCATAAACCATTTTTGAAGCAGCCATACCCGCTTCAGGATTTTTTTCCAGAGCTTTGACAAGTTTTCCAAGCCAACCCAACTGCGCGCAGGCATCATTATTGATCAAGGCCACATAGGCAGCGTGACTGTTTTGAATGGCCAAATTATTGGCGCTTGCAAAGCCAAGATTGTGTTTAAGCTCAATCAGATTTACTTCAGGATAGGTAGATGACATATAGGCTACAGAGTCATCTTTAGACCCATTATCGACAACTGTAATCTCAAATTTACGAAACGTCTGCTTATAAAGTGCCTCGAGACAGTCGGATAACATTTGACGACCGTTCCAATTGACAACAACGATTGTAACCAATGCTTGTTTTTGTGGTTTTGGCGGCATATGACGGGATCAATCCAAGATTATCGTTTAACCAGTACTTTCCGACGAAAAAAGACAAAAAAGATCGCCATCAAGGTTAAAGAGCCCATACTCAACACCAACAATTTCTTGAAATGCGAAGGTTCATATTTAAAGACTATTTTGCTGTGGCCGTTGACCGGTATGGCCGGCATTATTGCGGAGAAAATGGAATAGGGTTGCTTTACCCCATCTACATAGGCTTTCCATCCAGGATAGCTTCGCATGGGCACAATAACCCACCCCTTAATATCACCACTATATTCCAGCGTCAGGCTATCGCTTTTATATTCTAAAATACGAACAGGGGCATAGCTTATAGCAGTTTCCGGAGACAGGTTCGGCACCCAATATGCTGATCCTGTCACATTTTTGTTTTCATAAACGATAATATTCTTTTCTAATTGATGGGGCACCCAATTTGGGCCCATGGCCACGTTCTGATAAAAAATCATGTTGAGCTGATATGGACGTCGCCGGCCATTTACATAAACGTTTGCGGATTCGTTTTTCTTTAATGTCTCATCGGCCACATCTTCGGCTGCATAAGCCCATACGGTAAGTTTCCCGGTGGCCGTAGGGTCGCTCAAGGACAACTTCAAATAGTAGCTTCCAGGATCCAGCTTTCGCGTGTTAATAAAATTAAATGCCGCCCATCGATTATCCACCACTTTTTCTTTGGGTGTCACGATGCGTTCAATTAAGCGACCGGTATCATCGACGCCGCTGTATAGATCTAAAATCACATCCGCAGGTGCTTGGGGGGCATGAAAGGTTCCCATTAATAGTTCGATTGTATCAAATGGTATTGTCTTTTCCAGGGAAAAGGCCAGACTTAGTTGGTTCTTTGGCAAGGGGGGTAAGGGTTTACTGACACTCTCACCCCGAAATATCCGGGTCTGCTTCCGAATTTTTTCACTGGTACTCAAGACATACCTGACATTCATTGAATCCATTAACGGCTGGCTGAATACGACTTGGTAAGCGGGGAAACTGGCCATGGTGGGGGATCTAAAAGGGTTGGTCACCAGCTGGCTTAATGCATCTCTTTCCCGTTTTGACCTGAAGTTATGCGAAAACCACTCATTGATTCCATAGGCGCTTAACGTTCCGGATGTTTGGAAGTTATTATCCGCAATCGCATATTGAAGGGGGCCTATGTTTTTTTGAACATGCGCTATCGATTGGGTCTGACCATAAAATGATGACCCCGGGACTGAATTATTAAACGAATTAAACAAGACTTTAATATCAACGACCTGGACACCGATTAACAAAATAGCCAGGGCATAATATGCGGCCTTATTTCTAATGATCTTTCTAATGGATCCCAACCCGATCGCGGATAGGCAGGCCAACGCCAACCCGATTAGAATTGACATTCGATTCCATGGGTTGCAGTTGAAAAATGGAATGAGACGAATCAAGTCGGGATGTAGAATTGAAAATGCGATGGTGATCGAAACGGCCAATAGAAGCAATCCATATAATGCTTGTTTGTTTCTTTTGAATAGAAAATGACAAAGGGCAATGACCGAAAGTCCCAAAGGGACTAAACCGACGTATAATGTTTTTTCAACGATTGGCAAATGGGTTGCGTATGGATTAATGAGTAGTGCAAGATCTTGTAATGAATAGTTCGTTCCCCCGGATCGTTCCATTAAGCGACCGGTAAAATTAAGCATCTCTTTTAACGGGTACACCGCAAATGCTGTAATAAAATAGCTGAATACCAAAAAAGCACCCATGATCACCATTTCTACCGGTATGACTTTTATGGTTCTGTGGGCATGCCAATAATAACTTATCATCAGGATCCCAAGTGCCATATAACCAAAAATGACGATCATTGGGAAACCACCAAGAATAAGCATCACATTGGCCATGGTTAATCCAACCAGATATCGGATCTGCATTATTCGGAAACATTGGTATCCAAAATAAAGCAACCACGGAATCCAGATAGATGTGGCAAAATGAGGCCAGAAAAACCAAGCCGTGTTGAATCCGCAAAAAGTATAGACAATCGATCCAAAATAGGCCGCAAACGAGTCGACGAACCGCTTTAAAAAAAAATAGGTGCCGCAAAGTCCGATTAATATATTGACCAGATGACTGACATAGTATCCCAGCGCATCACTTTCGAATAGACAAAAAAAGAAAAATGCAGGCGAAAAAGCAGAACGTGAAAATGATTGTGCACCCGGAGCCCCCCCCGCCCGAGTGGGGTTCCACAAAGGGAATTTTCCATTTCGGATTTGATGCTTGATATGCATCCATTTGGGCAGTCTTGAGTCGATGACATCGGTTCTTTCAGGGTGAATCGGCTTGATATCAAGGTTAAGTGAGCGCCACCCGGGTTCGTTTGCCAGTAAATCCATTGGCGCAACGGTTTCACCTTTAAACGGATTGGCATTGAGCATGATTACTGCGATCCCTAAAAAGCTGGCGACAGCAAGGATCTGGATATATTTTATTTTGTTATGCGAGATTTTATACATGACGAAAAATATTCCCGAATACCTTCAGCAGGGATGGAGGATGACACAAAATATTAGAATAAGCCTGATTGGCCAAGGGGCACCAGCATTGCTTAGCCTTAATATAGGCGCGAACCTGTTGTGCCTTCTCCGAAGCCCATATGGACTTAAAATCATAGCCACTATCGCGTAAATTGCCCATGGGTTTCTTATAACCCAAGACACAACACGGCCATAGCTCTCCGTTATAGTTAAGATGCACATTTGATATCCCGCCGTAACACGGGATGGTTTGGGTTTCTTGCTTCATGATGTCGCCGACAAGGTCATAATATACAAGGCGCAAAGATTCCGTTATACGAGCCAGCCTTTTTTTCTTGTGTATATTCTTTTTTATTTTATCTTTAAATCGCTCCATTAATTGTTCGTATATATCCCCACCGGGCGTAATATCATCGCCGATATTAAAAAATTCTTCTCTTTGCTCTGCAATTTCGTTGCGATAGCTTTCAACCCCCAGGCTATGAACAAAGTCCTCAATTTCGCTCAGGTGATTGATATTAAAATTTGATACGACCGTGCCTAACTCCAAATGAAAACGGGAATGCTTCTTTTCAATCACTTTGAGCATCTCGATTGTGTGTCGTAATTTTTTAAAGTTACCTTTTACCCCCCGGATCGAGTCGTGAATTGGGCCGATCCCATCAATCGATGGTTTTATGGTTAAGGGAACGTTCGGCGCTTGTTTATCCATAATGGATAATATCTTAATAACGGACGTTTCAATTTTCCGAGTCGCAATGGCATTCGTGGGGATATGGACAATCTTAGGGGATAAATGGATGATGGCGAGCTCAATAATTTCAGGAAGATCCGTGCGTAAAAAGGGCTCGCCACCGCTCACATTAAAAAAGTAGACATGCCCGATGGATTTAAAAATTTTCTCAATTTCATCCAGGGACAAATCGTCTTTTGCCCGTTCCGGATTTTCACGGTACAATTTTCCGATCTGGCAGGTTTTACAAAGCGATTGACACGCTGCTGTAACAGAAAATGTCAACGTGATGGGATTGCTCAAGTTGACGGATGTTAAACGGCTAAAATTGTATCCGAGTGTTTTAGGAAAAATATCAAGTGCATAATCACGTAAATTCATGCAGCATCCTTTTTTATGAAGTAGCACCTGGCATCATTTTGCTTTCAAGCGAATGGTATTCGATTTACCCTGGTGATGAAAATGGATGCTGGCCTGATCCACATCTGTGACAAAATCAGGAAGACCGGAAACAATTGCCGTCATATCCGCTCCAGGTGACTTGCGGCATACCATTAGCAGTCAGGCTAAGCTGTGGCAAAATATCCGGCCACTCGTCATCCACATTTACTTTTGCAGGCAATGTCCACGCACGATTTTCCCATTTTGAAAAAAAGATGTCATCATCGCCCTGGTCTGTTCCAGCCCATACCAGCCAAGCGTCTCCATTTCCATCAACAATTGCAGAAGGGGCCATGTCAGCTGTATTTTGAGTCTGAATGGACTTTGGGGAACTCCATTTGCCGTTTTGATAATGGGAGAAATTAATCTCCCCATCACCGTTTTTTATTGCTGTCCAGGCAACCCATATTTCCCTACGGTCATTGGCTGCCAGTGTCGGTAAAATCTCAAGGTCATCGGAAAACGATAGTTGCTTGGGCGTCGACCAATTTTGCTCGGTACGCTGGGAGAAATAAATATTAAATCCGTTATTTTCCATTTTCCCCCAAGCCAGCATGGCACCAGCCATTTGACCCAGGGCCGGTTGACATACCATGGCCAAACAAACAAACAGAATCATCAAATATCTGTATCTTATGGACAACAGGCCCGAGCACCTTTTCATGATAAGCTCAATCATAATCAATAACTCCTTAATTGTTCCCACTGAATTTGGATGTCGCAATAAAACAACCACTAGATGAGGACGAATCTGAAAGCGAAATTATCTTATTAAACCAGCTATTGGCAAGTGCTTCGTATCCGTCATCATTCGGATGGACTGAATCGTATTCTAAATTTTCCCAATCTTCGATCAAGGCACTATAATGATCAACCCATTGGGCATTTTTCGCTCTGACAACCTTTGTGATGGCAGGATTATATTTACGGGGAATTTCCTGATTAATATCTCGGCTGGCAGGGGTTAGCGTCCCAATGATAGGGATTATTTGGCTTGCTTTGCTTTTATCGATCATGACACCGATATTAAATGCCGTAGTTTGTGCTGAGACACCCCGCCATTGATCATTTGTTCCTTCCATGATTAAAATATAGCGAGCAGTATGACTTGATAATACGGAATCAATTCGATTGACGCCCTCCGGTGTTTGTTCTCCCCCCACCCCATAATTTAAAATAATTGACGGATTATCCGCATCGTTCAATAACTTCTCAAGCTTGGGTTCATATCCGCCAAGTCTTCTGCCATTTCCAGAGCCACGTAAAAAAGGAGAGCCCGTGGTGATACTATCGCCAAACCCAATGATCGTCTCCTGAGCATATGTGGTGACACCAAATACCATGCCGCTCAGGAGTAAAGCAAATAACACCCCAACAACTTTGCTGAAAAATAGCTGAAACATATTCATGAAAAACCCTTTCACTATGAGTGATAGCGCCATCGAGACTTCCCAAAATCGATAGCGTTGACTAAAAAATCAATATCATCTCTTTTCAAGGTAGTGTCAACAATTATGTGTGAAATTATACTCTGCCATATTTTTCATAAATGGCAGGTTGGCGGCAACTTTACCTATGGGTTTCGACCTCCAGTGGATTTCCATCTTTAAACAAACAA